>Ga0335074_10004430_pt1 | contig 19331 bp, 14 predicted proteins | sample Lox_Sample_23_FD_206715 | JGI IMG/M metagenome (GOLD analysis project Ga0335074, IMG submission 206715) | Soil microbial communities from Loxahatchee National Wildlife Refuge, Florida, United States - Lox_Sample_2.3 | ecosystem: Environmental > Terrestrial > Soil > Wetlands | place: USA... | reverse complement strand
GGTGCGCCAGCAGCAGTTGCAGCGTGTCGGTCTTGCCCGCGATGTAGGCGGCCCCGATGTTCGGGTCGGGGGCTCCGGAGCCGTAGGCGAACAGGACGCGGTCCCAGCCGTTGTCCTCGTGCGCCCGCGCCAGCCGCAGCGTGTACTCCTTGTCGAAGGCCGCCCGGTACGCGCGGTTGTCTCGGAGCCGTCGTTGGTGGCGGCGATACAGGCAGTGCCAGAGGACTTCGAGCCAGCGGTTGCCGAGCTTGCGCAGCGCGGCGTGGCGGCTGTCGCCGGCCGCGGTCTTCTCGTCGTAGAACTCCGTGGCCCGCGCGGACTGGGACAGGCTGCAGAAGGCCCGATGCCGGGCCGCTTCGCCCAGATGGCGGTTGCAGGCCAGGCGGCGGGCGATGGTGAACTCGCTGCGTCCGGATCGCCTGGTGACCGTGCAGACGAGGCCGGACCCGGTAGCCACCCGGAGGAGCTGACCGTGATCGTGCACGTGCCAATGAGTCCGGGCACCGGGCGCAAAGAACACCTGGTTGACCGATACGCCAGTTTCCCTCAGGACAGGGTCCATCCATAACCTCGCCGTAAAGGTGTCCTCCCGCCGTGACGACGGCCCGCTCCCGCGGCCTACCGCGATGTGCATTCTCGCTACTTATCTACGGTCATCGGCGACTGGAGCCAGGTTGGCCGTCGGATCCTAGCCGACGCAGCCGATGCCCTGACGGCTTCCCATGTCAGGCGAACGGGCCACTTTGCATGCCGCAGTCATTAGCTCTTGGCGAGGATCCGCGATGCGAACTCCTCGGCCACACCGGGGTCGCGCAAGGCGGCGTCGGGGATCCGTGAACTGGTCAACTCGGCGTCGACGCGTCCGTCCCGGGTGATCAGCACCCGGTCCGAGACCTGGGCCACGAACTCCACGTCGGCTGAGACGACCAGGACGGAACCGCCGGCCCGCGCCACCTCCCGCAGCAGCAGCCCGATCTGGGCGCGGGTCTTGACATCAACCGCTTCCACCGGCTCGTCGGCCAGCACCACGCGCGGGCGTGTGCTGGAAGCCTGGCGGTCGGAGCCCGCCAGCTCGCGGGCGAAGACTAGCTTCTGCTGGTTCCCGCCGCTCAGGTTCTCGACCCGGATGTCGGGGATGTCCGGCACGATTCCATGGGCCCGCATTAGGTCCCGCGCGTAGCGCTCCTCCGCCTTCTGCGAGATGGCGTAACCGCTCTTACCGGAGCTGAACTGGTCCAGTCGGCTAAGAGTGAGGTTCTCCAGTGCCGAGGCCTCCATCCACAGGCCGCGGCGTTTCCGGTCCCTCGGAATGATGGCCACGCCTGCCTGGCGCAGGGTTCGCGGGTCAGGACGCAGTACTGGACGACCGCCGAGCACGCAGGTCGTGACACTGGACGGGAGCACACCGGCCAGCGCGGCGATTACGTCCTCGTACCCGCTGCCGCCGACGCCGGTGACCGTGACAACCTCGCCCCAGCCGACCTCGAGATCGACGCTCGCCAGGCGGCCGCCGCGCAGGCCCGCGACCCGGATCGCGCTACTGGTCGTGGCCAGCTCTTGCCCCGGCTTGACTCCAAGCACAGCTTCAGCCGTTTGCCGACCCGCAGGGACGGTTTGGTCGGCCTCGCCGTCCGAGCCGCTGATGAGCGCGGCCAATTGTTCCTTCGTCACCTCAGAGCGCGTCCTGTGTGCAGCGACGACGCCGTTGCGCAGGACCGTGATCCGGTCGCACAGGCTGACCACTTCGGCAAGCCGGTGGCTCACGAATACCACCGCGTGGCCGCGGTCGCTGACCCTGCGGGCAACGTCGGTGACCACCTCGGCGTCCGCAACCGTCATGCCGGCCGTCGGCTCGTCCAAGACGAGCACGCCTGTGTGCGGGAAGTCCTCAAGCACCAGGAGCGCACGGACGATGGCTACTACGGGACGCACGTTCTCCGGTAGGTCCCCCACCAGGTCCCTGGGGCGGATCTGGTCCATGCCGAGTTCGGCCAGGACCCTGGCGCAGCGATCCCGCTCCAGGGTGCTGCGGATGTGGTGCCAGAGGTCCCGCCGCCCTTCGGAGAACGCCAGACCGATATTATCGGCCACTGACATGCTCTCGATGAGGGCACGGTCTTGCTGCACGACCGTGATTCCTGCCTCAGCCGGGTTATGAATGCGTCGCGTGTGCTCGACGCCCCGCACCAGCACTCGCCCGGAGTCCATTTCGTGATAGCCCATGAGGATCTTGACGAGAGTGGACTTGCCTGCCCCGTTGTGCCCGACCAGGCCGTGGACCTCGCCGGCCTCCACCGTCAGGCTTACCGCGTCAAGAGCGCGGGTCGCCTTGAACGCCTTCGACAGTTCCTCGATGACGAGCACCGGGGCACCAGGGCTATCTGTCTCCACTCCCAGAGCCGCAAGGCGGCTGGCGGGTCCTGTTCGCATCGACGTTGCCTCCTCCGGTTTCGAACGGGTCATCGCACGGGCCGACGGCTCAATCTCCCGCGCCAGACCTTCGCGAAGATGAGGGTCCCGACCAGAGCAGCTCCGTTGAAAACGTCTGCGATCCAGCTGGGCGCGCCGACGAGCACCAGTCCCTGCTCGGTGATGCTCAGGACGTACAAAGCGATCACGGTGCCCAGCACGTTGAAGCGGCCGGAGCGCCCGATCGTCGTCCCGAGGAACGCGGCTGAGAACGGTGCCAGCAGGTAGGCACTGCCCGAGCCGGGGTCGACCGAGCCGATCACGCCCAGCAGGATGAAGCCGGCAGCTGCGGCCAAGACCGCCGAGCACACGTACGTGGTACGGCGGAGACGACTTACCCGCAAGCCGATCAGCGCGGCCGTCTCGCGGCTCGTCCCGACGACGGCCAGCCGCCGCCCTACCGGGGTCTTGCCGATGATCCAGCCGACTACGCAGGCGATCACCCAGCCGTAAACACATGCGACAGGCAGGCTGCCGAACACGTCGGTCCGGTTAACGTTCAAGACGGCCGAGGGAACGTTGAACAAGACGGTGTCTCCGCTCAGCCCGAACCCGATTCCGGTTAGGAGGGTTGACATCCCCAGGGTGACGATGAACCCGTCCAGCCCAAGGTCAACGATCAGTATCCCGTTGACGAGGCCGACGAGGGCGGCGGCGGCCACGGTCACGAGCAGTGCCAGGGGCCAGGCCATGCTGTACCTGGTGGTCAGGATGTCCGCCAGGATGGCCGCGTCGATCAGGGTGCCGCTCACAGAAAGATCGAATCCGCCGGCCCGCAGCGGCACCGTGACCGCCACCGCTAGCAGCAACGTCACTGAGTCAGCGGTGGCGATGTTGCTGAAGTTCGAAGTGGTCCAGAACTGAGATGTCGTCAGCGCGAAAATGAGGACAATGACAGCACCCACGATGACGAGTGCGTAGTGACTGATGTCATTGACCACGCGCTCCTGAATGCCCCGGCGTCTTGGCCGGGTTGGCTCATCGGCAACACTAGGCGACTGTGTTGCTGTCATGGGCATCTCACTTCCTTACAGGCAGGCCGGTCCCTGCCGGGTTCCGGCCGTCGTGTGTGCGCCCGCGATGCCGGAGTAGCGGCATCGCGGGCGGTCCCGCATGGGGCACGGTTAAGAAACACCCCACGCGTGCTCGAAGAGCTGCTGGTAGCCGGGGACGTTGAGCGACGGCTCCACGGTAGAGTAGTCGCCTGTGGTCAGGAGTGTCTGCGGGATATTCTGGAAAGCATTGATCTCGGAGGCTGGCTGGTGCAGCGCGATCCTGGCGATCCAGTCAAAGCCCTGCCACCCGCCAGGCCCTGGGTTGGGCTCGGCGAATCCCCCCGCTTCTGTGCCGGCCTTCACCATGGCCTGATTTGGCGCGGAGCTACCGCCGAGGCCAACGACCTTCACGCCAGTCAAATGAGCGTTTTGAAGGGCCGGCACGACGAAGAGCGACAGCGGGTCGACAGCATCGACCAGCACGGTCATCTTGGGATTCTGCTGCACGAGGCTGACGGCATCAGGCCCCGACGCGGTAGTAAGGCTTGTGATGTCGGTTATGTTTTGCGAGACGATCTGGCACGTCGGGCACAGCTTCTTCAGCTGTGCCACGAACGCATTCTCCGTCGCCAGCGACAGCGTGAGCACGTTGAGGTCAAGCATCCCGATCACCGACCCTGCCTTGCACCCGGACTCGACGAAGGCGAAGTCAGCGGTCGCCGGGCCAATCTCCTGCGGGCTCGGCTGTTCCCAGTACTTCACCTCGGGCGGCAGGCCCGGGACGAGGAGGCCAACGGGAATGCCTGCCTGCTGTGCCTTCTGCAGCCCCTCAGAGATCTCGGTCGCGGTGATTGACCAGCCGTAGATCGCCGCGGCGTGCGCGGATACCGCCTCCAGGAAACCCTGAGTATCACCGGTCGGCGTGCCCTGGCCGTTCACCTCGCGGATACTCACCCCCGCGACCTGCGCCGCCTGCTTGATCGACTGAGCGTACGCGTTGTCAAGCGAAACGGCCAGGTCGTCGAACACGATCCAGATCGTCTTGCCCTTGAGGGCCGCCATATCGACCGGCGGTATGCTCTTAGCGAATTGAACCGGCTTTTCGTACTGCACTAGCTGCGCCTTCGCCTGAGTGCAGGCGCTGCTCGAACCGGCTGCGGTCGCCCCCGTGCCGGCTCCCGTTGACGTCGATGTCGCGGAATTGGAGCTGCTACACGCGGACAGTGCCGCGGTAGCCGCAACGAGTCCACCCAGTAGCGCAAGTGCGGTCCTGGTGCGTCTGGCATAGAATATTTGCATACTCGTTCCATCTCCTTCGAAGAAGCGGTGAGGCAGGGAATCGGATGAAGACTTAGCCAGCCGCGCGGACGGTGGTGGCCGCAGCGGCCCTGAATGGCAGAATCTTGAGGCACCTTAATTAACGCGACGTATGGACAAATGGTGCGCAGTTTGTTGACCGCCGCCACCATTATTGATCGATTATTCAGTTACCGTCCTGGCATGTCAAGAGCCCAGATGATACGAGATCGCAACAGGAAGGTAACCACCCGGCGCGACGCGCAGGGGCGTCGCGCGCGTGGGCCTGGAGCCACCTGCCACCGCTCCGGGAGCAGCCAGCCGGGGAACCCGCACGCGTCGGCCGTCCCCTGAAGAAGGCGCGATCCCCCGCCGCTTGCCGCCGGCAACCGGTCGCGGCCAATCCCGTCCCGCTTGCGGGATAGGGTCGCCAAGGCGGTCCCGCGCCCCGCTCACCCGGCACCGCGCCGTGGCCTTCGCTCGCCAGGTCGGCGCAGCCGGCCGGGCGCCGACCGGAAGTGCGGCCCTTGACAGGCCGGCCCGGCGGATGAAGGATGGGGGCCGTTAGTGAATAATGGATCAATAGCTAGCCTGCAGAGTGCGACCACTCCGGAGCTACCCCAGATCCCGGCTCGGTGCGCCCGGGCGGGTGTCACATCCGCGAGCGCACTGACAGCGTAGGGAGTGCCGACAAATGGAAGTTGTGGACCTGCAGGTACACGCGCCAGGCCCGTTCGTCGACTGGAGCGGCGCCGACGCGGACACCAGAGCGCGGGTGCTCAAAGAGGCGCTGAAGCAGATGATGGACGCGGTCGGGGTGGACGCGGTGGTGTTCAATCCGGTTGACGAGCCGCAGTACGCGCTCGACCTGGCCGCCGAGGAACCGAACCGGTTCTGCATCAACCAACTGCTGGTCAGCCACCCGCCGAGGGCGACCTACGGTGTCACCTCCGACGTGGAGGCGCCGGACACGATCGACCGCCTGCGCGCGGTGATCGCGAACCCGCACGTAAACTCGGTCCGGATCTTCTTGGCCCTCACCCATGCGCCGAAGGAGTACGCGCAGTACCAGGCGGGCCGATTCGAACCGGTGTTTCGCACCTGCCAGGAGCTGGGCTTCCCCGTCCGGCTTTTCGTCTCCGGCGTCCTCGACATAGCGGACTCGGTGGCCTCCAGGTATCCGAACCTGCAGATCATCATTGACCACTTCGGGCTGCGCCAGGCGCCGATCAGCACACCCGACGACCCTCGCTGGCTGGATCTGCCGAAACTGCTCGCGCTCGCGAGCTACCCGAACATCGCGGTCCAGGTGACCGGAGCGCCGATCTACTCAGCGCAGGGCTACCCCTACTCCGACGTCCGCCCGTACATCACGAAGATCCTGACGGCGTTCGGAGTGGACCGGCTGGCCTGGGCGTCTGACATCTCGCGCGTCCGGGGCCGTACCGGCTGGCACGATCCCCTTCCCGGCGGCGATTCTTACCAGGGCCGCCACAACTACATGGAGTCGCTCGCGTTCTGGCTTTACACCGACGAGCTGTCGGAGAGTGAGAAGGCCAAAGTGCTTGGCGGGACCGCGCGGCGCCTGCTGAAGTGGCCGGGCTGACGTCGGCGGCTTGCGATGTCAGGGCGTCGATGCCCGTCAGTGACCGGCCGATGATCAGCTTCTGCACCTGGCTCGTCCCCGCGTTGCCGGTAGGGTGACGTTAATGATCAACTGATTAACATACCGGCGGCCGCATGCCGCCGCTGGCGGGAAAATGATGGAACTGAGGCATCTCACCGCGTTTCTCGCGGTCGCCGAGGAACTGCACTTCGGCCGGGCGGCGCGTCGCCTGCACATCGCGCAGCCGCCTCTGAGCTACCAGATCCGGCAGCTGGAGAAGGAACTGGGCGTACAGCTGTTCGAGCGCAGCACCCGCCGGGTGCGCCTCACCAGCTCCGGCCAAGCCTTCCTCGGGCCGGCGCGTCGTGTCCTCGACGAACTCGGCAGCGCGACACTCGCAGCAAGAGCGGGCGGACAGGGCCTTTACGGCCGGGTAACGATCGGCTTCGCCGGCGCGTCCAGCCATGATGCGCTGCCCCGGCTCACGCGGGAGATCCATGACCGCTATCCGGGCATCGAGCTCATCCTGCAAGGGCAGACGTACGCCAACGTCGCTATCCAGCGCGTGGCCGACGGGACACTGGATGTGGGATTCGTCCGCCTGCCCTGCTCGGCGCGGGGGGTCAGGACGCGGATCATCGCCGACGAGTGTCTCGTCTGCGCCCTGCCTGACAACCACCGATTGGCCCCGCGGAATGCGATCAGCCTGGGAGACCTGGCCGACGAATCCTTCGTCACCTTTCCTCGGAGCTCGGGCTCCAGCCTGCTCGACGCTACGGTCCAGGCATGCCAGACAGCCGGATTCACCCCGTCCATCGTGCAGGCGGCGCCCGACTCTTACACGATCCTCGCCCTCGTCGCGGCCGGCGTCGGCGTGACGCTCACACTCAGCTCATGTCAGCACATCCGGCTGGACGGGCTGGTCTACCGCCCGCTCATCGGGCCGGAACTGAGCATGCGAGCGGCCCTCGCCTGGCGCCCGGACAATCCGTCAGCCGCCGTCCAGACGGTACTGGCCGTCGCCGAGTACGCCTTGCCGTCACCCGCGGGCTGCGCACAACAGCCGGCATCTCCGGCGCACCGCCGATGACCGCTTAATTAAGAGTTCCCGCCCCGTCCCGCGCACTCTCGGGCAAGGCAACGGAAATCCCGGTGCGCCCAATTCTACAGGGCACGCCGGTCAACGAGGCCGCCGATCTCACGGGATTATCCGCAATGGACATCGGCGAGACTGCCGCAAAGAGCCACCTTGATGCCATTTCACGATTGTAATCATGATGCTAACGTCGTTCTGATTCAGTTTATGCCTGAAGGCAGGCGAAGCCGGCGGGAGCCCGGGATCGGGGGTCAGGGGCTCTCTGGCCTCTGACCGGTACGGTCAGAGAGTCCCCGGCCTAAGACCGACCGGCGGGCACCCGGGCTGGCGCGCCGCAACCTGGCTGTCGCTGCCGGGCTGGCTCGCCGCACCCGAAGTTCAGGATTGGTGGGAACCCCCGCTCAGGTCACCTGATGGCCACCGGACCCCCTGCGATGACGAGGCGCGGATGTCCGCGGGGACGCCGCGGCACGCCGGAGTTCGCGGCCGCTAATCGGCGAGCGCGCGGAAACCCGTCCGGGGACGCGATTCGCGCCGCATCGCCGTGACAGAGCGGGTCTTGACAGCTGCGCCCAACCGCACAATACTTAAGCACTAATGAATTACTGATCAATAACGACTCGACAGGGACGTTACCGCTCCGGTCCGTATCTTTCACGGCATTCGTATTTTGCGGCATCCGGCCAGGCCATACAGTCCCTTGGCCAGGAGGGACAGGCCGCGATGCCCGGCTACACGAGGTTACGAACGCGTTGAAGGGGTGACGACAGAGTACGCCGTGCACGAATGGTGACCGTGGACCGTCGGATCTTGGAGGGATGAAATGCCCAGTGGCTCAGTGACTGACTCTGGTGTCGGCAAGCAAATCTACATAGGCGGCGAGTGGACCAGTTCGAGCGGCGCCGAGTCGATCCCGGTGATCAACCCGGCGACTGAAGAGGTCATCGCGTACGTCCCGTCCGGTTCGGTCGACGATGCCGACCGCGCGGTTGAGGCCGCCCGGAGAGCGTTTGAGGACTGGAGTCTGACATCGCCGACCGCGCGCGGCAAGTACGCCGCGGAGATCGCCGACGTGCTGCATGGGCGTGCGGAGGAAATCGCAGACATCGTGTCAGCCGAGGTTGGCACACCGCGTCGGCCCGCGGTGGAATCGCAGGTGAACTCTGCGATCTCGACTATGCGGTCGTACGCGGCGCTGGCCCGGACTTATCTATGGGAGGAGCGGATCGGCCAAACCGTCGTCGTGCGGGCTCCCGTCGGAGTGGTCGTCGCTATCACGCCCTGGAACTTCCCGGTGAGCTTGGTGATCGAAAAGGTGGCCCCGGCGCTTGTCGCGGGCTGCCCGGTGATACTGAAGCCGAGCGAGGTCGCGCCGCTGAGCGCGTGGATGCTCGCCGAGGCGGCCGACGCCGCGGGACTTCCGGCGGGTGTCTTCAACCTGGTTAGCGGCCGGGGACCGGTCGTCGGCGAAGCGCTCGTACGGAACCCAAATGTCGATATGGTCTCGTTCACCGGATCGACAAGGGCCGGCAAGCGCATCCTTGAGTTGTCCGCCGGGCATGTTGGCCGCCACGTCCTGGAAATGGGCGGTAAGTCGGCCAACATCGTTCTGGACGACGCCGACCTCGACAAGGCCCTTCCGGCCGCGGTGAAGACTTGCTTCTTCAACTCGGGCCAGGTCTGCGTCGCCCCGACGCGTCTGCTGGCGCCGCGCAGCGTGTACGACGAAGTCGTCGAACGCGTCCGAGAGATCGCGGAGTCAGTGTCAGTGGGAAATCCCGCTGACGCGGTCGACATCGGGCCGGTCGTGTCGGACGCGCAACGCGCGCGCGTCCGCGAATACATCCAGGTCGGCATCGACGAGGGTGCCCGGCTCGTGACAGGCGGGACCGAGCCGCCGGAGGGCTTGGGCACGGGATACTACGTCCGCCCGACCGTCTTCGCCGATGTCGAGAACTCGATGAGAATCGCGCGCGAAGAGATCTTCGGACCCGTTCTGTCGATCATCGCGTACGACGACGAAGCCGATGCCATCCGCATCGCGAACGACAGCCCTTACGGGCTGTCCGGCGGTGTCTGGTCGTCTGACCGGTCTCGGGCCGAGCGAGTCGCGCGGGCCCTCCGCACCGGCATGGTGCGAATCAACGGGGGAACGCTGGCGCGCGGCGCCCCATTCGGCGGATTCAAGCAGTCCGGTATCGGTCGCGCGAAGGGCGTTTTCGGACTGGACGAATACGTTGAGATCCAGTCGATCAGCCACCCGGCGTAGCAGCGGGCTCCTGTAATCGCTCCGGCCTAACGAACGAAAGGACAGGAGAACCTCGTGAGCCTGCGTGCTCAAGTGGCAGTGCTGCCCAAGGGATCCGGGCCACTGCAGATCCAGGAAGTCCCATTCCCCGACCCTGGCCCGCATCAGGTGGTCGTACGCCTCAGATCGAGCGGTGTCTGCGGCACCCAGATCCATCAGATTCGGGGTGAACGCCCCACCGACAGGCTCCTCGGACACGAGGCGTGCGGTGAGGTGATCGCCGCGGGACCCGAGGTCACCGCAGCCGGGGTGGGGCAAGACGTCATCGTTACCTGGATTCCCTGCCGGGATATCGGCGGCAGAGCCATCGAGCATGCGCAGCTCACTCTTGGCGATGGCTCTGTCCCGGCTGTCTCGGGTGCCTTTACCTGGGCCGACCACACGCTCGTCGACGAAGCCCTCGTCTCGCCGGTTCAGGCCGGCCTGCCCACCGCGGCGGCAATCATCGGCTGCGCCGTGATGACCGGTGCTGGCGCCGTGCTGCGCGCGGCGCAGGTCACGGCCGGTAACTCCGTGGCCGTGTTCGGGGCCGGCGGTGTAGGGCTGTCGGCCATCGCGGCCGCCGCGCACGTCGGCGCCGATCCGATCTTCGCGGTTGACCTCGATACCGCGAAGCTCGGCCTGGCCAAGAGCCTCGGCGCGACCCGCTTGATCGACGCATCATCGGTTGATCCGGTCCGCGAGATCCTGGACCTGACACGCGGTCAGGTCCGCAGCACGGCCGGGCAGGTCGTCGAGGGCGTCGATTTCGCCTTCGACTGCGTCGGATCGAACGTCACGACGGCTCAAGCGCTTGGCGCCGTCCACGCTGCGATTCCACCGTGGGAACCGAACGGAACCACGGTGCTGGTCGGCATCCCTTCAGCGAACTACGAACTCGTGACACGCGAGATATTCCGCGGCAAAACCTTCCGCGGAGCGCTCGCCGGCGGGTGCATGCCGGACCGCGACTTCCCCGTGTTCATCGAGTGGTCACAAACAGGTCAGCTCGATCTCGACCAGCTGGTAACCGATCGCTATCCCTTCGAAGACATCAACGCCGCCACCGACGCCTTGCAAGAGGGCAGAGTACGCGGTCGCGCGATCGTCGAGTTCCACCACTGAGCCGAGAGACGAGGTGACGTGACTCGGCCTCGAGCGGCGCGACCGGTGCACCGCAGCCGGTGTCGTGGCCGCCGACCTCATCAGGAAAGCGATCGGCGACGGCGAGTTCCGTGCGGACCTCGATGTCGAAGTGGTACTCGACAGCTGCTTTGCGGCGCTGTCCAGGAAGGCGGCGCGGTCGGCGGCAGCGGCCAGCACGTGCGAGGTGCAGCACTGGGCGGGACTGGCAGGCCGGAACCGCCTCTAAAGTACTAGACTGACCACTGAATGATCGATCATCATCGTTCACTGAGTAAACAGGATACGAATGTCAACCTCCAAGGCGCGCCGTGACAAGAAGCAACGGACCAGGCTGTCGCCCGAGGCTCGAGAGGCCATGATCGTCAAGGTCGCCATCGAGTTCTTCGCCGAGCGTGGATTCGCGGCCCAGACAAGAGATCTCGCAGCTCAGATTGGCGTATCCGAGCCACTGCTCTACCGCTACTTCGACAGCAAGGAAAATCTAGTGCAGCGGGTGTACGAGGAGACTGTCCTGTCCCGGTGGGCTCCGGAATGGGAAACACTCCTCCGGGACCGCGCGCTCCCACTCCGGGAACGGATGATCATCTTCTACAGCTCCTATCTTGACGCCATAGACGACCCGATGTGGATCCGGATCGTTATGTACTCCAGTCTGGACGGGCTCGACCTAACCAAGCGCTATATCTCCCGGCACGTCGACCAAGTCATGGGGATCATCTCGGAAGAACTCCGTTCCGCACTGGGCACTAAGGAGGATCCGTATGCAGAGATCATCTGGCACCTTCAGTCGACTTTCATTTACTACCTGGTCCGCAAGCACATCCACCGGACACCCGTCGAGCACGATACTCACAAGTTGGTCACCAAGATTATCGATGCATTCATCAACGGGATGCACAGCCAATCCGGGTCAGCTCACGACGCCGAGGGCCGCGACGATAACGTCCCCGGCGTAGCGGGGGTCGCGAGTGCGGGCCTGACTGAAATCGTTCCGTCCGCTCGGGAGAGTTGATTCCCTCAGCTCGACGCCTGGACACCGTAGATATACGCATCCACGAGGCGCTCGACCATGGCAGCTTTATCCTCGCAGACAGGAGTCTTGTGAATGTGCTTTCGCACGAGATAGTAAATGAAGGTCGACTGCAAATGCCAGATCAACTCGCTATCCAGCTCGACATCCATTTCCAACGACGCAGCCATTTCTTGCGACATTACCACCATCAGTTTATCCACATGCTCCGAGATGTACCTGCGCGCCAGATCCCAGCCAGCCAGGCTTGAGTACATCACGATACGAATCCACACGCTGTCGTCGATCGCATTGATGTAGGAGAGAAAGAAGCCTACCAACCGGTCGCGGATCGGTACACTTCGATCCAGAAGCATCTCATCCCAGCGGGAATCCCACCGTGCCTCAAAAGTCTTCTGGTAGACGCAGTCAACAAGCATTTCCTTGGTCGCGAAATACCGAAAGATCAGCCCTTGCGATACGCCGATCCGATCTGCCAGTTCTCTTGTCTGAGCGGCGAAGCCGTTCTCGGCAAAGAAATCAATTGCAGCGTCGAGTATCATCGCCTCTCGGGCTTCGGGTGCCAGCCTTGTCCAGCGCTTTTTTTCGCCGGTCGACGGCTGATCGTTCTGCATCCGCTAATCCTCTGGGTTTCTAGCGCTTCATGTCGCAGACTCGGTTCGGCTTTCATACCCGTCTGCACCGTCAACTCGGCGACCTTCACCGTCTATGCGGGTTCCGGTGCGACGCTAAGCCAATCGAGTCCGTGCGATTCTCGTTGTCATTACCAACTCCCGGCCAGCACGGACTAGCTAGCCTAGGCCGTGCGGCGGTAGGACAGATTCTAGGGACTCCAGCTCCCGGTGTAGTATCTCAAGCTCATGCCCGGAAAGTTCCACCATTGGCGGCCGTACCGGCCCTGCTGCCAGTCCGAGCCTCGCAGACCACGCTTTGATCAGCGGCACGGCGATGGTCCCCTGGAACATCTCCTTCGAGAGATACCTCTCGTAAAGTCGACGCAGCGGCTCCAGGCTTGCGGAAATCTGCTCCGCCTGCACCCAGTCGCCTTTCTCCGCCGCATCGAAGTAATCCACGATCGGCGTGTATCCGGGACGCTGCATCAGGACCGGCGCTGGGGAGGACATATACACCTGCTGCCCCTCGCGCACGCGCTCGAGCAGGCTGGCCTCGTGCGGGTCGCTGATCACCAGGGAACCGCCGGTGACCCGCTGCACAGCCCGGAAGTGATCGGTGCCACGTTGCACCTTCAGCCCCACAACGTTAGGGATCTTGGCTAGCTCGGCCGTCAGGTCCAACGACAGGTGGGGACCGGCCAGGCCTGTGTCGATCACCCACAACCCGATATCGACAGAGTCCGCCACCTCTTTGAACCAGTCCGCGATGCCCTTTTCGGTTGCCTTCGGGAAGTAAGGCGTGAATGGCGCCGCGAATTCAACGCCGACATCCTCGGCAAACCGCGTCAGCGCGATGCACTCCCTCGCCGACGTGCTGCTCGTCATCGCGATCACTCCGCAGCGCCCGCGGGCGGCATCCGCGGTCACCTCGATCACCCGGCGCTGCTCTTCGATGGTCAGGGCCCAGAACTCGCCGACAGCACCGTTGCACATGATGCCCGCGAGGCCCCACTCGTCGACGAGGCGGATGACGTTGACGCGTATGCCGGCTTCATCGATCTCCCCGTCCGCGGTCATCGGCGTGTGGAAGGCAGCCCAGATGCCGTGGAAGTATGACCGCGCCGCCTCTTTGGCCTCATCCTTCTTGTAGAACATCGGCTGCTCCTTCGACCCGTCCAGACCCCTAGCCGTCGGCCCTCGCCGCGACGCCTTCGAGACAGTCATTGATCGTTTACTCAGTAAGGTCGTGTGCGTCAGTATTCATTGATCGCGCCAGTCTGTCAAGCCGCCGGGCCGGCCCGTGACGGGTGATGACGGCGAAGGGCGCCTGGCCCGGCTTATCCCTGAACTTGGGCCAGTGCTGTCGGCCTGGCGGGGCCACGGTGCTCCCGGCGCCCTGTCTGCCCTAGTCCGGCAGGAACGGCGCCATAGCGGCAGGGTTTTTCAGCGCGCCGGTGCTGACAGCCTGCTCCAGTGGAACACCAGCGAGGAGCCTCTTGACGGGGATCTCGCACTTCTTCCCGTTAAGCGTCCGCGGCACCTCAGAGATTGGGATGATGTCGTCCGGAACATGCCGCGGCGAGAGTTCACGCCGTATCGCCGTTCGCAGCCGTTCACGCAGCTCGGTGAAGTCGATGCCCTCCCCCGGAACAACGTAGAGCAGCAGTCGGCCCCCGGTCCCGGCGGCGGAAGTGTCGATCACCAGTGAATCCGCAACGCCTGGCATCTCTTCAACGACCCGGTAGAACTCCGCGGTTCCCATCCGCACGCCACCCCGATTCAGGGTGGAGTCGGAGCGCCCGTATATCACGCAGGACCCGTCCTCGCTAATCTTGATCCAGTCACCGTGCCGCCACACTCCGGGGAAGGCCTCGAAATAGGCGTCACGGAAGCGGCTGCCATCCAGGTCGCCCCAGAAACCCGCCGGCATCGACGGCATTGGCGCGGTGAGGACCAGTTCGCCCACCTCGCCAACTACCGGCTTACCGTCAGGGGCGAAAGCCTGTACCGCGCAGCCGAGCATCCGGCACGGGATCACCCCGGCGCGCACGGGCAGCGTGGGCGTGCCACCAACGAATGGGGTACACACATCCGTGCCGCCGGATAGCGAGGAAAGCAGGACGTCGCGCTTCACCGCCTCGTAGACCCAGGCGAACCCCTCTGGCGGCAGCGGCGCCCCGGTAGAGCCCACGAACCGAAGCGCGGACAGGTCGAGCCCAGACGTGACGACACCAGCCTTCTGGCAGGCCTGGATATACGGCGCGGACACGCCAAAGCACGTGATTCCCTGCCCTGCGGCCAGCCGCCACAGAGCGTCCGGGCCAGGATGCATGGGGTTCCCGTCGAACAGGACAATCGCTGCGCCGACCACCAGCCCGGAGGCCAGCATGTTCCACATCATCCAGCCAGTCGTGGTGAACCAGAAGAAACGATCCCCAGGACCCAGGTCCAAGTGCAGGGCGAGCTGCTTGATGTGCTCGAGCAGAATGCCGCCCTGGGTATGCACGATCGGCTTGGGTAGGCCGGTCGTGCCCGACGTGTACAGGATCCACATAGGAGCATCGAATGGCACGGGTTCGAATGCCAGCTCCGCCGTACGACCGAGCACGTCTGGCCAGCACCTCGTGCCGGGAAGCGCGGCCGTTTCGTCAAGGTAAGGCACCAGGACGGTCGCCCTTACGGAGGGCAGCTCTGCCTGCAACGTCTCAACGCTGCCCGTGATGTCGAAGACCTTGCCGCCGTACCAGTAGCCGTCCACGGTGAACAGCACCACCGGCTCGATCTGGGTGAACCGATCGGCGATGGCCCGGATCCCAAAATCCGGCGAACAGGACGACCAGACTGCCCCAAGCGACACCGTGGCCAGCATCGCGATCAGTGCCTCGGGTGCGTTCGGCAGTACTGCCGCGACCCGGTCACCAGCGCCGACGCCCAGCTCGAGAAGGGCGGCACGCACCGCGGCGACCTGCGTCCGGAGCTCGCGCCAAGACAGCGTCCGCCGCAGCCCGTCCTCCCGGGCGAAGATCAAGGCCAAGTCATCCGCGCCGACTCCGCACGGCGGGTACAGTGCGTGTTCGGCATAGTTCAATGTCCCGCCGGGAAACCACTGCGCCCCCGGCATTGACCTGGCAGCGAGCGCGGCGCGCGGCGTCTGGTGCCAGCGAATCCCGCCCCACTCGGCCACTGCGCCCCAGAAGCTGTCCAGGTCACCGACCGACCACCGCCAAAGCTGTTCATACTCACCGTCGAATCCGACGTGCTGCGCGAACTGCGTTATCCGCGCACCAGCTATCCGATCCGGGGATGGCTCCCAGAGCAGCTCTCCCTCAGTGGTCATGGCGTCGAACCCGTTCCGGCAGACAGCTTGCATGCCTCATTGCGCAGGAGCTCTCTTGAACGCTCTGGCCGCCTTGCCCAGTACTTGTGCTTGGAAAACACAGCGAGCAGCACCATGAAGTCGGCCGACCTCTCTTTTTGCGGCAGGCGCGGAACGGAACGCACTCCCCAGCGCAATAGGCAGTCCGGATGGAAACCGGTGAATCATCGAGGCCCTGTTATTCCGCTAGTTTGTCCAAGACAGGCAGGACTGCCCGCAAGATGCGTCGGTCTTCCGCCGTGAACGCCTCCAGCAGGCCACTCAACCACTGGTCGCTGGACCGGCGTTCAGAAGCGAGCAGCGCATCACCCGCCGAGGTGAGTTCGATGATCAGTCGCCGGCGGTCGCCGGCGACTGGCCCGCGCCGGATGAGGCCGAGCGTCTCCAAGCGCGCTAGCGCCCTGGTCATCGACGATGGCCGCACCCCTTGTAGTCTGGCCAGGTCGCTGGGCGTCATCGGACCGTGCTTGTCCAGCATGGCGATGGCCGAGAGCTGCGACAGTCTGAGCGGCTCGCTGGAGGGGCGGCGGCGAAGCGACTGCATTAGATGTGTCAGCGGGGCAGACAGCTGTGCCGCGAGTTCGGCGCTCGCCCCTGTGTCGGCTGTCATGGTCCTCGTGCCGCTTCGGGGGGCGGCGGTGTGGTCAGTCGGTGACCGTGCCAGTGCGGTACTCGTCATCGGGGATGTGATCGCCTCAGTAGATTGTGGCCCGTCGCCTGTGCTATTCCAGACCGCGAGGTGGGTCACCGGGTAATTGGGAGTTGGCAACTGATCAGCCTCCCTTCCTCATCCGGGCCCGGCAAGCGGAATGTCCGCGGCTACAGCTACCTGATGGCCATCGGGTTAACTGGCGAACCGGTTCCGCCGGTGATGACGAGGGGCGGGCCGGTAAAGAAGAACTCGTAAATCCCGTCCGAAGCGCAGGCCTCGGCGAGTTCTTTTACGTAGAACATCTCGCCCATAGTCAAGCCCATTGCCGGGATCACAACCCAGTGCCAAGGCTGCATGACTTCGTCGGTCTCGTTCGGCCGGACCTCCACTCCCCAGGTATCGGAGCAGATGGCGGCGATCTCCTTGCCATGCGACCAGTAGCAGTTCTCGAACTTCACCCCGGGCGCGTCGCCGCCGGCGAAACCGCCCCACTCCTTCTCCGCCAGGCAGCGCTCCATCTGCCCGGTCCGGATAATAACGAAGTCCCCCTGACGGATCTCGACGCCCTGCGCGTCTGCCGTGGCTTCCAGGTCGTCATTGGAGATGCCGTATCCGTCTTCAAGCCACGGCAGCTTCTTCCAGCGGGCCACGTCCAGCAGGACCCCGCGTCCCACCATCCTGTCCCGTGTGTGCTCTATGCCGCAGCGATGGACCCCGCCGGAATCCACGAGCTTCGCCGGGAAGCCGTTGTACATCGAGTCGCCGTAGAAGACATGGCCGACCGAGTCCCAGTGCGTGGCGGCCTGCACGGGCATGTTCAGCGCGTCGTCCGCATAGCGGATCTTCGCCGTCTCGTCAAGGGTGCCCGCGATCGCATCCGTTCCCGTGACCAGCATGGTGTGGATAGGGTTCCAGCGCCCGCCGAAGAGACCGCGCTGCGGGCCGTTCCCGTCAAGCGGGATCCCCAGGCCGAACACCTGCCCCTTCCTGATGAGCTTGCTGGCCTCAATGACCATCTCCGCGCTCACGAAGTTCAGCGTGCCGATCTCATCCTCGGAGCCCCAACGGCCCCAGTTAGACAACTCCTGGCTGGCCGCCGCGATCGCTTCCTTGTCCGGCGTGATAGTCAACCTGACTCCTCTTCATCTTCTGGCTTGTCGCCGTGCCGTTAACCCGCGGATATCACGGCGGCCCGCGGCCGCCAGTTCGGTCATGACGGAAGGGTCTGTTCTCCGTACATCACCCGGGCCGCCTTGAGCAGGGCCGTCCGGTTTGGCGTGCCCGCGTGGTCGAACGAGGCGGCGTCGCGCAGCAGCTTCTCGGCCCGCCAGCCGCGCGTGTAACCCCGCGCGCCGTGCAGGCTGACCGCCAACTGGGCCGCTCCCCAGGCAGCCTCGCCGGCCACGATCTTCGGGAAGATGCCAAAGGTCTTGCTGTACGAAGCACCCGACATCTCGGCGGTCGCGGCAGCCTCGACGTACGCCGTCGCCGCGTCGATTGTCATCCGCTGCCGGGCCAGGTCGACCCGTATAGCCCCGTGGTCGATCAGCCGCCGCCCGCCCTGAACTCGCGACCGCCCCCACTCTACGGCGCAGTCATAGGCGGCCTCGGCCACGCCAACCGCGGTGGCGGCGGTCGCCATAGAACGCGAGGCTGAGAACAGGGCCAGCTGGGCGCTTGCCCCGTTAAGCGCGCCGAAGATGTTCTCATCTGGCACAACGCAGCCCTCGAGGATGACCTCGGCGTGCTGCGCAAGCCGCTCGCCGCTCTTGTTGAAGACGGACCCGGACCTCAGGCCCGGCCTGCCGCGCTCGACGATGAAACACGTCGAACCGCTGGAAATCGGCGCGCTGAAGTCAGTCTGCGCCATCACTAGGTAGTACTTCGCCGTGCTCCCGTTGTCGATGTAAATTTTCCTGCCGGTGATCTCCCAGCCGTCGGGGACGCGTACCGCCCGCGTCTTGTACTGCGTCATGTTGGGCCCAGAAGTGATAGGCATGCCTGAGTCGGAGCCGAGGTGTTCCTCGGTAGAGGCGAACGCGAGGAGGCAGCGCGAGTCGGAGCAGATATCACGAAGGTAACGCTCTCGCTGGGCAGGTGTGCCGACGCTCTCGTACATCGCCGCGACCCGGTTGACCTGAACCAGCATCGCGGCTACCCCAAGATCGCCCTTGGCTAGCTCCACAGCGGTGCGGATGAAGGTCAGGAAGTCGACTCCCCCGCCGCCATAGCGCGGATCCACGCACAGGGCCCGCAGGCCGTAGGCATCGGCGGCTTCGATCAGATCCCAGGAGAAGCAGTCGGTCGGGTCATGCTGGCCGTCGAGTTCCAGTTCCCTGGGCGCCACATGCTTGGCGATGTACTGCCTGGCCCGCTCGACCGGGTCGGACTCCACCCGGGAGTCCCCGGTGGGGGTCGCTGCGCTCACGTTGCCCTCCGAATCGCATCGTCGCGTTTCCGGGCGTCAGGCTGCGGCCCGGTCCGGGATCGCGACCCTGGCGGCCCCTTTGAGCGAGAGAATCTCGCGGGCTTCGTCTGGTGTCGCGATTTCCAGCCCCAGTCCCTCAAGTATCTGCCTGACCTTGCGCACCTGGGCGGCGTTGCTCTGCGCCAACTCGCCAGGGCCGAGCCACAGTGAGTCCTCGAGCCCGACGCGCACGTTGCCGCCCACTGATGCCGCGATCGACGCGACACGCATCTGCGCTGCCCCGGCCCCGAGGACCGACCACTGGTAGGCGTCACCGAAGAGCCGGTCAGCGGTGCG
>Ga0335074_10004429_pt1 | contig 19335 bp, 15 predicted proteins | sample Lox_Sample_23_FD_206715 | JGI IMG/M metagenome (GOLD analysis project Ga0335074, IMG submission 206715) | Soil microbial communities from Loxahatchee National Wildlife Refuge, Florida, United States - Lox_Sample_2.3 | ecosystem: Environmental > Terrestrial > Soil > Wetlands | place: USA... | reverse complement strand
TATCTTGGCCGGTTCGGCCAGCTCGGCAAAAGTCGGCAAAAGTATTCGCGCTTCGCGGAAACGGCGGACCGTCCGGTCGTAAACATCCCGGTCGACGACGTGCTCCTCTAGTCCCAACGTGGGCATGATGCTCCTTGTCCCCTAAATCGTCACAATGCTTGTCGACCGCCGTGCCATTTTTCACGGCGGGGTGGTCTGGTTGGTGTGGCTGGTGCGGTTACGAGCATGCGTGCGGGCGCAGGCTCGGCCGGTTATACAACGTCTTCGTCCAACATCGCCGACGCTACTTTCAAGAACCCGGCAATGTTGGCGCCGATGACATAGTTGCCCGGGTGACCGTACTGTTCGGCGACGGCGCTCACCTTGGTGTGGATCGAGCGCATGATCGAACGCAGGTGCTCGTCCACCTCTTGGCGGCTCCACTGCAAGCGTTCCGAGTCCTGGGCCATCTCGAGGCCCGAGACGGCCACGCCGCCGGCGTTGGCAGCCTTGCCCGGGCCGAAGAGGGTGCCCGAGGAAATGAACAGTTCTGCTCCCTCGGGCGTCGTCGGCATGTTTGCGCCCTCCGTGACCGCTATCACGCCCGAAGAGATCAGGTTGGCGGCGTCCTTGCCGTTTATCTCGTTTTGTGTGGCGCTCGGGAAGGCGCATTGGGCGGGGACGGCCCACAGCGGGTTGTGGTCCTCGCCGGCTGCCGGGACGAACTTCGCCCTCGGGAACTTCTCGGCGTACTCGCGGATGCGGCCTCTCCGCACGTTCTTCAGGTCCATGACCCAATCGAGCTTTTCGCGGTCCACTCCGTCGGGGTCGTGGACAAAGCCACCCGAATCGGAAAGCGTCACAGGTTTGGCGCCGAACTCGATCAACTTCTCGACGGTGTACTGGGCGACATTGCCGCTTCCCGAAACGAGGCAGGTCTTGCCGTTCAGCCCTTCGCCGCGCGTCGCCAGCATTTCTTGCGCGAAATAGACCGCGCCGTACCCTGTCGCTTCGGGCCGCACCAGCGACCCGCCCCAGGCGAAGCCCTTGCCGGTCAGCACTCCGGAAAACTCGTTCCTGATGCGCTTGTACTGGCCGAAGAGGTAGCCGATCTCCCTGCCGCCGACCCCGATGTCGCCCGCCGGGACATCTGTGAACTGGCCTATGTGGCGGTAGAGCTCGGTCATGAACGACTGGCAGAAGCGCCTCACCTCGGCGTTGCTCCGGCCCTTCGGGTCGAAGTCGGAACCACCCTTCGCCCCACCCATCGGGAGCGTCGTGAGAGCGTTCTTGAAGACCTGTTCGAACGCAAGGAACTTGAGCAGGCCGAGGTAGACGCTCGGGTGGAACCGCAGGCCTCCCTTGTAGGGGCCGATGGCGCTGTTCATCTGGACCCTGAAGCCCCGGTTGATGTGGATCTCACCCTTGTCGTCCACCCAGGGGACCCTGAAAATGATCACCCTTTCGGGCTCCGCCATGCGCTCGAGGATCTTGGCCTCGCGGTACTCGGGGTGCTCTTCGACGACGGGCCCCAGGCAGGGGTACACCTCCCTCACGGCCTGGAGGAACTCTTTCTCGTTGGCGTTCTTGGCCTCGATGCGCGCCAAGACGGACTCGACATACGTGGTCATGCAGTGATCTCCTCTTTTATTCCCAGGAGCGCCCCGAGGCGGTTGCGCAAAACTCCCGGACCGAGCCGAGCGCGCTCTTGATGTTTTCCACGGAGTTGGCGTAGGACAGCCGGATGTACCCCTCGCCCCAGGACCCGAAAGCCGTGCCCGAAAGGCAGGCGACGCCGGCTTCGTCGAGCAGCCGTGCCGCCAGCACCGACGAAGGGATCCCGAGCGATTTCACGTTCGCGAACACGTAGAACGCGCCCTGTGGCACCTGGCAGGAGATCCCCGGGATGTCGTTCAGCCCGTTCACGATCACATCGCGCCGCGCCCGGAACTCCTTTACGATGTCCTCCACGGGGCCCCATGGGCCTTCGAGGGCCGCCACCGCCGCATCCTGGCTGAACGCCGAGGTACAGGAAACCGAGTTCACGACGAGCTTGGTCACGGGGTCGACGAGCTCGGGCGGGAAGACGCCGAACCCGAGCCTCCAGCCCGTCATTGCAAATGTCTTCGACCACCCGTCCAGCAGGACCGTGCGGTCGGCCATCCCGTCGAAGTCGAGCACGCTCGCGTGCTTTCCGTCGTAGCGGATGGCCCAATAAACCTCGTCCGAAAGGACGGTCAGGTCGTGTCGTTGGGCGATCCCGGCGAGAGCCTCGCAATCCTCCCGGGTCAGGGCGCTGCCGCAGGGGTTGTGGGGCGAGTTGAGGATGAGCAGCTTCGTGCGCGGGGTCACGAGCCTTTCGACTTCGTCGGGGTCCATCCGGAACTGGTTTTCCTCCCGGAGCGGCACCGCTACGGGGGTCGCGCCGGAGAAGGCGCAAATCGACTCGTACATCGGGAACCCCGGGTCGGGGTAGAGGACCTCGTCACCCTCGTCGCAAAGGGCGAGGATCGTGAAGAACATGATCGGCTTGGCGCCCGGGGTGACTATCACCCTGTCGGGCGGGGCGGTGAGCCTGCCGTTGCGCTCGAGGAAAGCGGAGACCGCTTCGCGCAAGCGGACCGTCCCGGGGGACGGCACGTAGTGGGTGTGGCCGGCCCTCAGCCCTGCCACGGCCGCCTCGACGATATGGGCAGGTGTGGCGAAGTCGGGCTCCCCGATCTCGAGGTGGACAACCTTGCGCCCCGTACGCTCGAGCGCTTGGGCCTGGGCGAGGACGGCGAAGGCCGACTCGGTCCCCAGGCGCTTCATTCGTGATGCGAGCCTTGTCATGCTCCGACCATAAGGTCTGCCGGTAGCGGCATACCAGGGACAAAGGGCTGTATGCCAGGGGCCAACGGCCCTAGGGGCCCTGCGGTGACCAAGGGCCCTGGCCCTGGTCCGGCCGGGGCCGCAATGATGGTAGCCGTACCGAGCCAGGAGAGTTGAGGGAGTTCATGCCAGCCGCCGGAGGTCTTCGATGACGACAGCTGTATATGCAGGGCGCGGGGCCTCTGCGTCCAGGGCGGGGCGGGGCAGCCAAGCCGAGGTGGAGCGCCTCCTCGCCGCCGCTGAGCCCGATTTCGGTCGGTACGAAGTCCTCAAGGACCTCGTGGACGAGTGCATCGACCTGTCGCTCAACTACCGCCAGAGCGGTCATCCAGGGGGCTCACGCTCCAAGGTCCACCTCATGCTTTCCCTCGCCCTGTCGGGGGCGATGAGATGGGACGTGCGCCGGCCCTGGCTGCGTTTCTCCGACCGCTTCGTGCTCTCTGCAGGGCACACGGTCCCCGTCGTGTACTCGATGCTCGCGGTGCTGAACGAGGGGCTCCGGGCCCGGTACGAACGTAGCGGTCTCGCCGATTATGCCTTCCCCGAGGGGGGGAAGTACGCAGTCACGTGGGAGATGCTGCCTGACCTGCGCCACAGAGGGGGCCTCCCGGGCCATGCCGAGATGGCCGGCAAGACCCTTTTCTTCAAGTACAACACCGGCCCTTCCGGACATGGGATGGGCCCCGCAGCCGGCGAGGCACTCGCGCTCAAGCTTGCCGGCGCCGAGGGCGTCAAGGTCTTCGTCGTCGAAGGCGAAGGCGGGCTGACCCCGGGCGGTGCCCATGAGGCGAAGCACACCGCCTGGGGGCTAGGTCTGTCCAACCTCGTTTTCCTTATCGACTGGAACGACTTCGGCATCGACCCGCGCCCCGCCTCGAGCGTCGTAAAGGGCTCGCCCGAGGACTGGTTCGCCCCTTACGGGTGGAGGGTGACAGGGACGGAGCACGGTTCGGAGTGGGGACCGGTGACCCGGGCGGTCCTCGATGCGACCTGCGGTGAGGCGCCCGAGGAGGTGCCGGCCATCGCATGGTTCAAGACCCGCAAGGGCCGCGGGTACGGCAAGTACGACGCAGCGAGCCACGGCGTCCCGTGGCCCATCAACTCGCCCCAGTTTTGGGCCGTCCGCAAGGACTTCATGGAACGCTACGGGGTCGAGTACCAGGGAGTGGACGAGCCCGCGCCCTCGGGTGCCGATGCTGTGCGCGCACAGGCGGAGGCCAACCTCCGGGTGGCGATGAGCGTGCTGCGCCGCGACGAGGACCTCGTCGAGTGGCTTTCCGACCGGCTGGTAGCCATAGCCGGCAGCGTCCCGAGCTCCGTCGAGGGCTCGCGCCTGGGCGGCAACGCCGGGAAAGTGTTCAGCGACAGGCGGATCTTCGACTTCGAGAGCTACCCGGCACGGATCTGGAAGAAACCGGGCGAAAAGGCACCCAACCGGGCCGCTCTCGCCACCTGGGGCTCCTACGTCAACTCGCTGGCGCTCCGCGACTACGGCAGGCCGCTCTTTGTCGCCTGTTCGGCCGACCTTGCGGACTCGACCAACATCTCTGGTTTCGGCGCCGGCTTCGATGAGATGAGCGGGGCCGGATGGTACGACAAGGCTTCCAATCCCACCGGAGCGCTCCTGCCCACGGAGATAACCGAGTTCACCAACGCCGGCATGATGGCCGGCCTGGCGACTGTCAACCTCGGCGAGGACCCGTTCTCCGGTTTCGACGGGTTTTGGGGGACGTGCTCGACCTACGGGTCGTTCTCGTACCTGAAGTACGGCCCGATAAGGCTGTTCAGCCAGCTCGCCCAGGACTGCGAGCTGCGGGTCGGCAAGGTTTTGTGGGTGGCGGGCCACTCGGGCCCCGAGACCGCCGACGACTCGCGGACTCATTTCGGCATCTTCGAAACGGGCGTCACGCAGCTCTTCCCCGAGGGGCGCGTGATCGACCTGCACCCCTGGGAGCACAACGAGGTCCCCGTAGTGCTCGGGGCGGCGCTCGGGCTGGATGTCCCGGTGGTCGCGCTCCACCTTACGAGGCCCGCGATCGAGATCCCCGATCGCGAAGCTTTGGGTATGCCGTCGCATTTCGCCGCGGCCCGGGGTGCTTACGTGATCCGGCCGTTCGACGAGTCCGCTCCCAAAGCAGGCACCATTTTTGTCCGGGGCACGATGCCCACCGCCAACCTCGTCAAGGTCCTGCCCGAGCTCGCCCGCAACCGGCTCAACGTCAAGGTCGTCGCCGCCATCAGCCCGCAGCTGTTCCGGCGCCAGGACGCTTCCTACCGGGACAATGTGGTCGCCCCCGCCGACCGCGTCGACTCGATGGTCATCACGAACGGGGCCTTCAAGTTGATGCGTGATTGGTCGGAGGGCGAGATCGCGAGGGAGTACTCGCTGTCGTCCGACTTCGACGACCGCTGGCGGACGGGGGGGACCGTTGACGAAGTGATGGCGGAGGCCCACCTCGGCGCGGACAGCATCCTCGTGGCGATCGAGCGGTTCGTCGCCGAGCGGCCCGCCAGGCTGCAACGCTGGCGGGCCTTCTTGGACGCCGCGTCGGGCCGGTAGAGCTCCAGGCACCGCCGTCGGGAAATGGGCACGGCCGGAAGGGAGCCACTTTGCTGATCCGTGGTGGCCGTGTTGTCGACGTTGCCGGCGACCGGCGCGCCGACGTGCGGACCGGGCCGTACGGCCGCGTCAGCGAGGTGGCCGAGCAGATCGCCCCAGTTGAGGGTGAGGAAGTCTACGACGCCACCGGCAAGCTCGTGGTGCCCGGCGGCGTCGATGCCCATACCCACATGCAGCTTCCGGTCGGCGCCGTCCGCGTCTCGGACGACTTCGCCTCCGGGACGAGGGCGGCTGCAGTCGGGGGCACGACGACGATCATCGACTACGTCACGGTCCAAAGGGGGCAGGACCCTGTGGAGGCTGTGGCCCAGTGGCGGGCCTGGGCGGAGCCGTCTGCAGTCGATTGGGGCCTGCACCTCACCTTCACCGAGGCGGTGCCCGAGGCGGTGGTGGCGGCGGGGGTCGAGGCCGGCATCCCATCGTTCAAGCTCTACCTGGCTTACCCGGACAGGCTCCAGGTCGACGACGCGACAGTCGTGCGTATGATGCAGGCCGCCCGCAGGCAAGGGGCGCTCGTGACGCTCCATTGCGAAAACGGCGGCGCCATCGAAGAACTTCGCAGGCAGGCTGTTGCCGAAGGCAGGACGGCGGTCATCGAGCATGCGAGGACCCGGCCGGCCATCTTGGAGGGCGAGGCGACGGCACGCGCCGCCGCGTTGGCTGAACTGACGGGCGCGTCCGTATACGTCGTGCATGTTTCCTCCGCCAACTCACTCGCTGCAGTGCGCGAAGCACGCAGGCGAGGCGTCGACATCCGGGCGGAAACGTGCCCTCAGTACCTGTACCTGGACGTGAGCAAGCTCGACGGTCCGGGTGGGGCCGATTTTGTCTGCACCCCGCCGCTTCGCGACCCCTGGCACGCGGAAGAGCTGTGGCGGGGGATCGCCGAGGGTTGGGTCCAGACGGTGGCTACGGACCACTGCCCCTTCTGGCGGGCCGACCGCCGTGCGGGCGTCTTCGCGCGGCCGGAGGGGGCGATGGACTTCACCGAGCTGCCCGGCGGCCTCCCCGGTGTCGAGACGCGCATGGCCCTAGTTTGGGCGGGTACCCGTGCCGGGCGGATCGGCGTGGCCGACTGGGCCCGCCTGTGCTGCGAGGCGCCGGCAAAGATCTTCGGGCTCTGGCCTTCGAAAGGGTCGCTGATGGTGGGGGCGGACGCCGACGTGGTCGTGTGGGACCCCGGACGGGCCCAACCGCTCGGGGCGGGGGACCTCGACATGGCTGTCGACCACTCCCCTTACGAGGGCTTCGTTTCGCATGGCTGGCCGGAACTGGTGCTCAGCCGCGGCAGGGTGGTGGCGAAGGACGGGAAGTTCAGCGGTGAGGCTGGGTGGGGGCGCTACCTGGCAAGAGCTCCGGGAGGACCTGGTGGAGGCTAATGGGAGCGGGCATAGCGGTAGATTTGGTGCGTACCTGAGGGGGCTGCCATGACAGAGACGCTGGTCAAGTCCGAAGAGCAGGCGACGACGCAGTTCACCCTCAACGGTGTGCCGGTCGGAGTGCGGAGCGACCACCCCCACCTGCTCGCGGCGCTGCGGGAAGAGCTCGGGGTGACCTCTCCCAAAGACGGCTGCTCGCCGTCGGGCCAATGCGGTTGCTGCACGGTGCTGATCGACGGCAAGGCCTCGGTCAGCTGCCAGACCTCGCTCACCAAAGCGGCAGGGAGGTCGATAACGACCCTCGAGGGTTTCGACCCCGCCGAACGCGAACGGTTCGCGGCCGCTTTCGCCGCCACGGGGGCGCTCCAGTGCGGTTTTTGCACGCCTGGGATCGTCGTGCGGCTGAAGGCCCTCCTCGACCGCAAAGGCTCCGAGCTCACGCGGCAGGACGCCTCACGCCACCTCGGCGCGCACCTGTGCCGCTGCACCGGTTACACGAAAATCCTCGACGCGGTCGAGATCCTGGCGAGCGGCACCGTGCCCCAAGTGACCGTGGCGGGGGGCGTCGGCAGCAGGGGCGCCAAGTACGAGAGCCTCGAGCACGCGCTCGGCGATTGCGGCTATGTGGACGACCTGAGGGTACCCGGGCTCCTGCACGCTGCCCTGCGGCTGGCCGACCACGCCCGCGCGGATGTGTTGCGGATCCGCACAGAAGCGGCGCTGGCAGTCCCCGGCGTGCACGCGGTCCTCACCGCCGCCGACGTCCCGGGCAAGCTGCGGGTGGGCATTATCCATACCGACTGGCCCGTTTTCATCCCCGAGGGAGGCCGGACGTCGTACCTGGGCGACGTGCTCGCCATCGTGGTGGCCGCTTCCCGCCAGGTTGCCCGGGAGGCTGCCAAGCTCGTCGAGGTTGACTACAACGTGCTGCGGCCGCTCACGGACGCAATGGCAGCGATAGACGACCCCGACGACGCCGTCTGGCAGCTCGAAGGAAATGTCCTCTCGCGTTCGGCTTACCGGCGCGGCGACGTGGACAGCGCGCTCGGTGCCTCCGCCCACACCGTGCACGAGGTGTTCCAGACCCAGCGGGTCGAGCACGCCTTCCTGGAGCCGGAGTCGACCCTCGCCGTCCCGCTCGAAGACGGGTCGCTGAAGCTGTTCTCGGGCGGCCAGGGTGTGTGGGACGACCGCAACCAGGTCGCGTCTGTCCTAGGCATCCCGCCCGAGCAGGTCGTCGTCGAGCAGGTCTCCAACGGCGGCGCGTTCGGTGGCAAGGAAGACATGTCGAACCAGGCACAAACTGCCCTCGCCGCCTGGCTGTTGCACCGGCCGGTGAAGTGCACGCTGTCGCGCGAGGAGTCGTTCCTCGTGCACCCCAAGCGCCACCCGATCCGCCTCGAGTACTGGGCCGGCTGCGACGAGCAAGGCAAGCTGACCGCCCTGCGGGCGCGCATGGTGGGCGACTCGGGCGCCTACGCGTCTGTCGGCATGAAGGTGCTCGAACGGGCGGCCGGGCACGCCTCGGGCCCCTACCAGGTGCCGGCGATCGACGTGGAGTCCGTCGCCGTGCGGACAAACAACCCGGTTTGCGGGGCGTTCCGCGGGTTCGGCGCCAATCAGGCGCAGTTCGCGATGGAAGGCGTGATGGACCGCCTGGCGGAAAAAGTTGGCATCAGCGGCTGGGAAATGCGCTCGCGCAACGTGGTGCACCCCGGCGTCGTGTGGGGCCCCGGCCAGGTCATGGACGACGGTTGCGGCGGGGCGCGTGCCTGCCTCGACGCCGCAAAGCCGGCGTACGACGAGGCTGTCGCTGCGGGCAAAGCGGTCGGTCTCGGCCTCGGCCTGAAAAACTCCGGGCTCGGGAACGGTTTTCTGGAAATAGTCAAAGCGGTTGTCCGGTTCTCGGGCGAGGGCGAGGGCGACGGCGACGGTGGCGTCGAGGTGCGCCACTGCTGGACAGAGATGGGCCAGGGCATCCATACCGTGGCCCGCCAGGTGGCTGTCGAGGAACTCGGGGTCGACCCGGAGAAAGTCCGCGTCCTCGTCGACACGACCCACGAGCTCGGGGCGGGGCAAACGACGGGGTCGAGGGGGACGCTGATGGGCGCCGGGGCGATCGCCGACGCTTGCCGGCGGGCAAAGGCCGACGGCTGCCGCCCGGGCGTCGACTATGTAGGCGAGTACCGGGTCGACTGGACGAACTCGATAGAGCAAGGAGTCGAGCACCCCATCATCCACTCGGCTTTTTCGTATGCGGCCCAGCTCGTCGTGATGGACCGCGACACCTGCGAGATCGAAAAAGTGCTTGCCGTCCACGACGTGGGGCGGGCGGTAAACCCGATGCTCTGCGAAGGCCAGATCGAAGGGGCCGTCCACATGGGCCTCGGCTACGCCCTGACCGAGGAGTTCCCCTCGGACGCCGACGGGCGCCCGCTCAAAAAGACGTTACGGAGCCTGGGGATCCTGCGGGCCAAGGACGTACCCCCGATAGAGACCGTCCTCGTCGAGGTGCCACAACCTCGCGCGCCCTACGGCATAAAGGGGATGGGCGAGATCGGGCTTGTCCCTACGGCTGGGGCGGTAGCGGCGGCGCTCCATGCTCTCGACGGCGAATGGCGCCGCACCTTGCCGATGCGTGCCCCGGCAGGCGCGGCCGAAGAGTAGAACACCCGGACGCGAGGGCGAAATGGCAGGAGAGGGCCTAGTTGTCATGCCCGCCGGCACGGGTGCCGCCACACCTGCCGGCTCGCCAGGTCACCCGCCCGTCGACCTGTTGATCGCGGGCGCCGAGCTCGTGACGACCATGGACCACGGGCGCGAGGTAAAAGGCGGGTGGGTAGCGGTCGACGGCGGGCTGGTCTCGGCGGTCGGCGGCCCGGGGACCGAGCCTCCCGCCCGCCGGACGCTGCGGGCGGACGGCTGCCTCGTGACGCCCGGGTTGGTCAATACCCACCACCACATCTACCAGAACCTCACGCGGGCCTTCGCTCCTGCCGTACGGTGCGGGTTGTTCGGCTGGCTGAGGGCCCTGTACCCCCACTGGGCGAGGATCGACGAGGAAAGCGTGTACCTTTCAGCCTTCGCCGGGCTTGCCGAACTGGCCCTGGGCGGGTGCACCACGACCACCGACCACCTCTACGTCCACCCGGCGGGCGCCGGCGACCTGCTCGGGGCCGAGATCGCGGCCGCCAGGGAGATGGGGGTGCGTTTCCACCCGACAAGGGGGTCGATGAGCCGGTCGGAAGACGACGGCGGGCTGCCGCCTCGCTCGGTCTGCCAGGACGAGGAGACCATCCTCGCTGCCTCCGAAGCCGCCGTGAAGGCCCACCACGATCGTTCCCACGGGGCAATGGTGCGCATCGCCCTGGCCCCCTGCTCGCCTTTCAGCGTGAGCCGCGAGCTGATGAAGGCGACCGCCGAACTCGCTGAGCGGCTCGACGTCCGGCTCCACACCCACCTTGCCGAGGACCCCGACGAAGACGGTTACTGCCAGGAAACGTACGGTTGCCGGCCGGTCGAGCTGTTCGAAGAGGTCGGCTGGTTGACCGGCCGCTCGTGGGTCGCCCATTGCGTCCACCCCGACAAGGCCGAGGTGGCCAAGCTTGGAGAGGCAGGCGTCGGCGTGGCGCATTGCCCGAGCTCCAACCTCGTCCTAGGCACCGGTCTGGCACCCATAGCCGAGCTGCTCGCTGCCGGCGCGCCCGTCGGGCTCGGGTGCGACGGTTCGTCGTCGGCCGACTCGGCCTCCCTCTGGCTCGAAGCACGCACGGCGCTGTTGCTCGGCCGGCTCCGTTCGGGTGCTGCCTCGACGGGGGCGCGCGAGGCGCTCGAACTGGCGACGCTCGGAGGAGCGGCATGCCTCGGCCGGGAGGGGGAGATCGGGGTGCTGCGGCCGGGCGCCGTGGGTGACGTCGTTTGCTGGCAGTTGACGGGGCCGAGCTTCGCAGGGGCGCTCAGCGACCCGGTCGAAGCTCTCTTGCGCTGCGGCCCGCTGAGCGCCTACCACACGGTGGTAGCGGGGCACGCCGTGGTGGAGGAGGGGCGTTTGACAAACCCGGACGTCGACGACCGGCTCCGGCGCCACCGGGCGGCGGCCGCCAGGGTGCAGCGCTCCTAAGCTCGGTGGACGTGCGCATGGCCGGACTGCGTAACCCAGGGGTGGGCGCGTTGTGAGGACCGTGCTGGAAGAAGTCGCCCGCTGGCTGGCGGCGGGTAAGCCCGTTGCGCTGGCACGGGTCACAGAGGTGGTCGGCTCGGGGATCCGCCCGGCTGGGGCGGCCATTGCCGTGACCGGGACAGAGGTGCTCGGGTCTGCGTCGGGCGGCTGTGTCGAAGGGGCGCTGGTCGAGGAGGCCCGGTTGGCGCTGGCCGACGACGGGGCACCTCGCACGCGGACGTTCGGGTGCTCCGACGACGAAGCCTTCGACGTCGGGCTCACTTGCGGCGGGCTCGTCAAGGTCCTGATCGAGCGCTTCGACCCACCCGCGTCCGGAGGCCCGCCTACGCCCTGGCTCGACCAACTGACCCACCTCGTGGGCAGCGGGACCGGCGCCGCCCTGCTCGAGGTGATCGAGGGACCGAGCGAGATCCTCGGCTGGAAAACCGTCCTCTCGGAGGCCTCGGTGGCCGGCGCGGTTGGTCCCGGAGGGGAGGGTGTGGCGTTGCCCGAGGCGCTCGCGCCGTTCGGGCCGGCCATCTTGGAGGACGCGAGCGCCGACCTTGCCGGCGAACGGAGCGCCTCGCACACCTACCGCTCGATGACCCTCGAAGCGCAGCTGGAAGTGACCCTGTTCGTCGACTCTTTCCCGAGCCCCCCCAAGATGGTCGTCGTCGGCGCGGCAAGTTTCACCGCAGCGCTCACTTCGCAGGCCAAGTTGCTCGGGTACCACGTGGTTGTGTGCGACGCCCGGCCGGTCTTCGCGTCGGCTGCAAGGTTCCCAGACGCGGACGAAGTGGTGGTCGATTGGCCTGACCGCTTCCTAGGCCGCGTCGGTGCGGGGCTCGGGCCGCGCGACGCCCTGTGCGTGCTCACCCACGATGCCAAGTTCGACGTGCCGGCCATCATGGCGGCGCTGGCAACTGACATCGGTTACATCGGTGTGATGGGCTCGAGGCGCACCCAGGAAGACCGCCGGCGCCGCCTGCGCGAAGCCGGGGCCGGCGACGCCGACCTCGAGCGCCTGCGTGGCCCCGTCGGGCTCGACCTCGGTGCCAACTCCCCGGCGGAGACAGCTGTGTCGATCATGGCCGAAGTCATTGCGGTCCACCGGGGCCGTTCGGGAGGCTCGCTCGCCTCGGCCAGGGGGCCGATCCATCCCACCCATGCCTCCGGCTCCGAGGGCTACGCAACGCCGTTCGGCCTCCGGGCCGGTTGCGAGGCGCCTGGGCCCGGGGCGCAACCCGGGGCAGGAGGGCCCGGGGCTCCGGCTGGGCCGCGGCCAGGGGCACAAGAAGGGGCGCGACCGGCATCTCTTCAGGAGAATTAGCGCCCGGGCAGGTCCCGCCCCCCGGCCGGCCCGCGACCGCGGCCGTCGTGCTCTGCGCCGGCGGAGCGACCCGTTTTGTCCTCCAAGGCGCGCCGGGCGGGAACAAGTTGCTCGCGCCGCTCAGGGGGCGGCCGCTCGTAACCTGGTCGCTCGAGCACGCCATTGGCGCGGGCCTCGGCGTGACGATCGCGGTGACAGGCGCGGCAGACATCTCCGCACATGTTCCCGTCGGCACCCTCGTTGTCGAAAACCCGTTATGGGAGGGGGGCATTGCCAGCTCCCTCCAGGCGGCGGTCGGCGAGGCAAGGCGGCTCGGGCTCGAGGCGGTCGTCGTCGGCCTCGGGGACCAGCCTTTCGTACCTCCGAGCGCCTGGCGCGCGGTCGCTGCCGCCAGGGCGGCGATCGCGGTCGCCACCTACGGCGGTGCCCGGCGCAACCCCGTCAAACTGTCCCGGCTCGTGTGGGACGACCTCCCGCGCACGGGGGACGAGGGGGCTCGCGTGCTCATGCGGCAGCGGCCCGAGCTCGTCGAGGAAGTGGCTTGCGAAGGAGAACCGCTCGACGTCGACACCGCCGAGGATCTGGAGCGCGCCGCGGCCTGGGACGGCTTCCTCGAATGCTGACCGCTCGGCGCTAAAAAGTCCCGAAGAGGCGGTCCCCGAAATCCCCCAGGCCCGGGACGATGTAGGCGTGCTCGTTGAGCCCTTCGTCGATCGACGCCGTGAAAATGGCCACTCTCGGGTGGAGCCTGTGGAGGTGCTCGATCCCCTCCGGCGCCGAGACCACAGACAGCAGCGTGATCTCATCAGCGCCCGCATTTTCGAGAGCGTCACAGGCAGCCGAGGCGGACGCGCCGGTTGCGAGCATCGGGTCGAGCAACAGGGCAGCGCTCCCGACGAGGGGCGGTAGCTTCGAGTAATAAAGGGAGGGTTCGAACGTGGCGTGGTCCCGTTCGAGCCCGACGTAACCGACTGTCACTTCGGGAAAAAGTTCCGTCACGGCTTCGAGCATCCCGAGCCCCGCCCGTAACACCGGGACGGCAACGAGGGGCTTGGCTATCCGTGCACCAACCGTCAACGCGAGCGGCGTCTCGACTTCGACCTCGGCGGTAGGCACGGCCCGTGTCGCCTCGAGGCAGAGGACCAGTGCCAACCGTTTGGCGAGGAGGCGGAAAAGGGGCGGTGGGGTGCGCCGGTCGCGCAAGGCCGCCAGCATCGCTTGGGCGAGCGGGTGATCGACGACCTTCACAACCGGCGGTAGCGGCTCGTGCTGCGCCGTCGCGCTCGAGGCGCTGGCCCGCGGCTCAGACGCCAATGGGGTGCCAGACGGTCTTGATTTCGACGAACGCAAGCATCCTGTAGGGGCCCGGGCTCGCCGACCAGTCTTGCGCCGCCGCCGGGCGCACGACGCGCTTTACGTTCCCTGCGGCCGCCTCTTCGAGGGAAGTCCCGAGATCCGGGGGGGCGCCGGCGAGGTCGAGGGCGTCGACGTCGCGGTGGGCGGCGAGCACGGGCGCCAGCTCTGCGGTGCGGCCGCTCAGGATATTGACGACGCCGCCCGGGAGGTCCGAGGTGGCGAGCACTTCTGCGAGGTCGAGAGCCGGGAGGGGGTGCGCTTGGCTGGCGAGGACCACGGCGCAGTTGCCGGTGGTTATCACCGGCGCCACCACGCTCACGAGGCCGAGCAACGAAGAGGTCTGGGGGGCAACTATGCCGACGACCCCGGTCGGTTCGGGTAGCGAGAAGTCGAAATACGGCCCTGAGACGGGGTTGGACGAGCCGGCCACCTGTGCGAACTTGTCAGCCCAGCCTGCGTACCATACGAGCCTGTCAACCGAAGCGTCCACGGCGGTCGATGCCTCTTTGGCCGACAGGCCCTCGCTCGAGACGAGGGCTTCGCTGAACTGCGCGTGGCGTCCTTCGAGCATTTCGGCCACCCGGTAGAGGACTTGACCGCGGTTGTAGGCGGTTGCCGCAGCCCAGCCATGCTGAGCCTTGCGGGCGGCAACCACCGCATCGCGGACGTCTTTCCTCGATGCGAGCGCGGCGTTCGCGAGCTGGCGGCCCCTGGTTCCGTGCACCACATAGGAGCGGCCGGATTCCGAGCGGGGGAAAGCGCCGCCGATATAGAGCTTGTAGGTCTTGCGGACTTCGACCCGGTCGTCAGCCATCCAGGCCGCCCGCCAAGTACGCGGCGAGCCCGTGGCGGCCGCCCTCCCGGCCAAAACCGGACTCCCGGTAGCCTCCGAAGGGGCTCGAGGGGTCGAACCTGTTGAAAGTATTGGCCCAAACTACGCCCGCACGCAGCCGGGCTGCCATATGGAGGATGCGGCTGCCCTTTTCGGTCCATACTCCTGCGGACAGGCCGTAGGGAGTATTGTTCGCTTTTTCGATCGCCTCTTCGGGGGTCCTGAAGGTGAGCACCGACAGCACCGGGCCGAAGATCTCTTCACGGGCAATGCGTTGCGCCGGGGCAACACCGGTGAACATCGTCGGGGGGAACCAGTAGCCCCGCTCGGGCAATGAGCACGCCGGTGACCAACGCTGCGCCCCTTCCGCCTCGCCAGAGTCGGAGAGCTCACGGATCTTGTCGAGTTGCTGGGGAGAGTTTATGGCGCCGATATCGGTGTTCTTGTCGAGCGGGTCGCCGAGGCGGAGAGTGCCGAGCCGGCGCTTCAGGGCTTCGACGACACCCTCGGCGACCGCTTCTTGGACGAGGAGCCTCGAACCGGCGCAGCAAACATGGCCCTGGTTGAAGAATATGCCGTTTACTATCCCCTCGACTGCCTGCGAGAGAGGGGCGTCGTCGAAAACGATGTTGGCCGCCTTGCCCCCGAGCTCGAGGGTCAAATGTTTCCCCGTCCCCGCAAGAGTTCTTTGGATCAGCTTCCCGACCTCGGTCGAGCCGGTAAAGGCGACCTTGTCGATGCCAGGGTGCGCAACGAGGGCGGACCCCGTCCCCCCCGCCCCGGTGACGATGTTGACGACGCCGGGCGGGAGCTCGGCCTGCTGGAGGATCTCGGCGAGGAGGAGGGCCGAAAGGGGCGTTGTCTCGGCTGGTTTGAGGACGCAGGTGTTGCCTGTCGCCAGAGCGGGTGCCAATTTCCATGCGGCCATGAGGAGCGGGAAGTTCCAGGGGATGACCTGCCCGGCGACACCGAGGGGTTTGGGGTCGGCCCCGTAACCGGCGTAGGAGAGCTTGTCCGCCCAGCCGGCGTGGTAGAAGAAATGGGCTGCCGCGAGCGGGATGTCGACGTCGCGCGATTCCCTTACCGGCTTGCCGTTGTCGAGGCTTTCGAGCACAGCCAGCTCGCGCGAGCGTTCTTGGACCAGGCGGGCGATGCGGAAGAGGTACTTGGCCCGTTCCTTGCCCGGCATCGGGCCCCAGACTTCCTCCTGGGCCTTGCGCGCCGAGCGCACCGCCCGGTCGACATCGGCCGGCCCTGCCTCGCTGACCTCGGCGAGCACCTCTTGAGAAGATGGGCTCTCGGTCTTGAAGTGGCTCCCGTCGATGGGGCCGGTGAAGTCGCCGTCGATGAACAAGCCGTAGGACGGCTTCAGATTGACGACCGAGCGCGCTTCGGGTGCCGGCGCATAGGTAAACCTGGTGGTGGCCACGGCGTCGGCGCTTACTCGATGCTGAAGTCCTGCGGGCCGGCGTAGGCACCGGTGCGCTGTTTGGCGCGTTGCATGAGGAGGTCGTTCAAGAGGCTGGAAGCGCCGATGCGGAACCAAGCCGGCTCCAACCAGGCATCGCCGGCTATCTCGTTGACGACCACGAGGTACCTGATGGCGTCCTTGGTGGTGCGGATCCCGCCTGCCACCTTGACCCCCACCATCCGGCCCGCCATGTCCGAGAAGTCGCGAACTGCCTCGAGCATCACGAGGGCAACGGGCAGGGTGGCGGCGGGGGCGACCTTGCCCGTGGAGGTCTTCACGAAGTCCGCCCCGGCGATCATCGCCACCCAGCAGGCTCTGCGGACGTTGTCGTAAGTGGCGAGCTCGCCGGTCTCGAGGATGACCTTGAGGTGAGCGCGCCCGCACGCCTCTTTGACGGAGCGGACCTCGTCGAGCACGAGGCCGTAGCGACCGGAAAGGAAGGCGCCCCGGTCGATGACCATGTCGACCTCGTCGGCGCCGGCCGCCACAGCGTCGGCCACGTCGGCCAGCTTCACGGCCAGCGAGGCCCGGCCCGAAGGGAACGCCGTCGCCACGGAGGCAACCTTGACGTCGCTGCCCCGGAGCCCGGCCTTCGCGACCGGCACCAGGTCGGGGTACACGCAAACAGCCGCCACCGGGGGGACGGCCGCGTCAGCGGGGTCGGGCCGCCGGGCCTTGCCGCACAGCGATGCCACCTTGCCCGGCGTGTCAGCACCCTCCAGGGTGGTGAGGTCGATCATCGAGATGGCAGTGTCGATCGCCCAGAGCTTGGACGTCGTCTTGACCGAGCGCGTGGCCAGGCTCGCCGCCCTCGCTTCGGCCCCTACCTGGTCGACCCCGGGCAGGCCGTAGAGGAACCTCCTGAGCGACGTCTCCGAGCCGGCGACCTCGGCAAGGCCAGCCAGGCCGGGGCCGGCTAGGCCGCCGGTCGCACTTGTCGCGCCGGGCCAGCCGAGCGCCGAGGCAAGATGCTCGCCCGGGCCGGCTTGGTCGGTGTGCCCCGAGCGCGCCGCCTGTTCCCCACGGCCCGCGCGCTCTTCACGCTCGACAGGCTCCACCCCGACAGGCTCCACCCCGACAGGCTCCAAGTGGCCGGCTGCCGGTGCGCTCATCTGCACCTGCCCAATCTACGGCGCTGCGTGCCTGCCATGCGCCCCGCAGCCCGGGCGGCGCCGTTGGCGGCCGGAGGGAGGGGCCGACAGGCGGCTCGCGCGGGAGGCCTTGCTTGCACTATCATGTTCCCCCGTCCCCAGCGGGGTGAGGTAATCGCGGCGCGGCTGCGTTGTGCCTGCCTTGCTGGGCAAGAGACCGACCCCTTTTAGACCCTTACCAAAGGCCCCGCCATCCGGGGCCGGCAACCGAGGTAACCCCTGTGAAAGTGCGCCCAAGCGTCAAACCGATCTGCGAAAACTGCAAGGTGATCCGCCGGCACGGCCGCGTCATCGTGATATGCACCAACCCTCGCCACAAACAGCGGCAGGGCTGAGAGGCCCCGGGGAGGCATAGGCACAGTGGCACGTATCGCCGGCGTCGACATCCCGCGGGAGAAGCGCCTCGAGATCTCGCTCACCTACATCTACGGGATCGGGCGGACAACCTCCAGCCAGGTCTGCACCGCTACGGGCGTCAACCCCGACACCCGGGTGAGAGACCTGACCGACGAGGAGGTCGCCAAGCTCCGGGCCTGGATCGACGGCAACCTCAAGGTCGAGGGGGACCTGCGCCGCGACGTCGCCCAGGACATCAAGCGCAAGATCGAAATTGGGTCTTACCAGGGACTTCGCCACCGCCGCGGGCTGCCCGTACGTGGCCAGCGCACCCACACCAACGCCCGCACCCGCAAGGGCCCCAAGAAGACCGTGGCGGGCAAGAAGAAGCTGAGGAAGCACTGATGCCGTCAATACCGTCAACCCCGACTACACACCGGAAGGGCCGCTAGATGCCCAAACCCAAGCCGGGCGGGCGCCGGCCCCGCCGCCGCGAGCGCAAGAACGTTGCGTACGGGGTCGCCCACATCAAGAGTTCTTTCAACAACACGATCGTGTCGATCAGCGACCTCGACGGCAATGTGCTCGCCTGGGCGTCGGCGGGCAACGTCGGCTTCAAGGGTTCGCGCAAGTCGACGCCGTTCGCCGCCCAGCTGGCCGCTGAGGCGTGCGCCCGCCGGGCGATGGAGCATGGGGTGCGCAAGGTGGACGTGCTCGTCAAGGGGCCCGGGTCGGGACGCGAGACGGCGGTCCGTTCGATCATGAACACGGGCATCGAGGTGGCCGGGATCAAGGACGTGACCCCCATCCCCCACAATGGCTGCCGCCCCAAGAAGCGGCGGAGGGTCTGACATGGCGCGCTATATAGGCCCAGTCTGCCGCCTGTGCCGGCGGGAGAAAATGAAGCTGTTCTTGAAAGGCCCCAAGTGCGACTCGGTCAAGTGCCCGATCGAGCGGCGGCCCTACCCTCCGGGCGAGCATGGCCGGGACAGGCTCCGCCAAGGTTCGGAGTACCTGACGCAGCTGCGTGAGAAGCAGAAGGCGCGGCGTATCTACGGCGTCCTCGAAAAGCAGTTCCGCAACTACTACGAAGAGGCCAACCGCCAGCAGGGCATCACGGGCGAAAACCTGCTCCGCATGCTCGAGTTACGCCTCGACAACGTCGTGTTCCGGGCCAACTGGGCTGCCAGCCGTTCTCAGGCACGCCAGCTCGTGCGCCACGGGCACGTCCTCGTCAACGGGCGCAGGGTGACGATCCCGTCCTACCGGGCCCGCAAAGGCGACGTCGTCTCCTTGAAGGACCGGGCGCGGCGCATGATCGTCGTACGCCACAACGTCGATACACTGGGGAGACAGGTCCCCCAATGGCTCGAGACGGGCGGCGACGAGTTCGAAGTCAATGTGCGCGACGTGCCTTTGCGTGAGCAGATCGACGTGCCCGTGCGGGAGTCGTTGATCGTCGAGCTCTTCTCGAAGTAGCGAGCAGCAACCAAACAGATTGAGGCCGCCAAGCTTGAGCGGCCAGGAGGCAGCACCAATGCTCATCATCCAACGGCCTTCTGTCGAAGCACTCGGGGAGGAGGAAGGCAACCGGCAGCGGTTCGCGATCGGCCCGCTCGAGCCGGGCTTTGGCCACACGCTCGGCGTTTCCCTCCGCCGGACGCTGCTTTCCTCGATCCCGGGAGCGGCTGTGACCCAGGTCCGCTTCGACGATGCCCTGCACGAGTTCACGACTCTGCCGGGGGTCAAGGAAGACGTCACGGACATCATCTTGAACTTCAAGGACATCGTCCTGACGGTGGACACGGACGAGCCCGTCACCCTTCGCCTCGACGCGCGGGGCCCGGCGAC
>Ga0335074_10004428_pt1 | contig 19336 bp, 16 predicted proteins | sample Lox_Sample_23_FD_206715 | JGI IMG/M metagenome (GOLD analysis project Ga0335074, IMG submission 206715) | Soil microbial communities from Loxahatchee National Wildlife Refuge, Florida, United States - Lox_Sample_2.3 | ecosystem: Environmental > Terrestrial > Soil > Wetlands | place: USA... | reverse complement strand
GTGCTCGTCCACCTCGCCGGGCCGGGGCACAGCGGCGCCTTCCGCCACCTCGGCCGGGCCCTGCCGCCCCGCTGGCGGTAGGCGTCGGACGGCCCGGAGGCGAAGGTAAAACTACCTCGGGGCGCCTAGTACAGGCTCTAGGCGCTTTCGATGGTCTCTCCACTCCCGAGCGACGCCCGCGTCGCGAAGTCGATCGTCCGGTCGGGGTGGGACCACCTCTCCGAGATCTACCGGCCCTCCGGGGCCCGCTCGGACGCCTTCGGGCACGACTACGCCGACCACCGCGAGTGGCTCGAACCGATCCTCGGCACGGTCCCCCGCGGCGCCGAGGTCCTCGACCTCGGGTGCGGATGCGGACTCCCCGATGCCCGCCTGCTGTCCGACCGGTTCCGGGTCACCGGGGTCGACATCTCGGACGTGCAGATCGACCGCGCCCGGCAGCTCGTCCCCGACGCCCGGTTCGTGCGCGCCGACATGACCGAGGTGATCTTCTCCGACCAGAGCTTCGGGGCCGTCGTCTGCCTCTACGCGCTCATCCACGTGCCGATCGCCGAGCAGCGTCCGCTGCTCGAGCGCGTCTTCCGGTGGCTCGTGCCCGGCGGTCTCTTCCTGGTCATCTCGGGGGAGCAAGCCTACACCGGGGTCGAGCGCGACTGGCTCGGCTCGAACGCCGAGATGTTCTGGAGCCACCCGGACGCGGCGACCTTCGAACAGTGGCTCCGGGAGGCCGGGTTCGAGGTCCGCCGACGCCGGCACATTCCCGAGGGGGCGTCGGGCCACGCCCTCTTCCTCGTGGCCCGGCCGTCCCCCCGCGGACCCACGTCGGTCGCGAGCGCCGCTTCCCCCCACCGGCGGGGTCCGGAGTAGACCCGGCCGCCGGCACGTGCGACACTCCCTCACGGGCCCCGAGGCTTGATATCCCCCGCTCCGGTGGTCCTGGTGACCCGGAACCCCCCGTTTGCGTTGGCCGATTGGGGCGCCCGAGAACCGATGACCGACCCCAACCCGCCATCCGAAGCCCACCTGCGACGCACCGCGACGTTCGAAGACCTCCCCCTCGATCCCACGCTCCGACGGGGCGTGCGGGAGATGGGGTACCACGAGCCGACCCCGATCCAGCAGGGGACGATCCCGCACGCCGTCGAAGGACGGGACCTGATCGGGACGGCCCAGACGGGAACCGGGAAGACGGCCGCGTTCCTCCTCCCGATCCTGGAGCGGCTGCTGAGCCGTCCCCGCGGCCGGATCTACGCCCTCGTCCTCACGCCCACCCGCGAGCTCGCGCTCCAGGCCGAAGGGTTCCTCCGACAGCTGGGCCGCCACACGCGGCTTCGCGGCGCGGCCGTCTACGGCGGCGTCGGCATGGCCGACCAGGAGCGCGCGCTGCGCGGCGGCGCCGAGATCATCGTCGCGACGCCGGGGCGCCTGCTCGACCACCTCGAGCGCGGCTACGTCGACCTCTCCGCGCTCGAGATCCTCGTGCTTGACGAAGGGGACCGGATGCTCGACATGGGCTTCCTGCCCGACGTCCGTCGGATCCTGGGCCGCCTGCCGCGGCAGCGGCAGACGATGCTGTTCTCGGCGACCATGCCGCCCGAGATCGTGCGGCTCGCCCACGAGTTCCTCCACGACCCGCGCATCGTGCGCGTCGACCCGACGGTCGTCGCCGCGGCCGGCGTCTCCCACCACGCCCTCCGCGTCCCGGCCGAGCACAAGACGGCGGTCCTCCTCGACCGCTTGAAGGACCCCGCTATGTCGAGCGTCCTCGTCTTCGCCCGGACCAAGCATCGGGCCGACCGGCTCGCCCGGCAGCTCGAGCACGCCCGGATCGGGGTCGCCGTCATCCACGGCAACCGCAGCCAGTCGCAGCGCGTGCGGGCCCTCGAGGGGTTCCGCGCGGGCCGCTACCGCGTCCTCGTGGCCACCGACATCGCGGCCCGGGGCGTCGACGTCGAGGGGGTCTCCCACGTGGTGAACTACGACGTCCCGCACGAGCCGGAGGCGTACGTCCATCGGGTGGGCCGCACCGCCCGAGCCCAGCGCCGCGGGGACGCCTTGACCCTCGTCGCGCGCGAGGAGCAGCCCGACTTCGCCCGCATCGAGTCGCTGCTCGGCTTTTCGATGGAGCGCGACGCGCCCCCCGCGGGCCTCCCCGCCGAGCGGGCGCCGCTCCCGGTACCGGGGCGTCGCGCCCACTTCGGACCGCGGCGCGACGCGTCCCCCCCGCCCCGGGACCGACCGCCGCAGCGCCGGTACAGCCGGTTCTGAGCCCGCCGCGCCGGAGCGGCCCCGACGGGCGATCGGACCCACGCGCCGGCGGCGCGACCCGGGCCCGGATCCGATCGGGGCGAGCGTCCGAGCCTACGGTCGCGCCGGCATCGTGAGCAGCATCGCCGCGAAGCCCGGAAACCCGTGGAGCGCGACGCCGGCCAGGCGGTCGATCAGTGCGGCCTCGCCGATCTCGATCGGTCGTCCGTCGACCTCGCCGCGGCCCCGCAGCGCGTAGACGATCGCGCGCCGGTCGTGCCCGATGCGCCGGAACGTGGTGCCGTCGTCCGCGAACCGGATCACCTGGGCGGAGAGCCCGGCGCCGGAGCGCATCGGCCCGTTGGGTCCTACGAGCGTCCGCGTCGCCGACCCGTCGGTCTGCGGGTCGCCGGGATGCGGGTCGGCCCACTGGAGGTTCGGGACGGCGCTTGCGGTCGCAGGGAGCTGGACGACGCTCGAGAACCACCGGATGGTGGAGCCGGCCTCGGGGCCGATCGTGTGCGCGGCGCGCCCGGGCGCCGTCAGGAAGGCGGCCGACCCGGCGGGGAGGCTCCGTGCGGCTCCGGTGGACTCCTTGTACTGCGCGGCGCCCTCGAGCACGTAGGTGAGGACCTCCTCGCCCTGGTGCGTGTGGCTCGGGAACCGACGTCCCACCGAGACCACCACCTCGCCGGCCCGGGCGAACGGCGGCCACGCCGGCTGGCCGCTGCTCGGGATCACGAGCCGGCTCGTGGCATCGCCGGCCTCCACCTCGCCCGCGACGACCCGAAGCGAGCCGCGCGTCGCGCCCGGGGCGGCCATTCGCGCCCCCCACCGAGGCCCGCCAGATAAGCGTGCAGGCGGCGCTAGACGGGCGGTCGAGCGACCGCCTCGGTCAAGGCGCGTCGCATCGTCGCCTCGTCGCCGTAGACCTGCCAGCGCTCGATCCGGCCGTCCCGGACCACGGCGCGCCACGCGGCCGGCGACTTCCACCGACGGGCCGCGGGGTCGCCGCCCGGCTCGGCGTCCGAGCCAGTGGCCGTGCCGAACAGCCCCACCACCGCCCCGAGGTGGAGATGGTGCTCGATGACGACGCGATAGTCGGGGCACCGGGCGAATCGGGCGGTCCACGCCTCGCGCAGGCGATCGCGTCCGCGGACCTCGTGGCCCCGGGCGTCGACGAACACGTGGTCGGGGGAGGTGAGCGCGAGCAGGGCCTCGACGTCGTGGCGGTTGATCTCGTTCACGAACCGGAGCGCGACCCGGTCCGCGTCGGTCTCGTCCATCGGTCCCCGGAGGACGGCGACAGCCCGCGAGCGGTAAGGGCTCCTACGTTAAGCCACCGCCGCCGCGGGCCCGGTCCGTCGGTCGGGGCCCCCGCGGGGGCTCGTTCCGAAAAGAAGGGTCGGAAGGGGTTCGCGCCGGGCCGGCTCGGCCCGTCCCGGACGGTCGATCTAGCTCGGGGGGCTCCCGGGGGGCGGCGCACCCTCGCTCCACGCCCCGCCGCTACCGCCCGCACCGCCGGCGCCGGCCCCGCTCCCTCCGCTCCCGGAGGGCGGGGGCGTCCAGGCCGCCGGTGGCGCGCTCGAGGTTCCGGCCGATCCGCCCTTCTTCCGACTGAGGAGGAGCGCGACCAGGCCGACCACCAGCGCGATCACCGCGATCGCCAGCGCCACGGCGAAGTAGTTGGTGAGGTCCGACGTCGACGCCAGCGACGGGCTCGAGTTCGGGGCGTACGACGCCGACACGCTCACCGGCGACGTCCCCACCGTCACCGTCCCCGTACCGCCCGAGCTCAGGCTGTAGCCCGACACCGCGCCGAACGAGTAGCTGTAGCTTCCCGTCGGGAGGTAGAAGACGAGGGACGGTCCCGTCGTCGACTGGGAGACACCGTTGACCGTCGCCGACCACGACGTGCCCGCCGACAGCCCGCCGGCCGTCAGCGTCACGGCGTACGTCGTCTGGGTCAGCGCGACGAGCACCGTGTACGGTCCCGTCACGTTGAACGATCCGCTCGACGGGCTCGCCGAGTAGCCGGACGCCGACACCTGGTACGAGGCGGCCCCGAACGGCGCCTGGAAGACGATCGAGCTCGCACTGCTCGTCTGCGTGACGCCGTTCAGCGTCACCGACCAGCTGCCGCCCGAGACGAGGCCCGTCGCGGTGAACGTCACCGCGACCGTCTCCGCCGGTCCGATCGGGAAGTAGTCGTACACCTCGCCCGTGACGAGGTACGGCGCCAGCAGCCCGTTGGAGCCGTAGGTGTGCCAGTCGGCCCAGTAGTTGCCCAGGCCCGTCGTGCAGTCGGGGTTCGTGCAGAGATAGAAGTAGTTGTATCCCGAGGTATACGCCTGGATCGCCGCCGGGTTGTACGTGCTGGTCGCGCCGTTGTTCCCGATGAAGTTGTTGTCGTAGATGTTGTTGTACTGCGCGCCGTCCGTCAAGTAGACGCCGTAGCTCGAGCTGTCCACGAACGAGCTGCCCGTGACCGTGTTCTCGTACGCACTCTGCTGGAAGATCGCGCCGAAGACATCGTGGAACGTACCGAGCCCCTGGACGAGGGCGTAGTCGGTCTCGTTCAGCATGATGCCGGCGTAGCCGCCGGTAGAGTTCACGTCCGAGACCGACGTTCCGTCCGAGTCCTGGTCGAACCAGGCGAGCGGATACGTCGTCGCCGTCACGTCGGAGATCGTCACGGACTGCGTGTAGGCCGTGATGACCGCGGCGACCGGCGCGCCCCAGTAGGGCTCGTCCGCCCAGACGTTAGAGAGGGTCTGGTTCGAGGCCGTCACGTCCGAGACGGAGACCAGGGACGCCTCGTCGATGATCGCCCCGATCGACAGGTCCGTCACGCTGACGTCGGAGATCGTGACCATCGACGCGTCGTTGGAGACGATGACCCCGACGCTCGCGTTGGTGGCGGTCACGCCCGAGATCGCGACGTTCGTCGAGCTCTGGGTGACGAACACTCCGACGCTGTTGAAGCCGGTGACGGTGGTATCGGTGAGCGTCGCGCCGTCGAAGTCGTACAGCTCGACCGCCGTATCGTAGGTGCGGGTCGCTACGTTGCCGGTCCCGATCGCGCCGCTCCCTTGGACGAGCGAGGCGTCGTCGCAGCCGACAAGATCGAACGAGGTGGGCCCGGTGGTGGTCGAGATCAGCCCGAGGAACCCGTACGACCCGTTGACGAGGACCCCCAGCGTGCCGGCCGCGCCGACGTGGAGTTCGTACACCTCGTCGCCGAAGCTGTTGTTGTCGAGGATCCCCTCCGACGCGGACTGGTTGACCCAGACGTTCGCGACCGTGTCGTACTCCGCATCATACTCGACGACCCCGAAGTAGACGTACGGCTGGATGCTCACGCCGACCTGCGCCCCGTTGATCCCGACGTTGGTGAACGTCGTCCCGTAGCTCCCGAAGACGTAGACCCCGGTCTGCCCTGCGGCATCGGCCACGTTCACGTTCACGACGTAGAGGTACGAGTCGGCGACGCTCTCGTACGCGATCGCGTCGACCGCGGAGACGTCCTGGACCTGGTCGGCCCCACCGCCGTAATAGTCCGTGAACTCCGACACGACCCCGATCCCGCCCGAGGTCACGTTCACGTAGTACGCCCAGTCGTCGAACGAGAACTCGGGGTATGGAGCGGCGCCCGCGTACCCGTACGTCACGTACTCCCCGATCGCCCCGTCGGAGACGTTGAGGGACTCGACGGTGGTGTCGCCGGCGGGGGCCAACACGACCCCGTACGCGTCGTCGGTCGCGTTCACGTACTGAACGTCGAAATCCGTGGCGAAGACCCCGTACACGCCGTAGGAATAATCGCCGGTCGCGTTGACGCCGTAGATGTTCGCGTATTGGTTGATCCCGTAGACATCCACCGCGTTGGAGCCGCCGAACGCGTTCACATCTTCCGCGTCCCAGGCGTCCGAGTCGGCGATGCTCGTGCCGAACGAACCGCCGGTGGAATTGGTGTAGTCCACCGAGAAGATGCCGTCGTCCCACAGCAGCGCGCCGCCGCCGGCCAGATCAAGGGGGTGATAGGTCGACGGCGGGGCGATCATGTAGGCGGAGTTGTAGCCGGTGTAGTTCTCCTGGGCCAGGTCGAAGAAACCCGAGTTCGTGACGTAGATGACCGCCGAATAGCCCGGCAGCGACGACGTGGTCGCGAGCGTCCCGCTCAGCAACCCATAGGTCGTCCCCTGGACGGGCACGTCCATCGTGTAGTACGTCCCGGACGGTGAGCTCGGACCCTGGGTGAGGTTATCGATCTCGAAGAACCCGGTGTCGTTGAACCACGCGAGGATGAACGACGGGTACGCCCAGTCGTTGAGGTGGTTGAACGTGCCGGTCACGTTCAGCTGCAGGTCCCCGAAGCAGAACGCGGGAGAGATCGCACTGCATGCCGCAGTGTACTGACCCCCGTCCTGAATGTACAGCGGCGCGTCCAGCACCTTCGCGTTCGCGCTCTGCGGGTAACTGTTGCCGACCGAGTTGCCGCTGAAGCTCGCCGAGCCGGGGTTATACCCGTCCGCGTAGGCCTGGACGACGTAGACGGTCGACGGCGGGACCGCTGGCGGCAGGTAGACGTCCCAGCTGCTGGTCGTTCCGCCGGTGTAGACGGTCGGCATGTAGCTCAGGTTCGCCACCGTGTTGCCCACGAACAAGAACGCGTACGACGGAGAGATCGTCCCCGAGTACTGGATGTCGCCCGCCGCGACCGAGACGTACGGGACCGCGCCCCACAGGCCGTACAGCATCGACGGGCCCGCGTTGAAGTATTCCGTGGTCCCCCTCCAGTACGGCGTCACGCCGATCGACGTCTCGCCCGTGTCCGCGCCGAAGTCGTAGGCCGACGGGATCGAGGTGTAGGTGTTCCCCGACGTGAGGTACGAAAGGGTCATCGACCCGTTGAGGCTGCTGAACACCGAGTTCGAGCCCCCGCCCGGCCCGCCGAAGATCAGTTCGGCATCGTTGAGCAGGCCGCCCGCGTTCATCGCGTGGCCGTTGACCTGGAACTCGGGCGTCAGGGGCGGCGGGGTCGGAGTCGGCAGGTTCGCGCCCGGGCTGTTGAACACCACGGTGTCGTAGATGGCCGAGTACGTGGTGGCCGTCGAGTCCGTGACCGAGTAGCCGAAGGTCACGGTCGAGCGGTTGTCGATCACGGTCGCGTTGTTGTAGAGGCTGATGTAGAGCGGCGCGGTGAGGCCGTAGATCGGCAGCGAGTAGTCGTAGTAGTAGTCGGGGGCGACATACGTACCGTTCCCGGAATACAGCGTCCCCGGCTCGAGCAGGCCCGACGCGCTCGAGAAGTTCCAGACGTTGTCCTCGAACTGGAGCACGTAGCCGTCCCACGTGAAGACGTTCTGGGTCCAGATCGTCCCGTCGTCCTGGCCGGGGATCGATACGTTCGTGAGGACCGTGTTCAGCTGGACCCCGTAGCGGTACGGACTGGCGTACGACGCATTCGTGTCGTACGGCGGGGTGACGAAGTAGTAGGCGCTCGGGAAGGTGGCGTTCGACTGGTTCAGGGTGAGCGAGCCGACGAAGCTGGTCGTGTTGTACTCGTAGGCGCCCGAGGCCCCGAGCCCGAAATCGCCGAGCCCCATCGGGGCCGGCTGGGCGATGTAGCCCGGACTGATCGCGTTGCCCGGGGAGCTGGGCGCGTTCGAGAGGAGGGCGAGGTTGGGAGGATACACCGACTGCGGCGCGGCGCGTCCGGACGAGATCGCGTTGCCGAGGGTGTTCAGAAGGGTCGAGTGGGACGAGAGCGAGGAGTCGGAGGCGAGCTGATCGAGCGCCTTACCGAAGGACTTCCCGGTGACGGCGCTCGATCCGCTCGACTCCTGATCGATCGCGGAAGCCTGGCTGGCGGGCGAGAACGGATCCGACGACGCGGTCGTAGACCGGGTCGGTGCCGAGGGTAGGGCCGGCGCCGGATAACCCGACGCGGACGCGGCCGGGGCGACCCCGGACGAGGCCGCCCCGTCGGACGCGTGACCCTGAGGTAGGATCGCGGCGCCGGGAAGCACCATCAGCGAACAGACCACGAGGACGATCGGCAGCAGCCACAGACTCTTCCGGAGGCTCGGACCCTCGGACATGTCGTGCGGCGGACGAAGCTCCGGGTATATGATATCGACCGTAGGCGAACGAGGCGGCCCCGGGCCCCGGAGCGACCGCGCCGGGGCGATCCGGACCGGCGGATTTATCTTCCCCGAGCCCCGTGCGCGCTCCTCCTCGTGCGCCCCGATCGGCTGACGGCGTCGGGGGGTCCGGATCAGCTCGTGGCGAACTCGCGGCGCGAAACGGTCGTCGTGGGGCTCGGGATCGTCGGGGCCGCCTGTGCGTGGACCCTCGCCCGACGCGGCCACCGGGTACTCGCCCTCGAGGCGGGGGAAGGCGGCGCCGAGACGAGCTGCCGGGCGATGGGGCACATCGGCATCTACGACGACAGCGACCCCCAGCTGGCGCTCTCCGTCTTCGCGCGACGGACCTGGGACGAGGCGGCCCGCGCGCTGCCGCCCGAGGCGGCGTACGTGCGCCGGGGATCGCTCTGGGTCGCGCACACCGCTTCCGAGCTCGAGACCGGCGCCCGCCGCCTCGACCGACTGCGGTCCCGCGGGATCGAGGCCGAGCTCCTGGACGCCGCCGAGCTGTATCGGCACGAGCCGAACCTCGCCGAGGGACTGTCGGGCGCCGTGCGGGTGCCCGGCGACGCGGTGATCGACACGGCCCCGACGACCCGGTACCTGGCCGAGGAGGCCCAGCGCTCCGGTGCCGAGCTGCGGCGCGGCGCCCGCGTCGTGCGCCTGAACGGCGCGGGCGTCGAGCTGGCCTCGGGCGAACGGATCGATGCGGAGGACGTCGTGCTCGCGGCCGGATGGAGGTCGCCCGAGCTCCTGCCGGGTCTGCCGGTCCGACCGCGGAAGGGGCACATCCTCTTGACGGCCCCGCGCCCCGGATGGGTCCATCACAACGTCGGCGAGATCGGGTACATGGCCGAGACCCGCCCGACGCAGGGCGACTCGATCTCGCTCGTCGTGCAGCCGCGGCCCGACGGGCGGTTCCTTCTCGGCGCGACCCGCCAGTACGCCGGCCCGTCGACCGACGTCGATCCCACGGTGGCCGCCGAGCTCCACCGGCGCATCGTCGCGTTCGTCCCCGGGTTCTCCGATCTTCCGATCGAGCGAAGCTGGGCCGGGCTCCGTCCGGCCGGGCCCGATTCGGTGCCGATCATCGGCCGGTGGCCGAAGGAGCCGCACCTCGTGCTCGCGACCGGGCACGAAGGGATCGGGATCACGACGTCGCTCGCCACGGGGCGACTGGTGGCGGAGCTGATCGAGGGGGCCCCGCCGTCGATCCCACTCGACCCGTTCTCGCCCGCGCGTCTGTTCCGCTGACGCCGCTACGGGCCGGCGTCGCGGGTCCCACACTTTTCTAACCCGAGGCGCTGGCCCCCTACGGGATGACCCCCGCCCTGGATCGCACCGCCCCCCCGGCCCGCGAGCCGGGCGGGCCGACGTACCCGAGCCGTCCGTACCCGGCCTCGGCCCTGGGGGCCGCCACCGCCGCCATCGGAGCCCTCCTGGTCGCCTTCGGGTTCCTCTCCTCCTACTACGCCGTCCCGGACCTCTTCCGCGACCCCCTCTCCGGCTACGATCCTCCGTTCGACGCGATCGCCGGCGTGCTCCTCCTCGCGCTCGCGTTCCGGATCCGGGACCGAAGCCCGGTCGCCTGGATCTTCACGCTGATCGCGCCCGCCCTCACCATCCCGATCGCGTTCCTCAGCCCGAACGCGTTCTCCGTCGGGAGCGCGATCGCGTCGACCGGCCTCGTCGCGCTGCTGTTCCCGTACCGCCTCGGCTTCTACCGCGGCTCCGCGACCGGCCCCGAAGCGACCCAGCTCTTGGTGATCGTGGCCGCGCTGCTCACGCTCCTGTTCGGGATGGTCGGCTCGAAGTGGCTCGCCGGTCAGTTCTCGACGCCGAGCGGCTCGTCCGGGATCCACAACTGGACCGACGCGCTGTACTTCACGGTCGCCACGATCTCGACGAACGGGTCGAACTACACGCCGACCACGGACGTGGCGCGGTGGTTCTCGATCGTCCTCATCCTGCTCGGCGTGGGAACGTTCTTATCCGCCGTGGTCGTCCTTTTCCTGCCGTTCCTCGAGGCCCGCCTCGAGCGGATCGCGCGTCGTCTCGAACGGGCCCAGATGGAGGATCTCACCGCCCACGTCATCGTCTGCGGCACCTCGTCGGCCGCCCGGGCCGTGGCGGACGCGTTCCGCGAGCAGCACGTCCCGGCCGTGATCCTCGCGGCGGACGCCGGGGCGATCGGGCTGTTCAAGAACGAGGGATATCGCACGTTCCTCGGCGAACCGTCGTCGGAGACGGTCCTCCGCGCCTGCGGCCTCGACCGGGCGCGCGCGGTCGTGGCGGCGGACGATTCCGACGCGGAGAACCTGCTCACGGTGATCACCGTCCGCGGCATGGCCCCGCGGGCGCGGATCGTGGCGATCGCCGCCTCGCCGGGCGCGATCGGGAAGCTCCTCAAGGCCGGCGCGAACGAGGCGATCAGCATGGTCGCCGTCGCGGCTCGCCTGGTCACGGCGGCGGCGCTGCGGGCCCCGGACGAACCCGGGGCGCGGTCCGGGCCGACCCCGCCCTAGGTCGTCGCGTCCCGCGAAACCGCATATCCTCCCGTCCGGTGCGGCCCGCATGCCGCCGACCTCCGCCGACTACCTCGTCGGCACCCTCGCCGCCGCGGGCGTCCCACGCATCTACGGGGTCCCCGGCGATTCGCTGAACGGCGTGACCGACGCGCTCCGGCGCCGGGGATCGCCGGCGTGGGTCCACGTCCGCCACGAGGAGGCCGCAGCGTTCGCCGCGAGCGCCGAGGCGCAGCTCACCGGCCGGCTCGCGGTCTGCGCCGGAAGCTGCGGTCCGGGCAACCTCCACCTCATCAACGGCCTCTACGACGCGTACCGCTCCCGCGTGCCGGTCCTCGCGATCGCCGCCCACATCCCGAGCGCGGAGATCGGTAGCGGCTACTTCCAGGAGACCCGGCCGACGGAGCTGTTCCGCGGGTGCAGCGACTTCTGCGAGCTCGTCTCCGGACCCGAGCCGCTGCCGCGCCTGCTCGCGATCGCGGTGCGGACCGCGGTCGCCCGCCGGACCGTGTCGGTGCTCGTCCTCCCGGGCGACGTGGCCCTCGCCGGGGCCGTCGCCGAGCCGGCGGCGCCGGCGCTGCCGAGCGCCCGGCCGTCGGTGACCCCGACGGAGGCGGACCTGGGACGGATCGCCGAAGTGCTCAACCGCGGCGGGAAGGTGACGATCTTCGCCGGGGTGGGGTGCGCGGACGCGCGGGCGGAGCTGCTCGCGCTCGCGGCCCGGCTGCGGGCCCCGATCGTGCACTCGATCCGGGGCAAGGAGTACGTCGAGTGGGACAACCCGTTCGACGTCGGGATGACCGGCCTGCTCGGCTTCTCGAGCGGATACCACGCGATGCGGTCGTGCGACACGCTCGTGCTGTTGGGCACCGACTTTCCGTACCGTCAGTTCTACCCGGAGCGCGCGACGATCGTGCAGGTCGACCTGCGCGGAGAACAGATCGGCCGACGCTGCGCGGTCGACGTCGGGGTCGTGGGGGATGTCCGCTCGACGCTCGCCGCCCTGCTCCCGCGGCTCACGCCCGTCTCGGACGACGCCCACCTCACGTCGTCCCTCGAGCAGTACCGGTCGACCCGGGCGAAGCTCGACGACCTCGCGGTCGGCCCGGCCGGCACGCAACCCGTCCACCCGCAGTACCTGACCCGGCAGATCGATGCCGCGGCGCCCGCGAACGCGATCTTCACGGTCGACGTGGGGACCCCGACGATCTGGGCGGCCCGGTACCTGCGGTTCAACGGCCAGCGACGTCTCGTGGGGTCGTTCGTGCACGGCTCGATGGCCGGCGCCCTCTCCCAGGCGATCGGCGCCCAGAGCAGCGCCCCGGATCGGACCGTCGTCGCGCTGTGCGGGGACGGCGGGCTCGCGATGCTGCTCGGCGAGCTGCTCACGCTGCACCAGCACGCCCTGCCGGTGAAGGTGGTGGTGTTCAACAACGGGGCGCTCGACTTCGTGGAGCTCGAGATGATCTCCGCCGGCTTCGCGCCGTTCGCGACCGATCTCGTGAACCCCGACTTCGCCGGGATCGCCCGGGCGAGCGGCCTGCTCGGCCTCACCATCGGCCGGCCCGGGGAGGTCGCGCCGGCGCTCGCGGCGGCGTTCGCGCATCCCGGTCCTGCGCTGATCGACGCGAAGGTGTTCCGGCAGGAGGTCGCGATGCCGCCGTCGGTCACCGCCGCCATGGCGAAGGGGTTCGGCCTCTTCGCGCTCAAGGCGGTGCTGAGCGGGCGGGGCAGCGAGATCGTCGACCTCGCGAAGACGAATCTGTTCCGGGGCGAGTGAGGGGGCTCAGCGTCCCGGGACGGGCGGCGCCGGGCGCCGGGCGGTCATAAGGAGCCCCCGGGCGCCGTTCGGCGACGGCGGGGCGGGGGAGATCCGATCGAACCCGGCGGCCCCGAGCGCCTCGGTGAGGCGCCGCGCCACCTCGGCCTCGGAGCCGTGGCCGGGCGGGGACTGGCCGCGCAGCGCGAGCGGGTGCATCCCGACGACGAGGCGCCCGTCGGGCCGAAGGACGCGCGCCAGCTCCCGCACGCTCGGCGCGAACGGCTCCCAGAGCAGGATGCTGTTGAGCGTCAACGCCGCGTCGAACTGCCCGTCGGGCCACGGCATCCGGTCGGCCGAGCCCGTCCGCAGCTCGACCGTCCCGCGCTGGATCGCGGCCCGGTTGCGTCGTTCGGCGGCCGCGCGCATCACGTCCGACGGGTCGAGACCGCTCACCCGGGCCGCGCGCGCCACGAGCCGCTCGATCCCGTAACCGGGACCGAAGCCGACCTCGAGCACCCGCTCGCCCGGACCGGGCGCGAGGAGATCGACCGCCGCCCGGTAGATCCGGGCGTTCACGCGGAGGAGCAGCGCTCCCGCGATCCGGCCCGAGAACCCGGTCGGATGCGTGAACGGTCGCAGGAGTCGGTGCTCGGACACGCGCGCGCATCGCGGCCCGACCCAAAGGGTCATCCCTCGTCGGGCCTCGACCCGCCGGATGGCGCGTCCCCCGCCCCCGCCGGTCTCCGCCCCCGACCTGACCGGCCCGGTCTCGATCTTGAACTGGCCGGTCGCCGGGGCCGGGCACCGCAGCGCGCGGCGGCTCGTCTACGCCCACGTCCGGCTCGAGATCGACCTCGTGCCGGAACGGGTCCGGGATCCGGGGCTCCCGGTGTTCGATCGGCTGGAAGCGCTCCTCAAGGAGCGCGAGGTCGTCGAGGTCGGCGACCTCCTGCGCCTGACCGGGCGGGTCCTCCACGCCTTCGGGGCCGTCGGCTTCGCGCGCGTCGACCACTGGGAGGTCGATCCCGGCGGTTGGCTCGCGCTCCCGGAGGCGACGCACGCCCGGCTCGAGGAACCGATCGGGCACCTCCTGCGCGCCCTCGAGGACGACCACTGGAAGGGGCTCGCGGCCCGGCGCGGCTTCTCGGTGCGGCTCTCGGGCCGGCCGCCGTACCGCGCGGACGTCGAGGTCCGGTGGCGGCACCGCGAGCGCCGCCACGCGCTGTCGGTCGACCTGCGGGGGACGATCACCCCGCCGGACGTCCGGTCGATCGTCGCGGCCGTTCGCGACCGGGTGCCGCTCCTTCGCGCGCAGGTCGTCGCGCACGAAGAGAAGTGACGGCGCGGACCGGCGAACCGACATAAACGGGACCGCGCTGGCCCCGCCGCCGTGTGGTCGGTCTACGTACCCGCGTTGATCGTCGCCTTCGTCCTCACGGTGCTCGAGCTCACCGAGGTCGTCGCGCTCGTCTTCGCGCTCGGCGCCGACGCGGGCTCGATCGGATCCAGCGCGCTCGGCGCGACGGCCGGGACGGCGGTCGTGGCCGCGGTGGCGCTCGGGGTGGGGGCGACGATCGTCGCCTTCCCCCGCGCGGATCTCCTCTGGGGCGCCGCGATCGTCCTGGCCGCGTTCGGGGTCTTCCTGTTCCGCAGCACGCTGCGGACGTACCGGCGGTGGGCCGCCCAGCGGACCGGCAGCCCCGCCGCGCCTCCCGCCCACCGGGCGCTCCAGTTCGCGGGCGGGTTCACGGTCGGCGCGATCGAGACGACCGAGGTCGTGGTCGTGCTGGTCGCGCTCGCGGCCGCCGGGTACGGCTTCACCGCCCTGGTCGGGGCCGTCGTGGGCGGGGTCGTCCTGGTGGTCGCGGCCGCCCTCGTCCACGAGCGGATCCGCAAGATCAAGGTGCCGTGGCTCAAGCTCGGGGCGACGAGCCTGCTGTTCGCGTTCGCGGTGTTCTGGGCCGGCGAGGCGACGGGGGTGGCCTGGCCCGGCGGTGATCTGTTCCTCCTCCCCCTGTTCGGGGTCGCCCTCGTGGTCGTCCGCGGCGCGATCGCCGCGGCGATGCGCCCGGGGGGCGCCCGCCCCGCCTAGAGCGGCCGGGCCGCCCGGGCACCCGGACACGTAATAGGGTACGACGTGTCCCACCCGTTCCGTTCCATGGCCAGCTCCTGTCCCCACTGCGGCGGTTCCGTCGAGTACACCGAGGCCGAAGCGCGACTGCTCACCGCCACCTGCGACGGCTGCGGCAAGTCGCTCACCGTCGTGAGCGGGGTCGGGGTCGTCCCGGGCGACGGGACGGTCGCGCCGGCCGGAGCGGTCGGGACCGCGGCGGCCCCGACCCCCCCCGCCGGCCTCGCCTGCGCCGAGTGCGGCGGTCCGCTGACCCTCGAGCTGAGCGACGACGAGGAGCTGACGGTCGAGTGCCCGGCCTGCGCCACGACCGTGACGTTCGTGCGGGCCGGTCCCGACGACGAGGAGGAGGACGACGAGTCGGACGAGGACGACGACCGCCCCCGACCCGCGCGACCGCCGATGCGGCCGCCCGGCCGCCAGGGCTGGTCCGGCCCGCCGGACCGCGGCCGCGGCGGCGACTTCGATCGGCCCCGCGCCCGCCCCTGCCGGCAGTGCGGGGCCCCGCTCACCTTCTCGACGAGCGAGGACGGCAGCCTCGTCGGCGAGTGCGAGGCGTGCGGCAATCGGTTCACCCTCCCCCGCCGCACGGACGGGGGCGGTCGCGGCGGGCCTCCGGGGCGGGGCGGCGGATACGGCCGGCCCCGCGGACGGCCCCCGGGGAACCGACGCCCCTACGGGGGATCGGGCCGGAACTACCGGCCGCGCAACCGGGACGACCGCAGCGACGAGCGGAACCGGCGCGGTCGGCGGCGCGACTCCGACTGAACCGACGCGCCCCGCCCCGGGAATTCCGGGCGGCTCAGCCCGCGCGGAAGAAAAGAGAAGAAGGAAAGGGTTGGCCCGGAAGACCGAGTCCGCTTACGCGGGCAGGATCTTCCGGCCGTAGTTCCAGTTCGTCAGGTCCGCCGTGGCCACGTACCACGCCATCAGGCCCGTGAGGATGATCACCCCGCCGACGGCCCAGTTGGCGCTCGCGTTCGCCGCGAACGGTCCGCACAGGTCCACCGCGTCCGTGCATCCCGACAGGTTGGCCGCCAAGCTGTAGAACTTGACGGTCAGCAGGATGAACGCGATGAACAGTAGGACGAACACCGCGGTGATTCCCCATCCGTGTTTCGGGGCGTTGATGAGGAAGGTCAGCGTGAACATCATCCAGATGAACGCGAACCCGGCCACACCGTAAAAGATCGGAGCGGTCGCCCCCGCCTGCCCAACGAACGTCGTCAGCATCAGGGTGAACGCCCACCAGAACGCACCGTAGCCGATGAACGCCGACCCGGCGAACATGTTGCCCTTGCGCAGTGCGATCAACCCCGCCGTGAACTGGGCGGTTCCACCGAACGCCAGGGCCATCCCGTAGACGACCCAGTTTCCGCTGAACCCTGCCCCGTACGGGGTCGGTAGGTTGGTCAGCCCCGCGATCATCGTGGTCGTCCCGAATCCCATCAGGCCGACCACGGCGGGACTAGCCCACCACTCCGGTTTCTCCTCCACTTTTGGTGGAGCTTCCTCCATTCCCCTCGCCGACTCCATGCTCTCGCTAGCGGGCGGCATGTTAGAGCGGCGCACGACCTCCTAGTAGATAAATACCCTTTTTCACGAGTGACTTCTGTTACAGATTCGGGCCGACCGGCGGGGGCGGCGCCCGGGGCGCGCCCGCCGCGCGTCCGCGACGCGAGCGTTAAGTCGCGCGCGGGTTGCCGGGCCGTCCGACGGCCGTGGAGGACCGCAACGATCTCTCCCGCATCGTGTTCGGCGAGACCCGGGTCAAGCTCAACCGCGACCTCTCCGTGATGAACCCGAACCTCGTCGCGGGCTCGCAGGGCCTCGTCGTCGGAAAGCTCGCCAACTACACGCTCAAGGTCGCGTTCCCCCAGGTGACCGTCGGGGTCAACTGGAAGGACTGCGACATCGTGGAGGGCAAGACCGGCATGCCGACGCTCGCCGAGCAGCCGCGGGTCGTGCCGAAGCCGCGCCACATGGGCGAGGAGTGAGCCGCTCTACCGCGGGGCTCCGCCGAGCACGCGCTCCACGATCGCGGGCACCTCGGTCAGTGCGCGCACGGAAAAGCGGCCCGCGAAGCTCTCGGGCCCGTGGCGGGCGAACAGCCGTCGGTACTCGGCCCCGTAGTCCGGAAGCCCCGTGAACAGGATCGTCGCCCGGTAGCCGGTCCGGCGCGCCCCCTCCATGTCGGCCCATCCGTCGCCGACGTGGACGGCATCGACGGCGGAGACGCCGAGCCCGTCCAGCGCGTAGCGGAAGATCTCGGGGGCCGGCTTCGTCCACGGCGACTCGTCGCTGAAGACGTACCGCTCGACGCACTCGTCGAGCCCCATCCGGGCGAGTACGGGCCGCAGGAGCGCCCCGGGCTCCCCGACCGTGTTCGAGATCACCGCGACGCGGTAGCCGGCGCCGCGGAGGGCCCGAAGGGTCTCGATCGCGCCCGGCGCCCGGCTGAACCGCAGGGTGGCGATCACCCGCCGCAGCGCGGCGTGGTAGGCCGAGAGGTCCGGTCGCACCCCGGCCTCGCGCCCCGCCCGGAGCAGCTGGTCGTCCGGGGTGATCGTGCGCCCCTGTTCCGACGCGTCGACCGCGGCGCGGTACGACTGGCGGAACAGCTCCGCGAGCGCCCGATCGTCCGGTCGGGGCCCCGGGCCCGCGAGCGGGGCCGCGCGGAGGACGTCGACGGCGATCTCGATCTGGGCGCGCATGTACGCCTCCTCGGCCGCCGGGTCGAGGTAGATCAAGGTGTGCCAGAGATCGAGCGTCACCGCGCCGGCCATCGGCCGCGCCAACCGGCCCGGGGCCAAATCGGTTCGGGTGGACCGGTGGGACCGCGCAGGCCAAGAGGCCGACGGGCGTGGGGCGGCCGTGCCGCGCGGTCCCCCCCGTCTGCTGGTCGCGATCGGCCCCGACCTCGACCCGGGGCCGGCGATCGCGACGGCGCTCCCCGACGTCCCGTGGAGCCTCCTCCCCGACACCCCGCCGGCGGCGCGCGGGGAGGTCGTGGCGATGCTCGCCGGGTCGCGGCGGCATCTCGAGGGGTTCGACGCCGCGACGACGCCGAAGCTCGCGTTCGTCCAGCGGATCTTCACCGGGGTCGACGACTTCCCGTTCGACCGATTCCCCGCCCCGATCGCGGTCGCCGGGAACGTCGGGGCGTACGCTCCGTACGTCGCGGAGCAGGCGCTCGCCCTCGCGCTCGCGGCGGCCCGGCAGATCGTCCCGGTGCAGGCGATGGTCCGGGCGGGCCGGCTCCGGCCGCCGCCGACGCAGCGGCTGTTCGCGGGGGCGACCGCCGTGATCCTCGGGTACGGGGCGATCGGGCGGGCGATCGCGGACCGCCTGCGCGGGTTCGACGTGACCGTGGTCGGCGTGAACCGGACCGGACAGATGGCGCCGGGGGTCGTCTCGATGTACCCGGCGGACCGGCTCGACGAGGCCCTCGCGGTGGGCGACCTCGTCTTCGACGCGCGGCCGTTGACCCGGTCGACCCGGGGGTCGATCGGGCGGGCCCAGCTCGAGCGGATGCGGCCGCGCGCGATCTACGTGAACGTCGGCCGGGCGGCGACCGCCGACGAGGAGGCGCTGTACCGCCACCTCGAATCGCACCTCGAGTTCCGGGCCGGGACCGACCCGTGGTGGGGCGAGGACTTCGTCCACGGCACCTTCCACACCCGCTTCCCGTTCTGGGAGCTCCCCAACTTCGTCGCCACGCCCCACTCCGCGGGGTACGGAGCGGGCACGATCGACCGGGCCCTTACGTTCGCGCTCCGCAACCTCGCGCGGTACTTCGCGACGGGCGACCCCGAGCACCTCGTCGACCGGCGCGACTACGCGGCGGACCTGCCTACCCCGGCGTCGGCCCCGCCGCCGGCGGCGGACGGGTCCGGCGGCGATACATCGCGAGCAGCAGCACGAACAGCGTGACGTCGATCGGGACGAGGCCGATCCGGCCCCCCGCGAACTCCGCGATCGGCGATAGCGCCACGTAGAATCCGACCCCGGCGAGGACGCCGGCGAACCGGGCCCGCTCGCCCGCCGCCGTCGCATCGAACGCCGTCGCGAGCAGGCCGAGGGCGAGGTACGCGGCGCCGAGCACGACGAAGGCCACCACCGCCGAGCTCGTGACCGACGGCATCCGCCAGGTGCCGACCTGCCCGATGGCGAAGAACGCGAGGACGAGGACGGCGCCCTGCCAGGGGCGCGGCGTCCAGCCCGGCCGCAGGCGGATCCGGCCGAGCCGGGGCCCCCAGCGCAGGGCGACGGCCACGAAGCAGGCGGTCGCCGCGAACAGACCGGTCCACGCGAGGGCGGAGAGCGGGTAGCTGCCGAAGACGAAGCCGTCCGCGATCGCCGCGACCACCGGCACGGGCGCGAGCACCGCCGTCCAGCGGTCCGTCAGCAGCCGCGCGTTCCGCGCGTCCGGCCAGAACTCGCCCGCGAGGAAGATCGGGAACGAGATGCTCCAGACCGCGTGGAACGGAACGATCCACTCCGCCCAGATCCAGTTGACGCC
>Ga0335074_10004427_pt1 | contig 19336 bp, 13 predicted proteins | sample Lox_Sample_23_FD_206715 | JGI IMG/M metagenome (GOLD analysis project Ga0335074, IMG submission 206715) | Soil microbial communities from Loxahatchee National Wildlife Refuge, Florida, United States - Lox_Sample_2.3 | ecosystem: Environmental > Terrestrial > Soil > Wetlands | place: USA... | reverse complement strand
GCCTTGACAATCTCGTTGTCGAGATACGGGGAGCGTAGCGTAAGTTGCGATTGCTCCAACATCACCACGCCGAAGTGATAGGCCGCGGTCTGGCGAAAAGCGACCAGACTCCTAGGGTGGCCGCGGAATTGGTTATGATAGGTGGTGCCGGCCCTTGCGATCTCATCTACCAGGTGCGGCTGGAAAATGTCCGCTTTCGGCACTCTGTACTTGAACATCACCGCGCCGCAGATGATCTCACTGCCGAAGGTGCCCACCATGCGTGCCGGCGCAATTCGACGCGCTTGCGCGTTATTGTACAAATCGAGGCATCGACTGACGTCCACGCATCCGTCCGTCAAGTAAAGAGTACGTTCGGCGTAGCGAGGAAAGTTTTCGACAACTTCTTTGGAGACCGTAACGAGCTGGTACGACTGCTTGCAGATTTCCGCCACCCGCCGAGCCAGTCGCACGTCCTGGTTCTCGCGGTACATGCTGCCGAACGTGTAGCACGGTAGCGAACCCGGATCCGGCTTTCGCCACGCCATGATGATTCGCGTATCCAACCCGCCAGTGAGCGAAATACCAATGCGTTCGCTGCCATGGAAATAGCGCGGCAGCCGCGACGCGAACGCATCGCGCAGCAATTTGTAGTATTCATCCTGATCAAGGGGTTCCTGCTCTTCCCATTCTCGGGGCTGAAAATAGGTCGATTTGCTTTCGAGCGTTCCGTTACGAAAAGTCCACTGTGACCCCTGGGGCACTGTTCGGATTCCACTGAAAAGGGTGCGGTTCTCCAGAGTGCACCCACACGAGATGAATTCACCCAGGCCCGCGGGATCCAGGGTTCGCAACTCGGGGCGAACCTCCAAAATCGCTTTGGCCTCGGCCGAAAAATAGAATCCGTCTTCGCTTTGGTGGTAGTAAATCCTCTGGAGGCCGAAACGATCGTTGAAGAGAATCGCGGTTCCTCGCGAGCGATCGGCCAGGAGGCCCTGGAATCTGCCGTTCAGATTTCGCAAGAAGTTCGGGTCTTCTTCATACGCGTGTACCAAATACGAGGGCCCCTCGAGGTCACATGCATGCCCACGCTGCCTCAGGTTCGCGGCGGTCCCAGCCTCCGGGTATTCCTCGCCGGAAAAAATCAGGGTCACATCTTTGCGCTCGTTCCGGATGGGCATGCTATCGGAGAAAGAGTTCCTCCGCGAAGTCCAACCGGCATAGATCCCTGCGGATTCATCGCACCACGTGCCGGATTCGTAGAAACTCTCGTGGCACATGGTGTCCAGCATTCGGCCGAGTTGCTCGCTGGCCCACTCGCGCGGCTTCTTGGTTATCAGTCCTACGATACCTGGCATGGTCGGATTCTTACGATTCCTGGGCGTGTGCAGAAAAGCGGCGATTGTTCCACGAGTCGCGCATTCCGCGCGCCTTGGCGAGCACGGGCGCGGGAATAAAGTCGACCCATTGACGATGCAGCCCCAAGCGGAAAGCCAAGGACCCGACCGGCGACAATGGGACGTAGTAGCGAGGAAGGTCGACTCGTTTAAACCCGTTGCGTTCCTTGAAGTCGCTCAGGCTGCTCGTCTCTTTTTTCCCGTAGGAGAAATGCGAATACACCAGGTGCGAGATATTCCGCTCGGCGCACGAGCGGACTGCCTGCGCGACAAGCGCGTTAGTCGGCGCCTTGTCTCTATGCTCGATCAACGACACGATATGCATCAGGCCGGCTTGCGTCCGCTCATCGTCGGTAGTCAGCTTAATGAATCCGATCAACTTGGTTTCGACAAACGCGCCAATGAAGATGCTGCTGTTGAGGTATGTCGCGCTCATCTTGCGAACTGCGTCGAGGCTCTTGCCGTAGTGAGGGAACCGCCTGCCCTGCCGGATCGGCGTCTCGTTATAAATCTCCCAAATTCCGCGCACAAGGTCCTCATCGAAAGGCACTTCCCGAAGGGTCACTCCTTTCTTGAGCGCTTGTTTCGCTTTGTTGCGGGCCTTGAAGCCGATCTGTTTGTTCCACCATTCATCGAAGGTCGAAACCGGGAGCACGGCGAGGTTGTCCCACTCCATCGGGTATTTGTATTTCGGCTCGGTCTCAGTTGGCCTTTGCAGGAAAGTGAAAAGATCAATCCGGGTGCCCGATTTACGCAAAGCATCGAGAGTAGGTTCCGGGTCTTCGAGAAACTCGTACTTATCCGCGTCGAGTCGCGCGATCCGACACAGCAAACCATCGATTCGAATCTCTTTACCGCAGGCGTACATCCTGTATCTCCTTCGTCGCGCTTGATAAGAGAAAGATCAAGCGTGCGGCATCAGCTGCCCGAAACGCCGCCCGAGGATCTTTTTCAAGCGGCCTAGCTGTTCACTGCGGCGGAGGGCCATCAGATCCGCGGGAATGGTTCGTTCCACTCCACGAATCATATTCCAGAGGTAAGCGAAGAGAATCAACAATCCGCCGATCACGTAGGGTTTGTTCTGCATTTGGTACACGCTTCGAAAGAGTTCCCAGCCCGGGTGATTACCCAGCAGGTAGTCTTTCCGCCCCAGGTGCAGCTTTTCGCGAAGACCCGCGTGCAGCACGCTTCCCTGGATCCGGTGATGAACGAATCTTTTTTCGACAAAAGTCCTTGTTTCCCACCCCTTTGACCGGGCGCTGAGCACGGCGATCAGATCGATGCCGCCCGACTTGATCGTCTGATACCCGCCGATCTCTTCGAAGCACTCCCGCCGGAACATTTGGCACATTCCCGAGACGTGCTCGATACCGACGAATTCATAGTTGTAGCTTACGTTCGGTTCCCGAAAGGCTGTGCCGGCGACTCCCAACTTCGGGTTCTCCGAGAATCTGCCCATCAGAAACTCGAAATAATCCGGCTCGAAAGAAACATCCGCGTCCAAGTTTCCGATCACATCGTACGGTAGTTTGTCCATTCTTTGGCGTCCTGTGTTCACTGCAAATGCTTTCCCGCCAAAATGACGCTCCCGCCGCTCGGGCATTTGGACCAATTCGATCCAGGGGTGAGCCGCCGCATGTTTTCGGACAATTTCGGCGGTGTCGTCCGTCGAGCCGTCGTCCACAATCACCCACTTGAGCGGCGGAATGGTTTGCGCCGCGACCGACTTGATCGTCAGTTCGATGAGGGCCGACTCGTTTCGAGCCGGCGTTATCAGGACGTAGCTCGGAAGGCTCTGCATGTCTGAATTATACGAGGTCGGCTCGGTCGTGTCGTGAGCCGCAAACCCAACTGTCACGGATGTGTCTCTTGCTTCAAGCCTGCGGGGAGGGCGGGTGAGACACGAGTACTCGAAGCTCCCACAGACGAATTTCCGAACTGCCGCGAACATCAGCGCAAGATGAGGTTACTTCGAAGGTCTAATACGCGCCGTCACCTAAGACGACAGCACGCGGAGTCTGAAGTAGAATCTTCACGTCCATCCAGAAGGACCAATCGCGCGCGTACTGCAGGTCCAGCCGCACCATGTCATCGAAACGAACGCGACTGCGGCCGCTTACCTGCCACAAGCCAGTGAGCCCCGGTTTCACCTCCAGGACACGCCGCCGATGCCAGATATCGTACTCCTGATATTCGTATGCCAGCGGAGGCCGCGGACCGACGAGAGACATCTCGCCGCGCAGCACGTTGATGAACTGTGGCAACTCGTCCAAGCTCGTGCGGCGGATAAATCGCCCGATGCGCGTAATGCGCGGATCGTTCGTCATCTTGTAGACGGGAGTGACGCCGCCGTGCTCGCGCCCGTCGTGGGCCCCGCTGATCACGCGCTTCATGAATTCGCGGTGAATCCTGAGATCGTTGTTCACTCGCATCGATCGGAACTTGAGGCACGTGAAGGTCTTTCCAAACTGGCCCAGGCGCTCCTGCTTGAAAAGCACCGGCCCCTTGGACGTCAGCTTGACCAACAAAGCGATCAGCAAAAACACGGGAGCCAGAATCAAGAGGGCTGCGCCGCTACCCGCGACGTCCAGGGCTCGCTTGGCAACCCGCGAGATTTTCTTCGAATCGTCCGGATGAAAGAGTTCGGGATAAAAAGCCGGATTCGCTGAGCCGTGGTCGTCCGAGTCGTCGCCGAATACATGAATCGACAGGAAAACGTATTTGAAGTCTTCGGGGTTCAGACTCGTGGAGAGAGCTTCGCGCACCTTGTCGACGAGCTTGCCGATCGTCGACTCGGCGTCCATGGTTCCGAGCTCGGTGAAGATAATTCCGAGCACCGAATTCTGCTTATACCAGCCGAACGGGTCGGTTTCTCTGCGAGCCGCCCTGGCCGCTTTGATCACCCCGTCCAGAATTTCGCTTCGACGCCCAGCTTTGTCGGCATCCTCCGCGTCCAGCAGCACGAGTACGAGTTTCTTGCCTGACCGCTCCGCCCGCTTCCTCTCCAGGCACAGCATGCCGAGGAAAAACTCCTCGGGCAAAATCTGCTGCATTACATCCGACGGATTGACGCGGGGCTGAGAATCGCGCTTGAACTTGCGTATATCCCGAGGGAACGATTTGGCCTTCTCGCTCGCGACCTTCGATTTTGTCTCCATAGTTTGAGTTGCAGATCCCGAACCCGGTTCAGGTCTCCTCATTTCAGTAGACACGACGGTTAAATCGCTATCGCGCTGTGAGAGAATCGATTTGTGAAATGCGCTGGACATTTCGGTGATCTCGAACAAGCTACCGCAGTGCCAGTCCCACTCGTGGGGGGCACACGCAAGTCTGCTGCAAGTCACGCTCCAATCGTTCCCAAGCGCAACGCTTCTGAGAGTTTCATAACACTCGTGTTATCTGTCGTATGGACACCGTAATGGGCTGTCTTTTGCGGTCACCGCGGGTGGAACGCTGCAAAGCGAGGGGACGAGTGAAAACAAGTGCCCTAATAGTGAAATCGCATTCTCCGGAGGGGCCTAAACCCATGTCGTGAGCAAGCTTCCTGGAATCAATCGACTACAGGATATCTTCGTGGGTTTCTCGGCAGTCTTATGATAAATGCCTGGTCGGCTTAACCTTCACCCGATGTGCTTGTACAAGAGACTTCCCAAACCAGGCAAAAGGCGCGCTGGGAGGTGACCGACGAAGACTTGAGCCGCGCGGACCTTCCAACTCTTTCCCATCGGCTCGAACCAGTGCCGCGCCTCACTAGACGGCGCGAAGCGGAAATATGTCAGGTTGGATACGCTCGCTCCCCATCGGCTCTTGAACCGAATCAGCCCGCTTTGGTCGGAATCGGAACGCCCGAGATCGAGCTCCTCCAAGCCCAGAGCCTTTGCCTGCTGGATCGCTTCCCAGTAAAGCGAGTGTATGCTGCCCAGATTGTTGTACCGAGCGTCCGACCCGCCGTACTTATAGACCAGGGTTTTTTTGTGGCGCAGCGTAATCATGCCCGCAACCGGCGTCTGTCCTTTGAGCGCGATCGAAATCTGTAGCGCCGGTCCGAAGCATTCGATGAGGTTTCGGAACCAAGCCTTGGGCTGTGGCGGCACTCCGTGACGGCGCCGCGTGATAGTGAGCAGCCGGTAAAATGCATCCAGAATCGGCTCGCTGGTGCCAACCTGGCTGACCAGGCCCTCTCGCTTCGCGCGCTTGATCTTCCGCTGGATTGAGTCTTTATGGAAGGCGCCAAACAGTGCTTCGAGGTCCGGTTTCAGGTTCAAACGATGGAGTGTGTATCGCGCGCTGGGGTAGCTCAGCGAACTCACCACGTGAGGTGATCCCAAAGGCCGCATTTCGATGTAGCGCCATTTGCCGGTCTGCGATTCGTCTCGCAGCTTCTGAGCGAAGATATGCCAGTCTTCCGGATGGTCCAGCAGCGGTTCGCAGTGATCTGAGAATGGCAGCGAAACCAATCGTCGTCCCGTTAGCCAACTTTCCGTCCGGCAGAATAGGAGGGCGTTTCGCAGCGGCTCGCCCGGTGCCGAAGTCGTGTAGGCGAGTGACTCGTAGCCGTACGTTTTGCGCAGCGCATCGAGCCACGGTCTCGAGTGGAACACGGAGGCGCTTGCGTGTCTCTCCAACAACCCTTCCCACCGAGGATCTTTCGAGGGATATATCTCATAGACCTCCTTCTTACAGCCGGCAAACTGTGTACCGACTGTTGGTTCTTGAGATAGAATTTCGGGCATGTTGGTTTTTCTGCTACTTCGAGGGTGTTCCGTTTGACAATGCGGGGGCCTTTGATTCCTCGCTAGATTGCCACAGGCAAGGGTCGAAGTCTGCCGCTCTCCGCGCGTGCCGCTAACGGTGGGCGCAGACACTCCACGCAAGCCGAATCGATTTCCACTGCGACGGCGCGTTGAAGGAGCGTGATCGAAAGGACGAGCCGATGGCCTCCCTTGACCTCCACCAAAGTTCCCTCATGTCCGCGCAACGGACCCGCTTCGATCCTTACCCGGTCACCCACCGCCAAGAACGGCCACGGTTGGGTGGGAAGTCCGGAAGTCACTAAAGTCTGAATAGCAAAAATCTCGGCCTCGTCGACCGGCACAGGGCACCGGTTGTACCCTGCTATCTGAATGACGCCAGGGGTCTTAAGAACGGGAAGCCGGTCATTGGGATCGAAACGGCAGAAAAGATAACCTGGAAACAAAGCTGTCTCCACTTTCTTGATTCGGTCCGACCAGCGCTTCCTGCAGGTGTAGAGCGGCAGAAAGTATTCAAAGCCACTGCCTTCCAGGAAGTTCGCAACGCTTGCTTCGTGCCTCGTTCGAACTTGCAAAGCGAACCACGAGAAGCCGCGCTGATGAGTTGTCATCTGATCCCTGACCTCGCTGTGCCGCGATTTCGAGTTCCATTTTGGCGGTCTAGGCTACCGCCATAAGAGTCACAGACTCCAGACGATTAAAGTGCAACCTGGATACCACTTCTCGCCCGGGCCAGTTCCTCTCTTATTCGTATTAGTATCAGTGGCTTAACGGCCGATGGTCGCCAGAAGGCACCCTAAAAAGCCTCTATCGGAGTCGACTTAGTGGCACATTCCTACCCTTAAGTTCCAAGTTCTTGCCCAGGCCTAGCAGGCATTTCTTCTGTGTAAGTCCTTATCTATCAATCTCCAACTGGCTGCCCATACGCCTGGTAATAGTGAGAACCGTATAAAGAAGGCTCCGTCGCCGCGTTGAAGACAACACCTACGACATTGCGTCCGTCGAGCTCCTGGCAGGCCCGTTGAGCGACCTCCACGGGAGTTGATCCTGCCCTCACCACCAGAAGAACACCGTCGCAGTGTTCGGCAAGAATGCTCGCGTCCGCCACCGGAACGCACGGGGGAGAATCGAGAAGAACCCAGTCGAACATGGGCGTAAGACGGTCAAGAAGCTTCTTCAGTCTTCCGTTTGAAAGCAATTCGCTTGGATTCGCGCCTTCCGTTCCTCCAGGGATGAAGCAGAGGCCGCCCTCCTGCCCGTGCTGGATAATGGCCATCTCGTCCGCATCACCGCGGAGGTAGTCTGCCAAACCGGGAGTGTCCGGAGCGCCCAACGGCACGTGCAACCGACTGCAGCGTAAATCCGCATCGATGATTAACACTCTGCGGTCCGGTTGGCGAACGATTGCCTGGGCGAGATTGTTCGTGACGAATGTCTTTCCTTCCGCTGGAACGGAACTCGTTATAAGCAGCGTGCGGAGCGGTTGGTTACTCCTGAGTTGGTAGAGCCGTGACCGCAGCGTTCGGAATTGTTCAGCGCCGTGAGGACTGAGGGCCGAATTCAAAAAGACGTTTACATTCGGATCCGGGGTCCACCGAGGATGCGAGCACCGGGCCCGCAAATCATCGAACCGAAGGTATTCGACCTGAGCGGCGGAAACCTGCGGCGCCGCTTCTGGAACCACGGTGGGCCGCGGCTCAGGCGCGAGTGTCGCGGCCGTGGCTGTCCACGCCGACGCGGAGCTCACCTGTTCGTGCGACTGTAGGATCGGTTCAGGGGCTGGCATTGCGGACCGTTCCTGCTCGGCCTTCTTGAGGGCTTCGTGGATGCGACTCATGGCTTCCTTTCGCGAGAAGGCACGGCGGCGTTGACTTGGCGCAAGCGCCCAAGCAACTCGTCGAGATTCTCAAGCAACGCCTGCGTGTTCGCGCTTTGTGCGGCCGGGGTGAACCCCTCCGAAACGATGGGCGCGATTTCATCTAGCTGAAATTCCCGCGCCACTTCCTCGACCAAATGGGCCGGTATCGGACGCAGGCTGTCGACGTACGCGTTGATCATCGAATGTTCGCAAAGCAGATTTACGACGCGAGGAATGCCTCGGGAATAGAGGTGCACGGTTTGGATCGCTTCTTTTGAAAAGACCGGTTCGCCGTTCGCGCCGGCGATTCGCAACCGCTCGGCGACGTAACCGAAAGTTTCCTCAAGCGTCAGCGGAGCCGTGCGGCAGCGCAGCGTGATTCGCTGGCGGAGCTGCCTGAGCGACGGGATCTTGAGCTTTTCCTCGAGTTCGGGCTGGCCCGTCAGCACAATCTGCAGCAGCTTTTCCGTGGACGTCTCCAGGTTGGTCAGCAAGCGAATTTCCTCGAGCACTTCCGGCGAAAGATTCTGCGCCTCGTCGACAATCAGCACCGCCGTCTCGCCCGCGCGATAGCGTTCGAGGAGCCACTGGTTGAGCCTGAGAAGAATCTGGCTTTTTTCGCGTGATTCGCACGGAATCTCGAAATCCGCCATCATGAAATCGAAGAGATGGTTCACGTCCAGGCGCGAATTGAAGATATACGCGGTCGCGACTCGTCGCCCGTGCAACCAATCGAGCAGGCGATTGAGAAGCGTGGTTTTCCCGGTTCCCACTTCACCGGTGAGCAAGATGAAGCCCTTGCGATTCTGAATGCCATAGGTGAGCCCCGCGAGCGCTTCCTGAATCTGATTCGTCAGAAAGAGATAGCGTGGATCCGGGTTGACGTTGAATGGGCTCTCTCGAAGCCCAAAGAATCTCTGATACATGTGTTAGGCCCTCGCGCCTAATCCCAAGTTCGAATCTCTCGGTATCTGTCCTGAAGGACGCGGCGGTCGCTTACTGGAAGTGGGCTGGATGCTCGGCACTACCGCGAGCACCGGCAATCGCAGCGCAAATTCCACGTCGCGCTCCGACTTGAGCGACGAGTCGCGCATTTCCATGAGAAATGCCAGTCCGAGTCCCAGCGCCAATCCTCCACCAAGCCCGCCCGCCGCAAAAAGCGGCCGGTTGGGAAACGAAGGCTTCGTCGGCAGATCAGCAGGATCCAGAACGCTAAACTGTTCACCCGCCGAGTCTTGCTGGAGCTTTACGGCCATTTTGGCGTCGGTTTGTTTCTTGAGCAGTTCGTTATAGGAATCGAGCGCCGTCTGATAGCCGCGCGTCAATTCTTTGTATTGTTCCTCAACCACCGGACTCGACTGCACTCGAGCTTCGTAGAGTTTGATTTCCTCTTTGATTCTTTCCTGTTCTTTCGATTTTTCGGCGATCATCTCGTCGAAAGAATGGACCTGCGCCCGCAGCTGCGTGATCTGGGCAGGCTCAACGACACCAGCCCTCACCTTGTTCGGGTCGGCGGGCTTGTCGGGTCCTTGGTCCGCGATTCGCTTCTGCAGCAGCGCGATGTCGTGCTTCGTCTTGATCACGTCCGGGTAGTCGTCCGTATACCTGGCTTGGAGGTTCGTCAGCTGGGTTTGCAGTATCGCAAGTTGTTGCTCCAGGGTATCAGGGCTGGCTCCAGTGGCACTTTGTGATTCCTGCCAAGCGCCGATCTGCTGCGTCAGCAGTGACTCCGCAAAGCTCTTATCCTGTTGGGCCCGCGCCAAAGCTTGAGTAGCCGCGTCGAGTTGTGAAGTAAGGCCCGTGAGGAGATTCAGATTGGTCTGCTCCTCGTCAGGCAACTGTTGCACGTAGCGACTCTTGAACGCGGCCAATTTGCTGTCCTGGTCGTCGAGGTTTTTCTTCGCTTCATCGAGCTGTTGCCCCAGGAAATCGGTCGTCATCTCCGACCGTTGCTGTGAACCTCGAATGCTCTCTTCGATGAACATCGACGTGATCGCCGTGCAAATCTGTTGCGCCATTCGAGGATCGTTCAGCGTGACGTTGACGTAAAATCCGGGCAGATTGTTCGCTCGGACTTCGGCCATCGGTTGCACCGGCGTCACATCCACCGCGTCCTGCAGCCGCTCAACCAACGTATCCATCGAAACCCGGTTAACATCCGCGGAATAGAGTCCGTATTGCCGGATGATCGGCTCCAAGCGCGTTCGGCTCAGGATCTGCTGCTTCATGCTCGCGAGCCGTTCGCTTGGATCGATCGTCTCCAACGGACGAACGTAGATGTCGGACACGGCGGGCGGTTGCACGAGCACGAGCGTTTGCGACTTGTATTTCGCCGGGAGAATTCTCGCGATGCCATAGGCAAGCGGCCCGCCGATCGCGGCCAACACCACGATCAGTACCCAGCGTCTCCTCAGCATTGCCATGTAGTCTGCCGCTGTTAACTCGCGCTCGGTCATCGCTTTCTCCTTGCCAAACGCCCTGCCTAAAACGAAATCGGCCTCGCGTGCCAGCCCAATCCAATAGAAATGATCTGCGTCATCAGATTCGAGCCGCACGTTGTCCCGATACAAAAGGAGTTACTCGAATCTTCGTACTGCATCTGGTAGGCCAGCGTCAGTCCGAGTGTTCGACCTATCGGGTGACTGAACGTCGCTCCGGCGAACCAGTAGTCGTAATTTTGGCCAACCGGCGCCCCAGCTTGGACCGCCAACCCATGGTTGCGCGAATAACCGGCTGTCACTCCGCTCGAGAAGGTGCGCGACATTTCTCGCGTTACGGACCCGGTCACGATATCCGACACAGATCCCCCAAGCACGCCGGCCCCTGCACCTACACCGTGATCGTACGAAACGTTCAGTCCAGTGCGCTGCCATTGATATTGGGCATTCGCGTTGAGTGACCAGTACAGCTGGTTCGAGGAGTTGACGGACGATCCGCTCCCAGTCGATCCCGTAGTGCTCGGGATCGGTATGCGAAATTGCGCGATCTGGGGGCCCGCCGCAATCTGGAATACCAAGCGGCCCGTAACCCGTCTCGCATAGGATCCTTGAATCGTATGTTCATTGATCGATTGGTTGAAATTGCCGAATCGAAAGGCGGTATATGTGTAGATTGCCGCGACCGTGTCTTTCCGTGTCAAGAGGTAGTTGTAGCCCGCACGGAAATTGGCCTCGGTAGAGTCCAGAAGGGTGCTCTGAGAGTAGTGCAACAACGAGTAGCCGCCCGCGAATGTGAGCGACGCGCGAGGCGTCAAGCTGAGGTCTGCTTCTCCGCTGGCCGCGTTTGCGACCGACTGGCTGAGCCCCGTCAGCGCCGTTTGTCCCGGAAGGCCGAAAGACGTCCCGAGTCCGACCGATCCTCCTGTTGAAAATCCCGCGTCGCCTAGTCCGCCGAAACCGAAGCCGGCCCCCGGCAAATAGCTGAGCTGTTCTGTTCCCGTCAGCGTCCACCGCCTCAACGTGAGTCTGTCTATGACCCCGAGTTGCTGCACGATCCCGTTACCGACGTTAGAATCCGTCGAAATCATGCCGCCGCCCAAATAATTCAGCGTCAAGTCGGAGTCGCCCGAAGTTCGATGGAGATCTACTCCGCCAGAAAGCGACAGCCACGTACCCCATCCGCTCTGATTCGGGCTCTCTTGAGGGTTTGAAACGATCGATTCGAAGATATCGAAATGCGGCTGCCAATAATTGTGCTCGCCTGTGAGTGTCCCCAAGGAAAGGTTCTGCACTCCCGCCAGCGGCCTTGTGTCAGGAGTCATAGGCTGCGTCTCACTCTGATCGGAGTTATCGCTGCCGGCGGCTGAGGCGAGCGGTGAACGATAGGCCGGTATGGGCGCCGTCGGTTGTTCCTCATTTTGCTGGCCTTGGGGTGTCGGCCCCTGGTTCCGTTGTTGCTGTTGCCCCTGCTGGTTCTGGGAAGGCGTCTGCTGATTGTCTTGTGCTCGAGCGGTCGCCGGCATGATTGCGATTACCAATCCGCACAAAACTGACATCAGCGAGATGTAGGCTCGATCACGCATTCTTTCGCCTATGGAACTACGATCTGGTCTCCGGCCTTCAGCACGATATTTTGGTCGGTCCCTTTGCCCTTAATCACTTCCTTGTAGTTGAACGGAAACTTTTCCTGCTTTCCACCTTCGTTCCGCAACACGTAGATCTTTTTCAGATTGGCGAAGGGCGTAAAGCCTCCAGCGCTGGAAAGCGCCTGCAGCACATTCATTCCCGGCAAGAGCGGATATGCGCCCGGCCGCGTCATCTCTCCCAGGATGTATACGCGCTGGCTGTTGATCTGCGTGACGATCACGGTCACCTGCGGATCGGTGATGAATTTCTTCAGTTCCTTCGTCAGCTCGTCCGAAAGCTGCGTCGGCGTCAGTCCCGCGGCCTGCACGTCGTTGAGCAACGGCAGCGAAATTTTTCCGTCCGGCCGGACCGGTACGCTTCGCGTAAGCTCCGCCTCTTTCCAGACGTTGATATCCAAGACGTCCTGTGCGCCTATCACGTAATTAGGATCCGTCGTCGCCGAGGCCGCACCGCTGGCAGACGGTTGCTGCTTCGCGTCCTGCGCGTGCGCCATTCCCGGGACCGCCAGCATTCCCAATGCGGCCCACAAAACGATCTTCCTCGTGATCCCTTTCCCCTGGTTCCTGCTAGTTCGCTTCCGCATTTTGCAATCCGATCTGCTTCAGTTTGTACAGCAGCGACTTGTAGCTGATTTGCAGGTCGCGCGCGGCTCTCTTCCGGTTCCAGTGGGTTCGCTCGAGAGCTCGCAAAATCAGTTCCCGCTCGGCTTCGCGCGAAGCCGCTTTCGCGGCGGCCTTCAGAGAATCCGACTTGGGATTGCTTGGAACTGCCCTCTTCTCTGATGGACCGGAGGCCAATTCGGCGACAGCGAGGTCCTCGTCGCCCAGGGCCACGATGTTCTTCACCACGTTTTCCAGCTGCCGGATATTGCCCGGCCAGTTGCACTCGAGGAAGATCTGCAGCGTGCGCGCGCTCAGCTCTCGCCGCGGACGCCCGAATATGGCGGCGTGCTTCGCCATGAAAAACTCGGCAAGCGCCGGAACGTCCTTCTTCCGTTCGCGCAGCGGCGGTAGCCGCAGACACACGCCGTTCATCCGGTAGAAGAGCTCACCGCGAAACCGCCCGGCGCACATTTCATCGTCCAGACTGCGGCTCGTCGTCGAAATCACTCGCGCCGTCAGCATCTTTGGCCGCGGATGCTCGTCTCCGTCCGGAAGCGCGTGCAGCAGGTGCCTCTGGCACGATAAATCGAGCTCGCTGATTTCGTCGAAGAGCACGGTTCCCACGCCTCGGCTTGCCTGCCGCTCGAGCTCACCCGGAAATTCCTCCAGTGTCATCGAGGCGCACGCGACTTTCGCCATTTCCTGATCGGCGCGCAGGGAGAGAAGGTGAATCCTCTGCGCGAACATTTGTTTGCCGCTGCCGCTTTCCCCTACCACCAGGACGGGAATGTTCGTCCGGGCGATGTCGCCGATCACGCTCTCGAGCGTCAACATCGCCGGGCTGAGTCCTCGCACAAAGGCTTCGGCAGGCGCATTGAGCGCACTCCCTGACCCGTCAATTCGAATGTTTTCTACTCTGAATCCCATCCATACCGCCTTGAGTCGCGCTTCGCCCCAGATCCTGCCGCCTATCGGTGGTGCAAGACGGTGGCCATGACGCACAGCTAGAGGGCGGCAACTTGAATCACATTAGTTGTTTATTATCAGTAGTTTACATGTTTACAAACAGTGGACAACGAAGACACGCCCCTAGGAGTCCTCAGCCCATTCCAATTAGCGGTAAATTTATTCCATTATCACTTGTAAGAGATTGTCTGTAATATACTTAGAGTAATGCTCCGACTCGGTCACCTGGGCTTCCGTACTAGACTTATGCCACTTTACGCCAGTACAGCGGGCAAAAAAGAGAAAAATCTTACCACTTCCGGCAATATCCTCTATTCTTGGGGCACATCTCTGCGGAAGCTAGATTGCTTCGTCACCGCCTGTTGCATAATAGGCGAGGGAAGGCGGGCGCGAGATGCAGTAGGCGCTCGTGAAGGCCTTGGAATGACCTCCGTGCGAAATGGAGTTTCGAGAAGACTGTCGCTCCCGAGATCGTTTGCGTGGGCCATGGTCGCCGTGTTGGCCGTAGCATTTGCCGGCTGTTCTCGAGATCCCCAGGTCCGCAAGCAGAAGTATTTCGACAAAGGCAAGGCCTACGCCGACAAAGGAAAGTACGCCGAGGCGGCAATCGAGTTTCAGAATTCGCTTCAGATCGACCCGCAATTCGAGCCCGCCCATTACGAACTCGCGCTCTGTTTCCTGAAGCAAGGCGCCCTGCAGCGGGCCTACAACGAACTTGCAAGAGCGGTCCAGATTTCGCCCGGCGACTCCAACGCTCAGGTCCAGCTTGCCAATCTCTTCCTGGCGGCACGCAAGCCGTCGGACGCGCGCGAGCACGCGCAACTCGTGCTGAATAGCGATCCGCAGAACGCGCAAGCGGAAATAATCATCGCTGAAGCGGACGCATCGCAAGGCGATTTAGCGAAAGGGATCGACGAAGCGCAAAAAGCGATTCAAATGGATCCTCGTCGGTCCGCTTCGTACGTCAGCCTCGCTCTTCTTCAAGACCACAACAACGACGCCGCCGGCGCCGAACAGAATTTAAAGAAGGCCATCGCTCTCGATCCGAAATCTGCCCCAGCTGCTCTCGCGGCCGGTCAGTTTTACGAATCGGAAAAGCGCTGGACCGAAGCCGAGCAGCAGTTTCAGTCGGCGATTGCCATCGAACCTGGAAATCCCACCTTGCGCGCCACCCTTGCCGCCCTGTACGTCAACGAAGGGCGAAAAGACCTTGCCGAACAATATCTGCAGTCCGCGAAGAATTCTCCCGACTTGAAGAACAATCCCTCGGGATATCGCTTGTTGGGCGACTATTACTTATCCCAAGGGCAGCTCGACAAGGCCTCGGCGGAGTTTGCCTCGCTGTACGCCGCTCATCCAGCGGACATCCTGGTCTCCAGGGCTTACGTCGGAATTCTCATTTTGCAGAATCGCATCGACGATGCATCCAAAGTTGAAGATCAGATCCTGAGGAACTTCCCCTCTGATTTCGAGACGCAGGTGCTCCACGGCGAAATCCTGACGCGCCAGGGAAAGCCAAACGACGCCATCCCCGTCCTGGAAGCTGCAGTGAAAACGGCGCCCGACAATCCGGTTGGACACTACTATCTGGGCATCGCGTACGCAGCGACCTCGAATTTCGGACAGGCTCAGTTTCATTGGCTCGAGGCCGAAAGGCTCCATCCCGGTATGCCGGAGCCCGAGCGCGCCCTCGCCGAATACGCTGCCCGTTCCGGCAATACGAGTCTCCTGATCGATAGCAGCGAACAACTGATGAAGATCGAGCCGAAATCCCCGGAAGGCTATCTCTATCACGCACGCGCTCTCTATACGAAGGGCGACCTGGCAGGCGCGGAAACAGACTTGAAGCAAGCCATGGCCATCGCTCCGCAGAATCCCCTTGCTTACGAACGCATGGGCGATCTTCGCTACTCACAAAAGCAATATACCGAAGCCGCGAAATTCTATAACCAGGCTTTGGGTATCGATCCTGCCTCCACCAGCGCGCTCACGGGACTCGTCAATATCGACCTCGCCCAGAAACAGCCGGCGCAAGCGCTGCGCTTTGTCCAGGACCAACTCGCGCGCGTGCCGCAAAACAGCGGTCTTTATTTTCTTCTAGGGCAGGTTGAGCTCCGGAATCAAGATCCCGCGAAAGCCCAGGACGCGCTCCAGAAGGCGGTCGCCCTCGATCAGAATAACGTCGCGGCGTTCGAAGCGCTTGCCCAGGTGCAGACTTCTCTCGGATCGATCGACCAGGCTATTGCCAACTACCAGCGCGGCATTGAGGCGAATCCTCGCGCCCTTCAGCTTTACGTCGCCGAAGCTATCCTTTACGAAAATCGCGGTGAGTGGCAAAAGGCGCAGGATCTTTACCAAAAGGCGCTCGGGATCCAATCCGATTACCCGGTTGCAGCGAACAATCTGGCCTACCTGATGCTTGAGCACGGCGGGAACGTCAACGTCGCCGTCTCGCTCGCGCAGACGGCGCGCCGCGGCCTGCCGGACTTGCCCGGCACCGCGGACACGCTCGGCTGGGCCTACTACCATCAGGGCGTTTACAACGCTGCCATCGACATGCTTCAGCAAGCAGAAAAGGCCGAGCCCTCGAATCCCAATTACCACTACCACCTCGGTATGGCGTACGAGAAGTCGAACGACTACGCCGATGCGAAAAAGCAGCTGCAGTACACGCTGCAGATCAGCCCGAATTACGCCCACGCCGACGACATTCGGAAAGTCCTCTCCGGCAGTCCGACCGCCAATTAGGCTCAACGATCCGCCTTTCGCTCGCCCGATTTTCAAGTTGGTGACATAGTGCGTCCCGAAGGTCTATGATTCCGGCCACAGCCTCACAGGAGTTCGCATCGGCGATCTCGCTCCAACAGCAAGAGCTTGACGGGGGAAAGCATGAGGGCAATCGATCAGAACACCATTACGGATGCGGCACTCGAACAGATGTCGTCGACTCCCGATCCGCGTTTCCGCGAAATCATGTCCGGCCTGGTGCGCCACCTCCATGCTTTTGCGCGCGAGGTCGATCTGACGCCCGAGGAATGGCTCGAAGCAATCCGCTTCCTCACCGCGGTCGGGCAGAAATGCACGGCCCATCGCCAGGAGTTTATCCTTCTCTCGGACACGCTCGGCCTCAGCGCCCTCGTCAACGCGCTTCACGATCAGCGCGCGATCGAACCCGCGACGAAGTCGAGCCTGCTCGGCCCGTTCTATCGGCAGGACGCCCCGATGATGGACCTGGGTTCTTCGATCATCTCCCAGGGCCACGGCTCCGAAATCGTGATTCACGGCTACGTGCGTGACGCCTCCGGGAAGGGCATTCCGAATGCCCTCGTGCAAATCTGGGAGCCGGATGAGACCGGCAACTACGATCTGCAGAAGCACGATCCCTCCGTGATGGATCTCCGCGGCTGCTTCCGCGCCGATTCCGAAGGCCGTTACTACCTCCGCGGCGTATGTCCCACGGGCTACATGATTCCCATGGACGGGCCCGTGGGAGACATGATCCGGGCGCAAAACCGCCACGGGTACCGCCCCGCTCACATCCATTTTGTGATAGGCGCGCCCGGATATCGCGAGCTCGTCACGGCTCTCTACATCGCGGGCGACGCGCACATCGATTCCGACACGGTTTTCGGAGTCGACGAGTCGCTCATCACCTCCGTCAACAAAAATGACCCTTCTTCACCGTTTCCGAATTTGCCTTCGATCCGATATGATTTCCGGCTCGCGAAGGCCTCGGCGAAAGATGTTTCCGGGCGAGTGGGAGCCGATCCCTCCCAGATCACCGCGAAGACGTCGCCGGCGGGCGCGTGATTGATTTTGGGATCTGCCGCGAGTCTTTTATAATTGCGTGTTTGCCATGTACGAAGGGATTTTGCCGACACCGACATGCTGAAAACAATTCAGGATCGGAATAAGGACGGGAAGCGCTGGATCAGGATCGCCATGGGCGTCTTCCTGGTCGTGATCTGTCTCAGTATGTTGACGTACTTGATCCCGGGATTGCTGAATGGCCCTGTCGGCGGGGCCAGTCCCGACTCGGTTGCATCGATCAACGGCCATGAGATCACCGTCGACGATTTCCAGCGGCAGTTCAATCAAGCGACGCAAAACCAGTCCGTTCCCGCGATGATGCGAAGCATCTACGCCCAGCAGATTCTCGACCAGATGATTTTCCAGCAGGCTTTGGACTATGAAGCCACCCGTCTCGGCCTGCAAGTGACGCCCGACGAAGAAAGCGACCGCCTCAAGCAAATTTTCCCGGATTCGTGGCTCGGAGGGGTTTGGCAGAAGGATCGTTACGTCGATGAAGTCCAGCAGCGCACCGGGATGTCGGTCCCAGAGTTCGAAAGTGCGATGCGTGACGACATGCTGCAGCAGAAGTTCCGCCAGTTGGTCACCGACGGCATCACCGTCAGTCCCGCGGAAGTCGCCCAGGAATTCCGGTGGCGCAACGAGAAGGTGACCATCGACTACGCCCTGATCAAGGCATCCGATCTCGCCTCCACGATTCATCCTTCCGACGCCGAGCTTTCGGCCTGGTTTGCCAAAAACCAGGCGCGTTACCAGATTCCCGAGAAGCGCTCCGGACGCTATGCGCTGCTCGACCTTGCCAAGCTTCGCGCTACCACCCAGGTCAGCGACGACGTCTTGCGCGCCTATTACAACGCGAATATCAGCCAGTACAAGGTCGAAAATCGCGTCCACGTCGAGCATATCCTCTTCAAGACCGTGGGGAAGACCGACGCCGAAATCGCCGAGATCCGCAAGAAGGCTGAGGACGTACTGAAGCAGGCCAAGCACGGCGCCAATTTCGAAGACCTCGCGAAAAAATACTCCGAAGACGACGCGACCAAGGCCAAGGGCGGCGACTTAGGTTGGATCGTCGAAGGTCAGACGGTTCCCGAGTTCCAGCAGGCTGCCTTCAGCCTGCCCAAGGGCGCGATTTCGGAACTGGTCAAGACCCAGTACGGTTTCCACATCATCAAGGTGCTGGACCACGAGCCGGCCCACACGAAGAGCTTTGAGGAAGTTCGGGACTCGATCCTTCAGCCCCTGCTCGACGAGAAGGTCAGCAACGAGGCCAACGACGTCTCCGACCAGATGGCCTCCGCCGTTCGACAGTCCGATCGCCAGTCCCTCGACGATTTGGCCAAGAAGTTCAATCTTGAGCTGGGTGACCTTCCCCCGGTCTCGGCGGCCGAACCCGTCGGGCCGCTCGGCAATGCCCCTGCACTCCATCGGGCCTTCTCGGAGTTGAATCCCGGCGAGCTCAGCCAGCCGATTCAAGTCGACAACGGTTTCGCCATCGTCACCGTGAAGGACATTTTGCCGGCGCATCAGGCAACGCTGGCCGAGGTCCACGACCAGGTTCTCGCCGACTACCAGCATGAAAAGTCGATTGAACTCGCCCAGCAGCGCGCGCAGGACCTGGCCAAGCGCACTCAGAGCGGCGAAAGCTTCGATCAAGCTGCCAAGGCTCTCGGCTTGGCTGTAAAGACGTCCGATCCCTTCGCCCGTTCCGGCTCGCTTCCTGATGTGGGCACCGCGAAAGAACTGCAAGCCGCTTTCGACATGCAGGTCGGGCAGGTGAGTCCGGCCGCGAAAATCGGCGACAACTGGGTCGTCTACCGCGTAGCCTCACATGATTCTCCGGATCTCAGCGAACTCGCCAAGCAACAGGACACCATCCAGCAGCAGT
>Ga0335074_10004426_pt1 | contig 19338 bp, 21 predicted proteins | sample Lox_Sample_23_FD_206715 | JGI IMG/M metagenome (GOLD analysis project Ga0335074, IMG submission 206715) | Soil microbial communities from Loxahatchee National Wildlife Refuge, Florida, United States - Lox_Sample_2.3 | ecosystem: Environmental > Terrestrial > Soil > Wetlands | place: USA... | reverse complement strand
TCGGGAGGGGTGGTCAGGAGGGGTGGCCGGGAGGGGTGGTCGGGAGGGGTGGTCGGGAGGGGTGGTCGGGAGGGTGGCCGGGAGGGGTGGTCGGGAGGGGTGGTCGGGAGGGGTGGTCGGGAGGGATCAGGGGGAGGCGTGGGCGTACAACTCGACCCCGCGGCCCACGATGTTGAGCTTGACCCGCCGCCCCGACGAGCAGAAGCGCGCTACGCCGGCAGCCTGTCGCCCCCTTCCGGCGCGGGCACCTCGAACGCATTCACCATGCCGGAGAGGAACGCGAAGTAGTTTGCCGCAGCCGTCAACTCCACCAGCCATTGCGCGCCAAACCGCCGCAGTAACGAATCGAACGTCGCCTGCTCCACCCGATTGGTCCGCATCAACTGGCGCGTGTACGCAATGATATCGCGTTGCTCCTCCGGCAACCCGCTGGGATCGCCCTTAGCCCGGAGCAAGTCGATGGTGGCTTCCGGAACGCCGGCGCGGCGAGCGGCGCCGACCTGCGCTGCCCAGACATAGGCCGCTTCCTTCTCTCGCACCGCCGCGAGAATCGCGAGCGAACGCAACGGCGCGGGCACCACACTGTCCTCCCGGTTGAACGTGACCAGCTTCAGCATCCGTTCCGCCAGCTTGGGACTGTGCAGCATGATGCTGAACGGGCCGCGCACATTGCCGAACACCGCCTGCACCTGATCCACGACGTCGTGATACTCCGGCGCGACATCAGCCTTGCCGGTAACCGGCGCTATGCGCGGCATGGTTCCCTCCCCCTAACGGACGGCCTTATACGGCTCGCCCCACTTGTCCTGATAGACGATCTCAGCCAGCGGCCCGCGACCCACGGGGCCGAATTTCCCCATCGGATAACCGACCGGGAGAATCGCGTAGGAATGCACGCCAGGCGGCAAGCCTAGCGCCGCTTCGGCTTCCTTCTCATGCAGCAGATGCCGCGTGGTCAGCGTCGTGCCCAGCCCCAGCGCGCGGATCGCCAGAATCATGTTCTGCACCGCCGGATAGATCGACGCGCCGGCGCCACGTCCGGGATTCGGCCCGTCTTCCATGCAGGCAACGATCCACACCGGTGCATCATGGTAATGGTCGGTCAGGTACTGCACGGCTGAATGCTGGCGCTGGTATTTCGCCGCATCGCTGCCCGGTGGCGGCGCGCTGGAGGCATAACGCGGCCCCACCACCTCATCGAACGCCTTCTTGTACCAGACGGCGACCTTCTTCTTGATCTCCGGATCCTTCACCACCAGAAAGCGCCATTTCTGCGTGTTGCCGCCATTGGCGGCGCAGGCCCCCGCTTCCAGGATCTTGCGGATCAGCTCGTCCGGCACCGGATCCGTCTTCAGCCGCCGCATCGAGCGGGTGGTGTGCATGATCTCGAACAAATCGGTGCTGCCGGTGGTTGCGGACATCCGTCTCTCCTCCTTGGGTGACAATTTGCCGTCAGCCTACCCTGCCCCTGGCAATCGCGCCAATGCGGCCAATGTCTCCATCGCCAAGACGGAGGAGGACACCATGCCGGAAGACCCGCGATGCGCCTTCCTGTTCGATCTCGACGGCACGCTGGTGGACAGCGTCTATCAGCACGTGCTGGCCTGGCACGAGGCGCTGGACCAGGAGGGTATTCACCTCTCGATCTGGCGCATCCACCGCAAGATCGGCATGAGCGGCGGTCTGTTCACCAACATGCTGCTGCGCGAGATCGGGCTGGAGCTTGATCCCGCCCGGATCGAGCGGCTGCGGCAACTGCACGCCGCGGCGTACAACGCGCGCGCTGCGGATGTGCGGCCGCTGCCCGGCGCCCGCGACCTGCTCGCGTCTTTGAAGAATGCCGGCGTGCCCTGGGCGATTGCCACCAGCGGGCGGATGGAAACCGCGCGGCCGCCACTTGAATCGCTGGGCGTCGATTTCGCGCATGACGTGATCGTGACGCGCGACCAGGTGCGCTACGCCAAACCCAACCCCGATCTGTTTCTTGCCGCAGCGGAACGTCTGGGCTGCGACATCACCTATGCCTCGGTGGTGGGGGACAGCATCTGGGACATGCTGGCATCCCGCCGCGCCCGGGCGCTGGGGATCGGGGTATTGTCCGGCGGCTACGGCCTGGAAGAACTGGAACGCGCGGGCGCATACCGGGTGTATGACGATCCCGCCGATCTGCTGCGGCATTTCGACGAAGTGGGGCGACGCTAACAACCTCTCCCAGGCTGCGCTATTCGCGCAGCCTGGGAGAGGTTATCGGAAATGCTGCATGAACATCGTGACCACGGCGTCCGGCGCTTCCTCCGGCACGTAGTGCCCGCAATCGATCGGACCGCCGGTCGCGTTTGCCGCATAGTCCTGCCAGACCTTCAGCACGTCGCCATGCACCGATCCGGTGTGGCTTCGTGCCCCCCAGGTCACCAGCAGCGGCGTTTCAATCTTGCGCCCGGCGTCAAAATCCGCCGTGTCCATCTCGAAATCGCAGGAAGCGCAGGCGCGGTAGTCCTCGCAGGAGCCGCGGATGGTCTTCCAGGTGAAGCAGCGCACGTATTCCGCGAACGCGTCCGGATGCATGAAGCCCAGACCGATGCCGGGCTTCGACAGCTTCTTTTCCATGTAATACGCCGCCGGCACACCCGCCATCATGCGTTCCGGCATGTCATACGGCTGGATCATGAACAGCCAGTGCCAGGATTTGGTGGCCCATTGCTTGGAAGTGTGGGTCCAGATGTAATGGTTCGGCAGAATATCGACCAGCGCCGCACGCTGCACGCGGTCCGGATGGTCGAGGCACATGCGCGCGGTGGTGCGCGCGCCGCGGTCGTGCCCGGCCACCATGAACTGGCGGTAGCCGAGCTTTTCCATCACTTCCACCTGGTCCTGCGCCATGGCGCGGAAAGAATAATTGATGTGGTTCTCGCCGCCTTCCTCCGGCCCGACGCTGTCGCCATAGCCGCGCAGGTCGGGGCAGACGACATGGAAATGCTGCGCCAGGCGATTAGCCACGGCGTGCCAGGAGACATGGGTCAGCGGATTGCCGTGCAGCAGCAGCAAGGGCGGCCCGTCGCCGCCATGGCGCAGATGGATGCGCGCGCCGCTGGTCTCGATCTCCGTGCGGATGAAGCCTTCGAACATGGCGCGCGCTCTCCTCCTGGCTCACATCAAACGGCAGGAACCGCCGCGGTGACATCCAACAATACACCGTCCAGGATGTCGATCATGCGATCGATCTCCTCTGTGGTGACGGTCAGCGCCGGCATGAAGCGCAGCGAGTCGGGGCGCGGCGCGTTCAGCAGAAGCCCTCGCTGCAATGCCTGGTCCGCGATCCGGGACGCGATGTCGCGCTGCAAATCCAGTGCGCGCAGCAGGCCCTTGCCGCGCACCTCGCCGCACCCATGACGTTGCGACAGAGCCTTCAGGCGATTGGCCAGATGCTCGCCGCTTTGTGTGACAGCATCCAGGAAGCCGGGCTGCGTGATCGCCTGCATGATCGCGCAACCGACCGCCGCCATGATCGGGTTGCCGCCGAATGTGCCGCCCTGGTCGCCGGGTTCGAAGCAGGTGACATCGCGATGTGCGAGCAAGGCCGCCAGCGGCACGCCGCTGCCCAGCCCTTTTGCCAGCGTCATGATGTCCGGCGTGATGCCAGCATGCTGTGCGCCGAAGACGCGGCCGGTGCGGCCGATGCCGGTCTGGATCTCGTCCAGGATCAGCAGCATGCCGCGATCGCGCGTCAGCATGCGCAGGTCGCGCAGGAACGTGTCGGTGGCTTCGAACACGCCGGCTTCGCCCTGGATCGGTTCCAGCATGATGGCAACCGTGCGCGGCGTGATGGCAGCCTCGACCGCGGCCAGATCGTTCAGCGGCACTTTGACGAAGCCGGAGACTTTCGGTTCATAGAGATGTTCCCATTGCGCCTTGCCGGACGCCGACATTGTCGCGAGCGTGCGGCCGTGGAAGCCGTGGTCCATGGTGATGATCTCGTAGGCACCCTCGCGATATTTCGCACCCCATTTGCGGGCGAGCTTGATGGCGCCTTCATTCGCCTCCGCGCCGCTGTTGGCGAGGAATACGTGATGCAGGCCGCTGTGCTGCGCCAGCATATCGCACAGCCGGATCATCTGGTCGTTGTAATAGGCCGGGCTGCAATTGATCAGCCGCTCGGCCTGCTGCGCCAATGCGTCCACCAGCACGCGCGGCGAATGGCCGAGAGTGTTCACCGCCCAGCCCTGGATGAAATCCAGATAGGTACGGCCTGCGGAATCGGTGAGCCAGGAACCCTGGCCGGAGACGAAAACGATCGGCGGCCGCGGCGTGATGTTCATCACCGCGTCAAACGGGCTGGGCTTTGGGGTCATTGTCGTGGTCCTTGCTGCTGGAGGAAAGCAGCGGCGAGGACCCTGTACGCACGAAGGCCCCCGTCGCTGCCGACGGGGGCCTTCGTGCTGGTTCCGCGGATTTTCCCTAGTTCGCGCGCAAACCCCACACCCCCGTCAGGAGACGGCGGCGTCGGCGGGCGACGATGCGGGATGCGGAAAGCATGCGGTCTCAAATCATGGTTGCGGGTGGGAGTCAAGCGGGCGGGATTGCGTCCTGCTCACTGGGTTGCCATGACAGGACGGCGCGCGGCCCTTTCCGCTCCCCATGTCATTGCGAGGAGCGCAGCGACGAAGCAACCTGGGTCAAGCGGGCGCACGGGCGCCCGTGTGTTGCTCGAACGGGGTTGCTTCGGCCCCTGCCGGCCTCGCAATGACCTATGTACGACATTAAGTACCAGATGGAGGCTTCTGCATGGCCGGAAACATTTACGTGGGCGTCGGCGGCTGGACCTTCGAGCCGTGGCGCGGCGTGTTCTATCCGTCGGGCCTGACGCACAAGCGCGAGCTGGAATTCGCCAGCCGCAAGCTGACTTCGATCGAGATCAACGGCACCTACTATTCCACCTTCAAGCCGGACAGCTGGCGCAAGTGGCATGACGAAACGCCGGACGGCTTCGTTTTTTCCATCAAAGGCTCGCGCTATTGCACCAACCGCAAGCAGTTGGCGACCGCGGGGGAGTCGGTGGCGCGTTATATCGGCCAGGGGATTGCGGAGCTGAAGGATCGGCTGGGGCCAATCAACTGGCAGTTGATGGCAACCAAGCAGTTCGATCCTGACGACATAGCACAGTTCCTGGAGCTGCTGCCACGCGAGGTCGATGGACTGAAGCTGCGCCACGCGCTGGAGGTGCGGCATCCCAGCTTCCAGGACAAACGGTTCCATGATCTGGCGCGGCGGCACAACGTCGCAATCGTGTATGCCGAATCCGACGAATTCCCCATGATCGACGAAGCCACCGCGGATTTCACCTATGCCCGGCTGATGCGTTCGGAAGAGCCGGTCGAAGCCGGCTACCCCAGTACTGCTCTTGCCCAGTGGGCGAAGCGAGCCAAGGCATGGGCAAAGCGGGGCGATGTCTATTTGTACTTCATCTCGGGTGCGAAAGTGCGTAACCCCGCGGCAGCGCAGGCGCTGATCGAACGGCTCGGCCGGACCGCATGACCGTTTGGGCGTTGCTGTTGGAGTACGACGGTGCCCCGTTCGTCGGCTGGCAGCGCCAGCAGAACGGCCTTTCCGTGCAGGAGGTGCTGGAGAACGCTGCGGCACAGCTTTCCGGCGGCACGCAGGTCGCCAGCGTTGTCGCCGGACGCACCGATGCCGGCGTGCATGCCGAGGCACAGGTGGCGCAGCTCACGCTTGTCACCACGTTGTCGGCGGATCGGCTGCGTGAAGCGCTGAATTACCACATGAAACCGCATCCGGTCGTGGTGTTGCGTATCGCGCCGGCGCCCGACGATTGGAACGCGCGCTTTTCTGCCATCGGCCGCGCCTATCGCTATTGGATTCTCAATCGGCGCGCGCGGCCGGCGCTGCAGGTCGGGCGAGTCTGGCATTTGCCCGCGGTGCTCGATGCCGCTGCGATGCACGAAGCAGCGCAGTTACTGCTGGGCCGGCACGATTTTACCTCGTTCCGGGCGGCAGCGTGTCAGGCGAAGAGTCCGCTGCGCACGCTCGATCGGTTGGATGTGCGAAGGCATGGGGATCTGGTCGAGATCGTCGCGGAAGCCCGCAGCTTCCTGCACCACCAGGTGCGCAACATGGTGGGCACGCTGAAGCTGGTGGGCGATGGACATTGGCCGCCGGCGAAGGTCGCCGCGGCGCTGGCGGCGCGCGACCGGTCCGCGGCGGGACCGACCGCACCACCCGAGGGACTGTACCTGACGGGCGTACGCTACGCGGTCGATCCGTTCAGTTGAGGACGCCGTCCAGGACCCGCCCGGCCTGGGCCGCGATTGACGCGGCCACGACGGGTAATGCCCGGCGAAGGCCGGGCATACACGTCTTTTCTATACGTCATGCAGCAAAGACGTGGATGGCCGCGACAAGCACGGCCATGACACAGAAGGAAATGACACAGAAGGAAATGCGCGCCTTTTACCTTGCACACAAATGAGTCGGCGCCAACGCTCCCTGGTATCACGGCCGCCCCAGGGCGCGGAAGATCAAACTTCCAACCGGTAGAATCGCGTCGCGGTGCCAGAGAACAAATCGGTTTTTTCTCCCGCACCCGCGCCGCGCGAAAGAATCTTGCAGGCGTTCCAGAAGGGTGCGTAGGCATACGAGCCTTTGTCCACCGGGAAGTTGCTTTCGAACATGCAGCGCGCCGCACCAAACGCGTCGATACAGGTCTCGACATACGGCTTCCAGGCCGCCGCCAGCGTTTCGGATGATGGCGGATCGGCTTGCTCATGAAAATCGAAGCCGTTGATCCGCATGGCCATGCCGCCCAGCTTCACCACGACGTTCGGACACTGCGCCAGCGCGCGGATCGACTTCGACCATGCAGCGGACACGGCATCGCGCTTGCCCGCATAGGGCCCGATGGCAAGCGGCCCACCAACATGGTTCAGACAGATTTGCGTGCCGGGAAACGTCTGCGCCAGCGCGGTGAGTTCGTCGATCTGCGGATGATACAGCCACGCATCGAAACTCAAATTCAATGGTGCCAACGCGGAAAAGCCCTCGCGGAACGTGCGGTCGGCCAGCAGCCCGGGCGGTGGCGCATAGGCAGGGTTCATCAGGCTCGGGTCGGCGTCCCAGGCGGTGATGTGACGGATGCCGCGGAACCGGTTGCCGCCGGCACGGATATGCGCTTCCAGCACGTCGCGCACCCGCGCGCCCAACCGCAAGTCCGCGTGCCCGACGATGCCGGCGCAGATCCTGGTCTTCCCGTACTGGCCGGAGGCACTCATGGCCGCGACGCCGTTGACGAATTCGGTCTCGCCGACCGGCTTCATCTCATCCGGGCCGCCCGCGCGGTGCATCGAGCGGCATTGCACGAACACGGTCGCGACGATGTTGTGGCCGCTGTTGGTATCGGCGAGCAAGTCGTCCAGCATGTAACGCCAACCTGGGCGCTCCCACAGGTGGTGGTGCGGATCGACAATCGGCAGTTCGGGTTCCAGGATTGACTCGGTGCGCCGCGCCAGCCAGTCGTCTCGGACAGGGATGTAGGGGCTGGATGCGGTCGTTGCGCTCATCTCGGTTCCTCCCGTTGCATGCTTCGTTCGGCGATGTTCGGACAGGAGCGTGGCGGTCCTGCTCCTGGGAGCGTGTCAATAGGTCGGATAGGCCCTGGGCCAGATGATCTGCTTTTGTGGACCGGGTGGGTCCGGCGGGCCGACCTTGCCGCATGCCGCCAACAGCATCACGCAGGCCAGCACGCCCGCGAGGCACAATGCGCGCTTCATGCGGCACGCAATGCGGCAAGCCACTGTGCGGCCTCGCGTGCAACATTGGCCGGCGCTGTTCCGCCATAACTGGTGCGCGATGCCACCGACGCATCGACCGTCAGCACCGAAAACACATCTGCGGTGATGCGTGGTTCCACCGCTTGCATGTCCGTCAACGGCAATGCGGCGAGATCGGCCCCCTGTGCTTCCGCGCGCGCGACCAGCCGCCCGGTGACGTGATGCGCATCGCGGAACGGCAGGTGCAGCACCCGCACCAGCCAGTCGGCGAGATCGGTCGCGGTAGAGAAGCCCGCGCCGGCAAAGGCGCGCATGCGGTCGGTATCCGGCGTCATGTCGCGCACCATGCCCGCGGCCGCTGCCAGCGACAACGCCCAGGCGTCGGCGGCATGGAACACTGGTTCCTTGTCCTCCTGCATGTCCTTCGCGTAGGCGAGCGGCAGGCCTTTCATCACCGTCAGCAACGCGACCAGAGCACCCGTCACGCGCCCGGATTTCGCACGTACCAGCTCAGCGGCGTCCGGATTGCGCTTTTGCGGCATGATCGAACTGCCGGTGGTGAACGCATCCGACAGCCGGATGAAGGTGAACGGTGCGCTGGACCAGATCACGATTTCCTCGGCGAAGCGCGACAGATGCATGGCGGAGATGGCCGCCGCCGACAGGAACTCCAGCGCAAAGTCACGATCCGACACTGCATCGAGCGAATTGGCGGCGGGCCGGTCGAAGCCAAGGTCCGTGGCTGTCATTGCGCGGTCGATCGGGAAGGACGTGCCGGCGAGCGCCGCGGCTCCCAGCGGCGATTCGTTCAGCCGGCGGCGTGCATCGGCCAGCCGGCCGCGGTCGCGCGCGAACATTTCGACATAGGCAAGCAGGTGATGGCCGAAGGTGACGGGCTGCGCGGTTTGCAGATGGGTGAAGCCGGGCATCGGGTCCGCGGCGTGGTCGGCGGCATGTTCTGCCAGCGCCAGCATCAGGTCGGCGAGCTGCGCATCCAATCCGTCGATCGCATCGCGCACCCACAGGCGGAAGTCTGTCGCCACCTGGTCGTTGCGGCTGCGCGCGGTGTGCAGGCGGCGGCCGGCCTCACCGATACGGTCGGTCAGCCGCGCCTCGATGTTCATGTGGATGTCTTCCAGAGCCGTATCGAACGGAAAACGGCCGGCTTCGATGTCTGCGGCGATCGCCTGCAACCCTTTGCGAATCGCTTGTTCGTCATGGGCGCTGAGAATGCCGATCTTCGCCAGCATCGCGGCATGCGCCAGCGAACCGCGAATATCCTGCCGCCACAGCTTGCGGTCGAAGCCGATCGAGGCATTTATCTCCTGCATGATCAGCGAGGGACCGGCAGCGAAGCGTCCGCCCCATGTTGGATTCCCCTGGGGGGCGTTCGCAGCGGCGTTGCGGCGTTGCGGATCGTCGGTCAACGAAGGAGGTCCATGATGGCTTTGATTTCCCGCCGGATGATACTGGCGGCGGGCGGGACCCTAGCGGCGGCGGGGTGGGCGCGCAAACCGCATGCTGGCGATCGGCCTGGAAAAATCCAGGTTGCTAAGGTCCGGCATTCGCCCGTGGACGGAATAACGCATCCTTGCTGACGAAGAGCATGCGCCTGCGGAATGCCGCAGGGCTTTCGACGGTGAGCAACGCCTTCAGCGACTCGAGACCGCCGGCAAAAAACGGACGCGTGAGTTTGCGGCCCCAGGATTCGGACCAATCGGGGACAGGCAACCGATAGCAATGCGCAAGATGTTCCGCCGTTGCGGCCAGATAGGCGTCCTTCAGGTCGTCGAGCGGCAGCGGCGGCGATCCAAGCGCATCGTGGCGCGCGTCAGCATTGGCATAGAAGAAATCCAGAAATTCGCGCAGGGTCGCGTCGAACGGCTGCCCGTCGAGGACGCGCGCGGAGACCTCTCGCAATGAACGCGGGCGCCACGCGGTAGAATTCATGACGACTCTCCCTTCCAGTCGAGGTCACTGAACCTGGTAGGCTGGATTGGCAATCATGACGCGCAAGCCAGGTTCCTGCTCCGAAGGAAACGTGCGGAAAAGTCGTTTTGAGCCAGGGCTATCATCGGCGGCGCTCAGGAATCCCTTGACCCCGTCATTGAGCCAGTCCGGATCCCAACCATTTTCCTCGGCTATGCCCTGTGCGAGACGCCTGACGGTCTGTCTGTCTGCCTCAAACACCGCATCGACGTCTTTCGTGGCGAGGCGCCAATCGTAGGTGAGCATCAGGGCGGAGCCACCATAGACCGCAATCTCGATCGTTTTGCCTTCCGCATGGGCGCGCCGCCCCAGTTCCTCCAGGGCGCTCTCCAATGTCTGGCGATCGAACGGCTTATCCCGGACCATCGCAGCGCTCTTTTCAGTTCGGAAGACGGCTGCGTGCCGGCGCTTGTTGCGCCGGCGTGCCACGCCCGGCGCACCGCCACAGCTTGCGGTCGAAGCCGATCGAGGCATTTATCTCCTGCATGATCAGCGAAGGACCGGCAGCGAAGCGTCCGCCCCATGTTGGATTCCCCTGGGGGGCGTTCGCAGCGGCGTTGCGGCGTTCCGGATCGTCGGTCAACGAAGGAGGTCCATGATGGCTTTGATTTCCCGCCGGATGATACTGGCGGCCGGCGGGACCCTAGCGGCGGCAGGGTGGGTGCGCAAACCGCGCGCACAGGAACTCCAGACGCTCAGTGCCGCGTTGCAGCCAGTAAACCCGCCGGTGACGGCGCCCGATATTGCGTTCGTCGATGCCGGCGGGACAACGCACCATTTGTCGGAGTTTCGCGGCCACAGCATGGTCATCAACCTCTGGGCCACGTGGTGCGCGCCCTGCGTTGCCGAAATGCCGTCGCTCGCGGCGCTGTCGAAAACGCTGGCGCCGGCGGATATCGCCGTGCTGCCGCTATCGTCGGATCATGGCGGGGCGGCCGCGGTGCAGGCTTTCTTCCACGCACATGGCATCACCGGACTGCCGGTGTTGCTGGATCCTGACGGCGTTGCGGCGCGGGCGTTCGGCGTGGATGGCATTCCCACCAGCGTCATCATCGACAAGAGCGGGCGTGAGCAAGCGCGGCTGTCCGGCTCGGCGGATTGGTCCACGCCGGCGGCGGCGGCGGCGGTGCGGAAGCTGGTGGGGTAGCGGCGGTTTCAGCACAGCCAATGCCGCGAGACAGCAGGCATAGGCGGTTGAGCAATACGCCGGGTATGCCCGACATGTGGGTCTGCTCGGCTTCCAGGCGAGATCCGCTTTGGTGACGAGGCGCAGGGCGGGTTTGCGTCCAGCCGCGCATCCACAGCATCAGTGCCCGAAGTTTTGCCTCCGTTACGGTTTGCCGCATTGGCGATCGTCGCCTGGGACCTCTTGCTTCGCAATGTCCTGAATGAAATCCAGAAACGCCCTAACCTTCGCCGGCGGGAGATGGCGCGAAGGATGATAGGCGTAGAGTGGCCAGAGTTCGTCTGACCAGTCGGGCAGGATCTGGATCAGCTCGCCGCGCGCCAGAAAGGGGGCGAGACCGAGTAGAAGGCTTTGATAAACCCCCTGACCAGCCACACAAGCCGAGAGCGCTGCCGAAGGATCATCTACCACGAGACGGCCGGAGACGTTGACGTCGATGATTTCGCTGCCACGCTGAAAGCTCCAAACGAAGGGCAGACCGGTCTGCGGATCGCGGAAGAGAAGCGCTTCGTGATGAACCATGTCGTGCGGCGATCGCGGCACGACATGCCGCTCCAGATAGGCCGGCGCAGCAACCGTTATGACACGGGTCTCCAAAAGCTTGCGTGCGATGAGGGATGATGCGTCGGGCGGGCCAAAGCGGACCGCCACATCGATGCCGGTCATCATTTCCTCGCGGTAGTTGCTGGTGGAGAAATCGATCGACAGCAGCGGATAGCGCGCCAGGAACTGCTGCAGCTTCGACGCCAGAATCGTCCGCGCAAACCACGGATCGACTGACACGCGCAACCGCCCGCGGACAACTTCCGCCGCGCCCGCGGCATCGGCTGCCGCCTCTTCCAGCCCCGCGAGAAGAGGCATCACCTCCGTATAGAAACGCCGTCGGCGCAGATCCGCAATCTCGCGACCATCGGCGGCAACCCGGTGCAGCGTGTGCGGTGCCCCTATTTCCGCGCGGACGAGCCGACGCCGTGCAACAAGCGCGTGCCCGGCTCCGGCTGCGCCGCGCTGCACGGTGCCAACGAGAAACATGCCCTTTTCGGGTGGGTTGACGCCTGTGTCGCCGTCCACCCAGCCGATCCACCCGTGGCGCTGGCCGCGCTTGATGCGGTCTATGTTACGGAGGCCAGTGGCGGCGGCCGCCGGATCCCGGCACGAAGCTTCAACGTGCTGCCGAGCGAGGATGCCTCGGCGCACAACGTCCTGCGCAGCGGCGAAATCATCACTGCGATCGAGATCGGCCCGGCTGCGAAGCACTCGGCCTATCTCAAGATCCGCGAGCGCGAGAGCTATGAGTACGCGACGGTGTCCGCGGCCGTGGCCCTCGATCTTGACGGGGACACGATCACGCGGGCGCGCATCGCGCTCGGCTCGGTTGCCATGCGCCCCTGGCGGCTGGAGGTGACAGAGCATGCGCTTGCCGGCGCCAGGCTCGGCTCACCGGACATCGCAGCGGCGGTCGATGCCGGCTTCCACGAGGCGCGACCGCTGTCCTCGAACGCCTACAAGGTCACGCTGGCGCACAATGCCGCGCTGCGAACCATTGAACTCGCGGCGAGGGCATCATGAGCATGATCGGCCAATCCATCCCGCGCGCCGACGGTCCTATCAAGGTCACCGGTGCCGCGCACTTTGCCGGCGATCAAAATCTGCCCGGCCAGGTCTATGCGGTCTTCGTCGCCGCCACCGTACCGGCCGGCCGTGTCACAGGGATAGACGCCAGCGCAGCGCTCGCCGCGCCTGGGGTGGTCCGCGTGCTGGCCGCGGCCGACATGCCGCGCGTACACGCCGACCTTGCCAGGATCTCCGTGCCGCCGTTGGCCTCGCGTTTCGTGCCCATGCAGACCGACGCGGTGATGCATGAGGGCCAGCCGGTTGCGATCGTGCTCGCGGAAAGCCTCGAGGCGGCCGAAGATGCCGCGGCGAGGGTTCAGGTGGCCTATGAACGTGCGACTTTCATCGTGCCGGAAAGGGCCTCGCCCGAGCAAGCTGACCCGTTGAAGGGTTCCTATTCGAAGTCGAATGCGTTGGAGTTCAGCAAGGGCAATGCCGCGGCCGCGATCCAGGAAGCGCCGGTCAGGGTCCTGGCGCAGTACACGCAGCCCTCGCGTCATGCCAATCCGATGGAGCCCTCCGCCATCGTTGCGGCCTGGAGCGGCACGCGCCTCACGGTTTACGATGCAGTACAGCATCTTCCGGCGGTCCAGGGCGCCATGGCGGCTGCCTTCGGTCTGAAAACCGATGACGTCCGCGTTGTCGCGCCGCACACCGGTGGCGGCTTCGGCGCGAAGGCCTTCATCTGGCCTCACGAAATTCTCGCGGCAATGGCTGCCCTGGTCATCAGGCGGCCGGTGAAGCTCGTGCTGTCGCGCCAGCATATGTACGCCATGGTCGGCGCGCAGCCCCAGATGACCCACGAGATGGGGCTCGGGGCTGATACCAGCGGGAAGCTTCTCGGGATCACGCATCATGCCACCAACGTGACCGGCCTGACCGACGACTATGTCGAATTCGGCTCGATCCCTGGGCGCGCCCTCTACGCGTGCGACAACATCACCACGAGCCAGCGCGTGCAGCGCGGCAACATGACGTTACCGACTTTCATGCGTTCGCCCTGGGACGGGCCGGGATCATGGGCGCTGGGCTCGGCCATGGACGAGCTTGCCCGCCAGCTCAACATCGACCCGATCGATCTGCGGCTGATGAACTATGCCGAGACTGACCCGGAAAGCGGCAAGCCCTGGTCATCGAAGAAGCTGCGCGAAGCCTATGAGGAGGGCGCGCGCCGGTTCGGCTGGCGCAACCGTCCGAAGGGCGGCACCCGTGATGGCTTTTGGCGGATCGGCTGTGGCATGGCGGATTGCAACCAGGGCCAGGCGCGTTTCCACTCGACCGCCCGTGTCGTTCTGAAATCGGAAGGAACAGCGCGCCTGGAATCGAGCTTCTGCGACGTCGGCACCGGTCCGGCGACGATCTTCCCGATGGTCGCCGCGGATGAGCTCGGGCTCGAGCCGCGGCAGGTCATCGCGGTCAGTGGCGATACCAACCTGCCGTATGCCGGGCCGACCTATGGCTCGGGCACGACCATCAGCACCGGCGCCGCGGTTCAGCAAGCCGCGCAGCGCGTTCGGGGGAAGCTGGCCCGGCTGGCGGGTTGGAATCCCGACGAGGTCGTGATGAAGAACGGCTCCATCATTCACGGCAACGAATCCCGGAGGATTCAGGAGGTGATGAACGACCTCGGCGTCTCCGAGCTTGCTTCGGATGGGTCCTTCGATCTTCCCGGAGGAGCGCCGGTCGATCTGGGGCCGGCAGAGCATCCTGCCCGGACCTTTGGGGCGATCTTCGTCGAGGTCGGGGTCGATCCGGAGTTGGGCCTCTTGCGGCTGCGCCGTGCGACCGGTGTCTATAGTGCGGGGCGGATCATCAACCCGATGACGGCGCGGTCGCAAATGATCGGCAGCATCGTGTGGGGATGGGGGATGGCGGCCATGGAAGCCAGCCTGTTCGAGCCGACGCTCGGCCGCTGGCTCGCCAAGGATCTCGCCGGCGTCCCGCTTCCCGTCCAGGCCGACATTCCTGCCGAGATCGATATCGGGTTCATCGACGAGTTCGATGGTCGTGCGGGCCCCTTGGGCGCAAAGGGTATCGGCGAGGTCGGCGCCACGGGTGTCGCGGCCGCGGTGGGCAATGCCGTTTACGATGCGATCGGCGTCCGGTTCAGGGACTTGCCGATCACGCCGGACAAGATCCTGGCTGCTGTGTGAACACGGCAGCGAGGATGGCGGAGGCGGGAGCCGCGTCAGGGCCATGCGCAACGCGCCAGCGGCCTCAGCAACCGGACCGCACCCGCCGATAATGCCGCTGCGCCTTGGCGCGATTGCCGCATGACGCCATGTCGCACCAGCGCCGGCTGCCGGTCTTGCTGCGATCGATGAACAACCACCGGCATTCGCCATTGGCACAACGGCGGACAGAGAGGTTCCTGCCGCGCACAAGCAGTTCCGATGCAGACCACAGGACAGGTGCCAACAATCCTGGTGCGGACGGCCGCGAGTCTTCTGCGGCCCAGGCGAAGCCTTCACCGCTCCGCACCAGGTGGTGCCGGCACGGAGCGTCGCCCAACGCCCGGTTCAACCCAGCGAAGTCCGCCGCGGCAATCGCGTTGCCCTCGGCAAGGGCGAGAGCGCAACGGAAGATCGTTTCGCGCAGCGCGATGGCGTCGGCAAACAACCGCGCCGCACGCTTCGGGTGGCGCCGCGGCCAATCGGCGACGGCGGCAAAGCATGGCGCGGTGTCCTGACCTGCCGCAGCAAGCCAGTGCAGCAGGTCGGGCAGCGCGGCCAACGACTCGGTGGGCGCGGCCCTGCCGCGCCATGACAGTGTATTGGCGAAGTCCAGGCACAGATCGTCGGCCGGTGCCTGCCAGTGCGTGTCCGGCGTCATTGCTGCGCCCCGGCGGGGGTTAGGGGGAGGAGTCGAAAGATGCTGTCTTTTCGACCCCTCCCCCTATCCCTCTCCCACAAGGGGAGGGGGAACGTGCCGGTGCGGCCGGTGGAAACTCGCAATGGCACTGATCGTGACTCGCGCTTCGCCAATGACGGGGACAAGGCGGATACCTAACCACCCAGGTGGTTGACAGTCCAGTCCAGCCCGGCTTCCCTAACTGGACAGGGGGTTAGAGACGATCGGAGCATGGTCATGGCAGCCACCACGTTGATGGCCGGCGGGTCGATCACCGCCGTCGACTATCGTTGCAACCGCGGCCCGCACGATGCGCCGTATCCGGAGCAACACGACAGTTTCCTGGTTGCGTATGTGCGGCGGGGCAGTTTCGGCTATCGCTGCCGCGGCCACGCGCACGACCTCGTTGCAGGGGCGGTGCTGCTTGGCAGGCCAGGCGACGAATATCTGTGCACGCACGACCATGTCTGCGGCGATGAATGCCTCGTCTTCTCCTTCGCCGCCGATGTCGCCGAGACGATTGCCGGCGCGGCGTTCTGGGAAACCGGCTGCGTGCCGCCGGCCGCCAGCGCCATGGCATTCGGGGAGCTGGCACAGGCGGCGGCAACGGACGCCGCAATCGGCCTCGATGAAGCCGGGCTGATGTTCGCGTCGCGCTGTGCCGGCGTCGCCACCGACCGGCCGCCGCGCCGCATCGGCATCAGCGCGCGCGATCGCCACCGGATGGTCGAGATGGCGCTCTGGCTGGACGAGCAAGCGCATGAACCAATCAGCCTGGAGACCGCTGCCGGCACGGCCGATCTCAGCCCGTTCCACTTTCTGCGCTTGTTCTCTGCTGCCCTGGGCGTCACCCCACACCAATACCTGCTGCGCGTCCGATTGCGCCGCGCCGCCCGCTTGCTGGCGGGCAGCAATAACAGCGTCACCGACATCGCCTTCGACTCCGGTTTCGCCGACCTGTCGAATTTCATCCGCACCTTCCACCGGGCGGCCGGCATGTCGCCACGGCGCTTTCGCCAGACTGCCAGAGGCACCCGCAAGATTTTCCAAGAGCAATACGGCGCCCGGCTTTTAGGGTGAGCTCTGTAAGAAGGAGGTCACCATGTTCGATCATCTCGGTCTGCACGTCACGAATCTCGCCGCCAGTGTGCGTTTCTATACGGCACTGCTTGCCCCGCTCGGTCATGTCGCAGGTTCCGTCGATGAGTCGGGGGCGGGCTTCGGTCCGCCCGGCGCGCCGGCGCTGTGGCTCTATGCCGACGGCAAGCCGCGAGGGCCCGGTGTGCATGTCGCATTCCGTGCCACGAACCGGCAGGCGGTCGATCGTTGCCATGCGGCCGGCGTGCAAGCGGGTGGCCGCGACAACGGCGCGCCCGGCCTGCGCCCGGACTACAGCCCTACCTACTACGCGGCATTCCTGCTCGATCCCGACGGCAATAACGTGGAAGCCGTCTGCCTGAGCTGAGGGACATCGTCGAATTCCGCGCGTGGCGTTCCGACACTTGCCAATTTGCAAAGGTCCGTGATCCCGGCCGGCACGCCGCGCCTTGTGCTGCATCGCACCACCTTGCCGCCTCCCTCAGCGATAGGCTAGGAACGCTCGCGCCTTCCGGGCCGTCCCGCCTTTTACGGGCCACGCCCGGCGGGCCTCGCGCGTTTTTGGTTGATCAACGCCACCGGCAAGGAAACCCATCATGGCACGCAACAAGATCGCCCTCATTGGTGCCGGCAATATCGGCGGCACGCTCGCCCATATGATCGGCCTGAAGGAGCTGGGCGATGTTGTGTTGTTCGACGTGTTCGGCGGCGTCGCGGCGGGCAAGGCGCTTGATATCATGCAATCCGGCCCGGTGGACGGCTTCGATGCCGTGATGACCGGCGGCTCGGACTACAGCGCGATCAAGGGGTCGGACGTGGTGATCGTCACCGCGGGCTTCCCCCGGACGCCCGGCATGTCGCGCGACGACCTGATCGGCAAGAACGCCGGCGTGATCGCCGAAGTCGCCAACGGCATCAAGACCCACTGTCCCGATGCGTTCGTGATCTGCATCACCAATCCGCTCGACGCGATGGTCTGGGTGATGAAGGAGAAGTCGGGCCTGCCCGCGAACCGCGTCGTCGGCATGGCCGGCGTGCTGGACAGCTCGCGATTCCGCTTGTTCCTGGCACAGGAATTCGGCGTTTCGGTGGAAGACGTCACGGCGTTCGTGCTCGGCGGCCACGGCGATTCGATGGTGCCGCTGACGCGCTATTCCACGGTGGCCGGCATTCCGGTGCCCGACATGGTGAAGCTGGGCTGGAGCACGCAGGCGAAGATCGACGCGATCGTGCAGCGGACCCGTGACGGCGGCGGCGAGATCGTGAAATTGCTGGAGCGCGGCAGTGCGTTCTACGCACCCGCCGCTTCCGCGGTCGCCATGGCCGAGAGCTTCCTGAAGGACAAGAAGCGCGTCCTGCCGTGCGCCGCCTATCTGACCGGGCAGTACGGCATCAAAGACATGTATGTCGGTGTCCCCGTGGTGATCGGCGCCGGCGGCGTGGAGCGGATTGTCGAAATCGAGATGAACGCCGCAGAGAAGGCGTTGTTCGACCAGTCGTGCGGCACGGTGAAAGAGCTGATCGAGGCAGCGAAGAAGCTGCTGGGCTAACAAGGAAATGTTCAACAGCCGGGTGCGGGCCGTAGTCCTCCCCCTCCCCTTGCGGGAGGGGGGCGGGGGGAGGGGGCGGCACTCTTTGGTATCACCATTCCCCACTCGCCTCCCCCCAACCCCCTCCCACAAGGGGAGGGGGAGGAGTTTTCGATGAACATCCATGAATACCAGGCCAAGGACCTGTTGAAGCGCTACGGCGTGGCAGTACCCGAAGGCCACGTCGCCTGGACCCCCGACGAGGCCGTGGAAGCGGCCCGCAAGCTGCCCGGTCCGGTCTATGTGGTGAAATCGCAGCTTCATGCCGGCGGACGTGGCGCCGGGCGTTTCGCGGACGATCCCAACGGCAAGGGCGGCGTGCGCCTTGCCCGCTCGATTGATGAGGTGCGCGCGCATGCCGAAGCGATGATCGGCCACACGCTGATCACCAAACAGACCGGTCCACAGGGCCGCGCCGTGCATCGCGTTTATGTCGAAGCCGGCTGCGACATTGCCCGCGAACTTTACCTGTCGCTGCTGGTGGATCGTGCGACCGGCCGCATCACGGTAATCGCCTCCACCGAAGGCGGCATGGAAATCGAGGAAGTCGCCGCCCATCACCCCGAGAAGATTCTCCGCGTCGCGATCGACCCGGCATCCGGCTTTTCTGGCTTCCATGCGCGCCGTCTTGCCTTCGGGCTTGGGCTGACCGGCCCGCAGGTGGCGTCATTCTCCCGGCTGCTGCCGGCGCTTTACAATGCCTTCACCGGCCTCGATTGCTCCATCGTCGAGATCAACCCGCTGGTCGTCACCAAAGACGGCAGCGTCATGGCCCTCGATGCCAAGGTTGCCTTCGACGACAGCGCCCTGTTCCGCCACCACGATCTGGAAAACCTGCGCGACGAGGCGGAGGAGGATCCGAAGGAACTCGAAGCCGACAAGTACAACCTGAATTACGTGGCGCTGGACGGCAGCATTGGCTGCATGGTGAACGGCGCCGGCCTTGCCATGGCAACGATGGACATCATCAAGCTGTATGGCGCATCGCCCGCAAATTTCCTCGACGTCGGCGGCGGCGCGACCAAGGAACGCGTCACCGCGGCATTCAAGATCATCCTGTCGGACCCCAATGTCGAAGGCATCCTGGTCAACATCTTCGGCGGCATCATGCGCTGCGACGTGATCGCCGACGGCGTGGTGTCGGCCGCGCGCGAGGTGCAGTTATCGGTGCCGCTGGTGGTACGGCTGGAAGGCACCAATGTCGATCTGGGCAAGCAGATCCTGGCGAAAT
>Ga0335074_10004425_pt1 | contig 19339 bp, 18 predicted proteins | sample Lox_Sample_23_FD_206715 | JGI IMG/M metagenome (GOLD analysis project Ga0335074, IMG submission 206715) | Soil microbial communities from Loxahatchee National Wildlife Refuge, Florida, United States - Lox_Sample_2.3 | ecosystem: Environmental > Terrestrial > Soil > Wetlands | place: USA... | reverse complement strand
AGTCCCTGCATGGCGAAAGCGAAATCGGCAAGTCCGTCGTGGCGCGCCAGCGTCTCGCGCATGAGGCAGAGCGTGCGCACGTCGAGTGGGGAGGGCATGTCCGGCGACGGCGCGGTGTGGGCGAGCCAGCCGTCACGTCCGAGCTTTTGCACGAGATCGCGACAGGCCGCATCGACATCGCCGTGATCGACCGGCAAGTTCGCGGCGCACCAGCGCTCGATGCCCTCAGCCAGCGCGCGGTGGCGGTCCTCGAAGAATGGCCAAGTAAGGAAGGATCGGTCGGACATTTTCACTCGTCATGCGCGGTTTTGACGCGCGCTTCCATGCTGATCAGTCGAGTCGGAGAGCTTACCAGTAGACGACGCTCGAACTCACCATGGATTGCTGGGGCAAGCCCGGCAATGACCAGGTAAAAAGGTCCCCACGCCATAAAAAGTCTTCTCCCCGCTAATTCCCCTCAAACACTGGCTTCTGCTTGGTCACGAAAGCCTGATAAGCGCGCTCAAAGTCGGCGGTCTGCATACAGATGGCCTGCGCCTGCGCTTCGGCCTCAATCGCCTGATCGAGGCTCATTGACCATTCCTGATTCAGTTGCGTCTTAGTGATGCCATTGGCAAAAGCCGGGCCGGCGGCAATGCGCTGCGCCAACGCGAGCGCCTCCTGTTCCAGTGCCTCAGGCGCGACGATCTTGTTGAAGAAGCCCCAGCGCTCGCCTTCTGGCGCTGTCATGCTGCGACCGGTGTAGAGAAGCTCGGCGGCCCGGCCCTGGCCGATGATGCGCGGCAGGATCGCGCAGGCGCCCATGTCGCAGCCGGCAAGGCCGACGCGGTTGAACAGAAACGCCGTCCGCGCATGCGGCGTGGCGATGCGCAGATCAGAAGCCATGGCGATAATCGCGCCGGCACCGACGGCGACACCGTCGATCGCGGCAACGATCGGCTTGCCGCAATGGAGCATCGCCTTGACCAGATCGCCGGTCATGCGGGTGAACGCCAGTATGTGCTTCATGTCCATCGCGACCAGCGGGCCGATGATGTCATGCACGTCGCCGCCGGAACAGAAATTGCCGCCGTTGGGCAGAAATACCACGGCCTTGACGTCGTCGGCATAGGGCAGGGCGCGAAACGTGTCGCGCAGTTCGGCATAGGAGTCGAAAGTCAGCGGATTTTTACGCTCCGGTCGGTTCAGCTGAATGACGGCGACCGCACCGTCCATGTGCCAGAGGAAATGCGAAGGTTTGAGGCTCGCCATGTTCGAAGCAGGTTTGGCGCTCATGCTTCGCCTTCCCAGTCACTGCGAAACGATTTCAGTTTGGCCGACAGTTCGACCGCATCGCGCGCCGAGACGCCGCCAAGCAGTTCATCCACCCAGCTTTCGTGGGCGGCCGCCATCGCGGCGAACGCGGTGCGGCCGTTGCGGGTCAGGCTGACGAACGAGGTGCGCCGATCGCCGTTCCGCTGCGACCGCACGACGAGGCCGTCGGCAACCAGCCGATCGACGATTCCGGTAACGTTACCATTCGACACCATGAGGAAGCGCGAAATCTCGCTCATCAGCATGCCGTCGGGCTTGCGGTAGAGCGCCGCCATCACGTCGAAGCGCGGCAGGGTGGCATTGAATTGCGTTTTCAGCCGCTCGCGCGCCACCCCCTCGATCAAGCGGCTCGCTCGCAGCAGCCTGATCCACAGCCGCAGCCGCGCCTTGCTGTCGCCGGGGTGGTCGGCGGCCGGCGCCGGCAGCGGCGCGCTTACCATGTCTCGCCTCCGGACACCGAAATGGCTTGCCCAGTGATCACGCCGCTGCCCTCCTGGCACAGCCACACCACCGCGTCAGCCACTTCCTGCGGCTGGATGAAACGGCCTTGCGGATTGCGCGCCAACAAGGCTTTGCGCGCTTCGGTCTCGCTGACCTTGGTGCGTTCGGCGATGCGATCGACGGCGCGATCGAGCAGCGAGGTCTCGGTAAAGCCCGGGCAGACCGCATTGACGGTGATGCCTTCCTTGACCGTTTCCATCGCCAAAGCGCGCGCCAGTCCGACGACGCCATGTTTGGCGGCGACGTAATGCGCCACATAGGCATAGCCCCGCAATCCCGCCGTCGAGGCGATGAAGATGATGCGTCCCCACTTTTGCGCGCGCATGGCGGTGAGCGCAGGCTGCACCGAGAAGAATGCGCCGGTGAGATTGACCTCAAGCGTTTTGTTCCAAAGCCCGGCGGATATCTTTTCCGCGGGCGCGCTCTCGACGCCGCCGGCATTGGCGACCACGATGGCGAAATGGCCGCGCGACTTTTGCGCCGTCCGATAGAGTTTGGCGATCTCGTTCTCATCCGTCACGTCCGCCGTCAGCGCATGAATATGGGTGTGCCGCTCGGCGGTAAATTCAAGGTCGTCCGTGCGGCGCCCGCAGATCGTTACCTGTGCTCCGGCGTGGGCCAATGCATACGCGACGGCGGCGCCGATGCCGCTGCCGCCGCCGGTTACGAGAGCATGTTTGCCGTCAAGCGTCCTCATCTCACACCGCCGTGGGTTGGGACTCGCCGCTGCCGGCCGCGGAGAGCCGATAGAGTTGATCGCGGCCCGCCAGATAGGGCTTGGGCCAGGTTTCGCCGCGGTCGCCAAGTTTGGCCGCGGCATGCAGCGTCCAGTAGGGATCGGCCAGGTGCGGCCTCGCCAAACAGACGAGGTCGGCGCGGCCGGCCATCAGGATCGAGTTGACGTGATCCGGCTCGTAAATGTTGCCGACCGCCATTGTCGCCATGCCGGTTTGGTTGCGGATGCGGTCGGAGAATGGCGTCTGAAACATGCGGCCATACACCGGCTGCGCCCGGATCGAAGTCTGCCCCGCCGACACGTCGCAAATATCGACCCCGGCTTCCTGCAACATGCGGCTGATGGCGACCGCATCGCGTGGTTCTATGCCTTCGGCGCCAACCCAGTCATTGGCGGAAATGCGTACTGAGATCGGCTTTTCCGCCGGCCAGACCGCGCGTACGGCCTGGAAGATTTCCAGCGGATAGCGCATTCGATTGGCGAGTGAACCACCATACTCGTCGGTCCGGCGATTGGTCAGTGGTGTGATGAAGGACGACAGCAGGTAGCCGTGCGCGCAGTGCAGTTCGAGCATGTCGAAGTTGGCGCGCGCGGCCATTTCGGCAGCCGCGACGAATTGATCGCGGACCCGGTCCATGTCGGCACGGGTCATGGCGCGGGCGGTCTGGTTGCGCTCCGACCATTGGGTCGCCGACGCCGACATCACCGGCCAGTTGCCGGAGCGGAGCGGGGCATCCATTTCCTCCCAGCCGAGCTGGGTCGAGCCTTTTGGACCGGAATGGCCGAGCTGGCAGCAGATTTTCGCATCGGTTTCGCCATGGACGAAATCGACAATGCGCTTCCAGGCCACCTCGTGTGCCGGCGCATACATGCCGGTGCAGCCGGGCGTGATGCGGCCGTCCGGACTGACGCAGGTCATCTCGGTGCAAACCAGACCAGCGCCGCCCTTGGCGCGCTCGGCGTAGTGCACCAAATGCCAATCGGTTGGATTGCCTTCGACCGCCTTGTATTGCGCCATCGGCGACACCACGACGCGGTTTTTCAGCGTCATGTCGCGCAGCCGGAACGGAGCGAACATCGGCCGCCTCACATCGTCGTCGGGTGCGCCGGCGTGCCGCTGAAACCAGGCTTCCGCGCCTTCGAGCCAGACCTTATCGCGCACCCGCAAATTCTCGTGGCTGATGCGCTGCGAACGCGTCAGCAGCGAATAATTGAACTGCACGGGATCAAGATGCAGATAGCGCTCGACGTCTTCGAACCATTCCATCGAGTTGCGCGCTGCCGATTGCAGGCGCAGCACTTCAGTGCGCCGCGCATCCTCGTATTTGGCAAAGGCTGCGGTCAGCGTCGGCTCACTGTGCAGAAAATTCGCCATCGCGACCGCGCTCTCCATGGCGAGCTTGGTCCCGGAGCCGATGGAGAAATGCGCGGTGGCGGCGGCATCGCCCATCAGCACGATATTGTCGCGCGACCATCGCTCACACAGCACACGCGGAAAATTCAGCCACGCCGAGCCGCGGATATGCGCCGCGTTTGACATCAAGCGGTGGCCGCCCAAATACTTGGCAAAAATGCCTTCGCAGGCGCGGCAATTTTCGTCCTGGCTCATCGCGCCGAAGCCGAACTTGTCGAAAGTCTCCGGCGCACACTCGACGATGAAGGTCGCGGTGTCGGCATCGAACTGATAGGCGTGCGCCCAGATCCAGCCGTGCGCGGTCTCCTGGAAAATGAAGGTGAAGGCGTCGTCGAATTTCTGCCGCGTGCCGAGCCAGACGAATTTGTTTCTGCGCAGATCGATCGCCGGCTTGAACGATTCGGCGAACTCCTTGCGGGTGCGCGAATTCAGCCCGTCGGCGGCGACGACCAGATCGTGAGATCGCGCAAGCTCGCCGGCACTGGCGACTTCGGTCTGGAAGCGCAAGTCGACGCCGAGTTCGCGCGCCCGCTCTTGCAGGAGCATGAGGAGCTTCATGCGCGCGATGCCGGAAAAACCATGGCCGCCCGACACCGCGCGCTCGCCGCGATAGTGAACCGCGATGTCGTCCCAATAGGTGAAATGGGCGCGGATCGCCGCAGCGCTCGGTGGATCGTTGGCGGTAATGTTGTCGAAGGTTTCCTCGGAAAACACCACGCCCCAGCCGAATGTGTCATCGGGCCGGTTGCGTTCGAACACGGTGATGTCGTGGCCGGCATCGCGCAGCTTCATGCTGATCGCGAAATAAAGCCCGGCCGGGCCGCCGCCGAGGCACGCAATCTTCATGCGCCAAGCCTTCGCTCAGAAACAGGCGGAGCATGGCACAGGTGCCAAATATTTCAAGCTTAAATATTTAAGCTTGAAATGCTATCTCGATCATTGATCCTTGGCCTGCCGGTTGATCCGACAGCTGCCTTTCAGGGCCGCGCACGCTGTGTCATACCGTCTTGTGTTACCTATCGTTTTCTCAGTTCCGGCGGGCGGGATAGCAGCATGAATGGGAATCCAAGCGTCGCTTCGGTGGTTGCCGCGGACCTGGCGGGCTACGGCGCCCGGCGCTGCTTCGGCCTGCTCGGCACCGCCAATTTCAAGATTTCGCATGCCCTGGTGCAGTCCGGCGTGGAACTCGTATCCGCGCGCCACGAAGGCGGCGCCGCCAGCATGGCCGACGCCTACGCCAAGGCGACCGGTGAACTGACGTTGGTCAGCGTGCATTCCGGCCCCGGCCTGACCAACGCGCTGACCGGAATCGGCGAAGCTGCCAAGAGCCGGACCCCGCTCGTGGTGCTGGCCGGCGACGTGCCCAATGGCGCGGTGAAGAACAATTTTTACATCGAACAGGCCGATATGGTGCGCGCGGTCGGCGCGGTGTCGGAGCGGCTGCATACAGTGGGTTCGGCGCGCGAAGATGCGCTGCGCGCGGTCACCCGAGCGCTGCGCGACCGGCAGACCGTAGTGCTGTCAATGCCACTCGATGTGCAACATGCGCCGCTTGCGTCCAATTTGCCGCCGCTTGAACTGCCACTGGCGCCCGGCCGCCTGCACGCCGATCCGGAAGCGATTGCACGGCTTGCCGATGCGCTGGCGCGAGCGAGGCGTCCGCTGATTCTCGGCGGCCGCGGTGCGGTGATCGCCGGCGCCGAGCAGGACCTGGTGGCGCTTGCCGACGCGGTTGGCGCGTTGCTGGCGACGTCGGTTTGCGGTCACGGCCTGTTTTCAGGCAATCCCTGGTCGGTCGGCATCAGCGGCGGTTTTTCCTCGCCGGTGGCCGACCAATTGATTTCCGAAAGCGATTTCATCCTCGCCTTCGGCGCCAGCCTTACCCAGTGGACGACCAAAAAAGGCAAGCTGATCGCGCCGGACGCGCTGGTCGCGCAGGTCGATATCGACATGCCGAAGCTCGGCTATCAGATGCCCGTCGCGATCGCCGTCCACGCCGATGCCAAGGCAACCGCCGTCGCTTTGCTCGACGAACTCGGGCGCCGCAGCGCGCAGGGCACTGGCCGCAGAACCAATGTCGTGCGCGAACGCATCCGCGCCGGCGATAATCACCATTATCCGTGGCCGGATGAATCGAGCGCAGCGTTCATTGATCCGCGGACGCTGAGTAAGGCCGTCGACGCCATCCTGCCGACAGACCGCGTCGTGGCGTCCGATTCCGGTCATTTCTGCGGCTGGGTGCCGCGCTATCTGCGCGTGCCAAACGCGCGCGCGTCATGCCTGAGCCACTCGTTCCAGTCGGTCGGTCTCGGCCTGCCGTCGGCGATCGGCCTTGCCATCGCCAATCCCGGCAGGCTGGCGGTGCTCGGCACTGGCGACGGCGGTTTTCTGATGTCGATCGCCGATCTTGAAACCGCCGTTCGCCTCGGACTGCGGCTCTGCGTCCTGGTCTACAACGACGCCTCCTACGCGGCCGAAGTGCACTACTTCCGGCGGCAGGGCTTCTCCATCGACATCGTGCAGTTTCCGGAGACCGATTTCGCCAGCATTGCCCGCGGCTACGGCGCCCGCGGGACCACGGTACGCACACTCGCCGATCTCGATCCACTCAAAGCGTGGGTCGCCGAAGGCGCGCCGGGCGTGTTTGTCATCGACGGCAAGATCAATCCCGATCTTGAAGCCGACTGGCACGCCGAGCATTTTCCGAATTAGCGGCCGTCAAATATCGCCCCCGACCCGTCGTGCCGGCAGATAATGCAGCACGCGGCGTTCGATGAGTATGACTCCGAGATAGGCGATGCCGCCGACCACGGTCAGCATCACGATCGAGACGAACACGAGCGGCGTATCGGCCTGGCCTTCGCCGAAGGTGAGCAGATAGCCCAGGCCGACATTGCCGCCGACCAGTTCGCCGACCACGACACCGACCACGGCCAGCGTCGCGCCGATACGCAAGCCGGCGAACATCGGCGGCATCGAGGTCGGGAATTCGACCTTCCAGAAAATCTGCGCCCGGGTCGCCTTGAACGAACGGGCGAGATTGATCAGATCGGGATCTATCGTGCGCAAGGCGGTCAGCACGTTGACCATCACCGGAAAGAACACGATCAGGATAGCGACCAGGATTTTTGGATAGACGGTAAATCCCATCCACAGGATGAACAGCGGGGCAAATGCCACCTTGGGCGCGATCTGCAGCGCCAGGATGTAGGGCGACAGCGCCAGCTCGGCGGCGGGCGACATGCCGAGCAGATAGCCGATAAGTGCGCCCAGCAGGCTGCCGAGAATAAAGCCGGCCAGCACTTCGGCAATAGTCACGCCCGTATGCAGCAGCAGATGATCGACCTGCCAGGCGTAGACGAATTCGCGGGCGACCATCGAGAGCGGCGGCACGATGAACGTTGGCACGCCGAGCAGGCCCGGCCCCCATTGCCATGCTGCCAGAAAGATAACGAGCAACGCCAGGCTGGCAGCCGCTCCTTTGCGTAGTGGCGATAAACGCGCACCGCTGTTCATGCGCCGTCCCCCGCCGTTTCGCGCTCGAGCGCGGTGTGGGCGATGTCGAGCTGGTCCATCAGCCGGGCGACGTACTCGTTGACCTTCGGATCGGCGCGCCGCGCGATCGGGTCGTTGCGGTGCGGCACGTCGATGACGATTTCATCGACGATGGCGCCGGGCCGCCGGCTCATCACCAGAACCCGATCGGACAGCGTCACTGCTTCCAGTAAATCGTGGGTGATGAGCAGCGCGGTTTTGCGCGATTCAGCGAGCGTGCGGCCTAGATCGCGCTGCAGCACGATGCGGGTTTGCGCATCCACGGCCGAAAACGGCTCGTCGAGCAGGAGCACGTGCGGATCGACCGCCAGAGTGCGGGCGAGCGCAACGCGCTGGCGCATGCCGCCGGATAATTGATGTGGATAGTGACCGGCGAATTCGGCGAGGTTGAATTTTTCCAGGAGATCCCCCGCGCGGCGCTTGCGCTCCGGCAACGGCACATGCTGGATCTCCACCCCGAACATGACATTTTCGGCAACACTGCGCCAAGGCAGCAGCAGATCCTTCTGCAGCATGAACGCGACCTGTGCATTCGGGCCGGCCACGCGCTCGCCGTCGACGAAGGCGACCCCTTCGCTTGGCGCGGTCAGGCCCGAGCCGATGTTGAGCAGTGTACTTTTGCCGCAGCCGCTTGGGCCGATCAGCGAAACGACTTCGCCGTCGCGGATGCAAAAGCTCACCCCGCGCACCGCCGTCAGAATCCCGCCGCGGCGGTCGGCAAACCGCATTGTCACGTCGCGGTATTCGAGCCGTACAAAGCCGGCAACGGGAGAGGCAGGCATCGGATTGGCATCGGATCGTTGCGTAGATATCGGCCGCCAAAGCTCGCTGTTGCGCCGATTGCACGCTTATCGCCGCCCGGATAAGACAAGTACAGAGTCAAACGCCGGGGTTGCCGATAGGCGCGAGCGTCGCGGCGCTGCCGCCGGGTTCTCGCCTAAGTAGGAGCTGGAGAAATGCTCATCCTTGAACCGAACAAGCTCACGCGCCGCCAGACGCTGCAAGGTGTCGCCGCGATTACGGCAGTGACGGGGCTGGGCAGCCTCGTCTCACCGGCGCGGGCGGCGGAGAAGATCACCTATCTGTTCCCGGCGCCGCCGCTGTTGCCGGCGTTCGGCCCGATCCAGCTCGCCAAGGGCAAGGGATATTTCGCCCAAGCCGGCCTCGACGTGAGCTACGCGGTTGGCCGCGGCGGCGTCGATGTCGCCAAGCAGGTCGGCGCCGGCAATGCGCCGCTCGGCGGCATCGTCGCGGACGCGCCTATCGTAGTCCGGCAGAATGGCGTCCCGGTCAAAATCGTCTGCCTGTTCGGCGGCAAGGGCTTCATGCAGCTCGTGGTCCGCAAGGATTCGGGCATCGAGAAGCCGGCCGATCTCAAGGGCAAGACCATCACCGTCATGTCCTATCAGGACACTACCTTCTATGCGCTGCTCGGCCTGCTGGCCAGCGCCGGACTGACGCAAAACGACGTCAATATCGAGTCCGCCGGCCCGGTCGGCGTATGGCAAATGGTGGCCACCGGCAAATCGGCCGGCATGGCCGGCGTGCCGGACTGGATCCCGCCGGTCGAGGCCGCCGGCGTCGCCGTCAACGTGCTGCCGACGGACGAGTTCTTTCCGCATATGGCGCAGGCGGTGGCAGCGTCCGATCAAACCATCAAGGAGCGCCCGGAGCTGGTGCGCTCGTTCGTCCAGGCGGCGCTGCACGGCATGAAGGACATCATGGCCGACCCCGACAAGGCTGCGACCGATTTCGTGAAATTCGTGCCGGAATGGACTGGAAAGGAAGGCCAGGTCAAAGAGGCCTTCGCCTATTACGACAAGCTCGTTTATCCCGGTCAAAAGGTGCTCGGCGCGGTCGATCCGGAACGGGTCGCCAAGCTGCAGGATTTCTATCTTGCCAAGGGCATCATCCAGAAGAAGTCGCCGGTCGACGATCTGTTCACCAATCAGTTCGTCGGCTAAAGCGCCCTCACTGGGTCGGTAAGGACAAAAAGCTCAAAACGGCACGGTGATGCCGTCAAGCGGCGCATCACAATTGACGAGGTTAACGCGTTTCCAGGCAATCATGATGCGGCGGTCCGTCTGCACTAGGCGGTGTATGAGCGTACCGCCGAACAGCCGCTGCTGCTCCCGGCGATACTCGATCATCATGAATTTTGAGCGCACGGTGCACGCGCCCGCCGCGATGTCCTCGATGGTCACGTTGGTGACGATACGGCTCGTTCGCGAGCGGGGTTCCTGCGAATACATCCGCGGGCTCGCCAGCCGCCGCACCCGTGTTTCCAGAAGCCGTCGGTCATCGTAGATCAGCGATATCGTTTCGAGCGGATCGGCCTGCTCGGGTTCGCTCGGTACCCAGTACCATCCCTCCGGCGTAAACAGCGCCAGCCATTCGTCGAACTTGCCCTCGTCAAGCAGCCGCGCCTCGTGCAGCAGAAACTGCTCGCAGCGCCGCAGGTCGAGACGCTGCTGTTGCGGCAGTCGCGCCCGCGTCAAGGCGGCAAGCGGCCGCCGCCGCGGCGCTGCCGGTCTTCGTGCGCGCTTTGGCCGTCTGCCCATGCGCCGCTACGAAGCCGCCTGCATTTGTTTGGTGTGACGGTCGGTCATGTAGCCGAGCCAAGCATCGAGCATGTTGCGAATGTAGATTTCGCTGGTCGAGTTGGCGCCGCGACGGCCGCCCTGGGTGTCGGGGACGTCGCTCTGGAGGCCGCGCCCGATCTCGATCCATTCAGCGCCCGCGCTCGACAGGCCTAAGCCGATGCGGTTGTAGATTTCGAGATCGTCGGTCAGCACCAGCGAACCGGTGCCGTTGACGGTATTGGCGAAGCTGATGGTGTTGCGGAACATCTGCTCCGGTGCCCCCTTGAGGCGGAAGTTATAGGTATAAACGACCGTACGGTTGACGGCGATCGGATGCACGACGCGCAGCTGTTGGAATTGGCTCATGAACGACAGGTTCGGATAGACGTTGCTGTTCCAGCGCCGCACTTCCAGAATGCGGCGGGCTTCCTGCTTGCCCTTGTTCTTTTCCAGCGCCGCGATGTAATCGCGGAACAGCGGGTCCTTGAGCGCGGCGACCAGCTTGGCATCGTCGTGGTAGTCGCCCAGATACGAATGGCCGTTGGGATAGGTCCAGATGCCGACCTCCGATTCCCAGAAGCTGTAAGGCGCCCCGTTCTGCCGCATCTGCCGCAGCGCAATCTCGCCGGAACCGTCGGAATAGACCTCATCCGATTGCCGCTGCGCCGCGTCGATCGACGATCGGTGGGTGAACCAGGGATGCGCGGCGTCGCACAGGTTTTCCAGGTAAAGCTTCCAGTTGGCGTCGTAGGCGTGCTTGAACACGCCGCCGGCGATCTCGATTTCGCCGTCCGGCGCGCGATCAACCATGTCGTCGAGCGAGGTCGTCATGTAGCCGAGGAATTCCTCCAAGTCCGGTCCATCGGCAGCTTCGCTGGCGAACACGAAGCCGCGATAGCTCTGTACCCGCGGCACTTTCACCATCGCGGTTCTGGGATTCTTCGGGTCAAAATCGGCCGGATAGCCGTGCTGCAGCGGCACGGCTTTCAGGCGGCCGTCCAGGTGATAGGTCCAGCCGTGATAGCAGCATTGAAATTCGTCGGTGTTGCCCTTGTCGCCCGCGACCACGAGCGAGCCGCGATGCGCGCATTGATTGTGGATGACGCGGATTTTGCCCTCGGCATCGCGCACCAGGACGACCGGCTTACGGCCGATGCAACCGCGGACATAGTCGCCGGGATTTTTCACCTGGCTTTCGTGGCCGATATAGATCCAGGCGACGCCAAAAATGCGCGCCATTTCCAGTTCAAAAATGGCCGGATCGGTGTAGATCTGCCGGTGGACGCGGCCGGACTGGACGAAGCGCGATAGGTCTCGATCCATCTGAAGTTCGCCGATTGCTTCAAGCGGAGAAATAGTTATCGCACGGGATCGCCGCGAACAAGGCGAGGCTCTACGGCAAACGGCTGGCGGGGGAGACCGGGATTTGCAATACTTGGGACAACCATGCCGAAATCCCGGAAATAATCTGATTGGGGGATGAGATGAGCCAAACAGCCGTTGGGCGGACCCAGCAACAGATCGATGCGGCGCCGACCCAGCAACAGATCTATAAGGTCGCGCTCGCCAGCATCATCGGCTCGGTGATCGAGCAATACGACTTTCTGGTCACCGGCGTGATCGCGGCGACCGTCTGGGGCGGCATTTTCTTCAAGGAGAAGGGCCTTGCGGCCGTGGCGGCGGCGATCACGGTTTACGGCCTCGGCATCATCATCCGCCCGGTCGGCGCCTTCATCTTCGGCCATATCGCCGACCGGCAGGGGCGCAAGGATGCTATGGTCTATGCGCTGGTGCTCATGGGCGTGAGCACTCTCTTGATCGGGTTGACGCCGACCTACGACACCGTCGGCGCGGTCGCGCCGGTGCTGCTGATCCTGTTCCGGCTGTGCCAGGGCATAAGCTTCGGCGCCGAATTCGGCACCGCCTCGACCTGGGTGGTGGAGCAGGCGGCGCGCTCGAAATTCCGCGCCTTCTGGGGTGCCTGGGTCGGCTTCGCCATTCCGATCGGGCTGTTGCTTGGCTTCGGCTCGGTGATCTTCATCAAATCGGTGATGACGCCCACGGACTTCACCGCCTGGGGCTGGCGCATCTTCTTCTTTATCGGCTTCCTGGTGGCGATCGTCGGCCTCATCATCCGCACGCGCACCATGGACAGCTTCGTGTTCGAACAGCACAAGCAGCAAGTCGCAATCCTGCGCAATCCCGCGGCCCAAGTCTGGCGCGAGATGCCGTTGACGATTCTGCGCACCTCGCTGGTGAACGCCATGTTCGGCGGCGCCTTTTTCCTCTATTTCGTGTTCGGCACCAGCTACATGAAAGCGGTCGGCTTTACCGGCAACACGCCGGAGTATATCGGGCTCATCGCGGCGGGCTTCATGCTGGTGTTCATGCTGATCGGCTCGTTGCTGGCCGACTACATCAACCGGCGCACCATCCTGCTGATCGCCGCCGTGGTGTTTTTGATCTTCGCGATCCCGTATTTCTACCTGGTCAACACCGGCAACCTGTTGCTCGCGGGAGTCGCCGATGTCATCGGCTTCGGTTTTGTTTTCGGTTTCGGCTACGGCGCCATCCCGACGTTCTACACCGAGAACTTCCCGACCCGTTATCGCGCCTCGGGCGCCAGCGCCGGCTATCAGATCGCGCAGGTATACGGCGGCGGCCTCATTCCCATCGTCGCCGGACAGATCCTCCGCGCCTATGGCGTCAAAGGCGCTTACCCGTATATCGGCGGCTACGTGATGTTGTATGCGGTCGCCGCGATCATCGCGATTCTGCGCACGCCGGAGACCAAGGGCCAAAGCCTCGAAGACTGACGGGCAAGCGCGTCGCCGGGACGGACGCCGCCAAGCATCCTTGCCGCTCGGCCGTTTTTGCGGGAAACTCGCGCAAATCACGCAAACGCGTGGAGGGCGCCGATGGACGTCATCCCAATTGGTCCGGGCTTTGTCGCCGAATTGCGCGGCGTGACGCTTGCGGACGTGGCGGCGAGCGACGACGCCTACAGCCAGGTGCGCGCCGCATTCGAGGAATATTCGGTCCTGGTCTTTCGCGGCCAGGACGTGACCGACGAGGCGCAGCTCGCATTCTCGCGGCGGTTCGGCCCGCTCGAGGTCACCAAGGTCGGCTCAGAGGGCTTCGGCACCAATCTGGTCATTCTCAAGACGCTCGACGACGACGGCAATGTGGTGCCGGAGGATCACCGGCTGGCGCTGCGCAACAAGGCGAACCAGCTGTGGCATACCGACAGCCCGTTCAAGAGTCTTCCGGCTTTGGCCTCGGTGCTGTCGTCGCGAATCATTCCCGGGCGCGGCGGCGAAACCGAATTCGTCTCCACACGGCTTGCCTTCGAGCGGCTCGACCCGGCTTTGCGCGCGCGGCTTGAGCAGTCGTTCGCCTGGCACGACTACGCCTATTCGCGCGGCAAGATCGCCGTTGATCTCGCCAGCCCGGCGGAGCGCGCGGCGTTGCCGCCGCAGTGCTGGCGGCTGGTCTGGAAAAATCCGGCCAATGGCCGTGGCGCGCTCTATATCGCTTCGCACACCTATGCGATCGAGGGCATGGACGACGCGGCGGGCAAGAAGCTGCTCAGCGCACTGATGGCGGCTGCGACCGCGCCGGGCCTGAGCTACATCCACACCTGGAACAAAGGCGACGTGGTGATGTGGGACAACCGCGCCACCATGCATCGCGGCCGGCCATGGCCCGCTAACGAACCGCGCTACATGGTGCGGACGACAATCTCGGCGAGCGCGGCCGACGGCCTCGAGTCGATGCGCGCGCCGCCGCGGCAGGCTGCCGAATAAATCGCGTCGTGGCGGCGGCGATCGTCAGCGCCGGTAAATTCCGACCAGGGTTGCTTCGGCCAGGCGATGCTTGCGCGCTTCGCTTTCTACGTTCCGGCATGATGCGCCGGCCGGCACGGCGAGTTTTTCGACCGCCAGCGCCAACAGACGAAAATGATAGTGATGCGGCGTGCCGGGCGGCGGGCAGGGACCGCCGTAACCCACCTTCTGGAAATCGTTCACGCCTTGCTTGAAGCCGAGCTTTTGCGCATTGGCGGCGGCGCCGAGCGGCAGCGAGCTTAGCGCGCCCGCGATGTCGTACGCTGCCCAGTGGTGCCAGGTGCCGCCCGGGGCGTCGGGATCGTCGCACAACAGAGCAAAGCTTTTGGCGTCGGCGGGGACATCGCTCCATTCGAGCGGCGGCGATATATCGTCGCCGTCACAGCTGAAGCGGCGGGGAATGGCCGCCCCGTCGGCAAAGGCGCTCGATCGCAACCGCATGATTCGCTGCCTCCCGCCTCGCGTAAAAAATAGTTTACGGCAAATCTATCTTTGGCGGACTAGGTAAAATCAAATCGCTTGGCGGTAAGGGCACGCACCGGGATCAAATTCTCGCGAGCCAAACTTGATGCCGTCCACGCCCGCACTTTGCTATAGGCGCGGTGGGCGGCGCCAATAAGCTAAGGATAGTCGATGCACCCGAGCCTGACTCCGTTGCCGGCCATTGGCCGCGTTCTTTTGGCACTTATCTTCGTCCTCGCCGGGATCAACAAGCTCGGAACGATTGCCGCTACGTCAGCCTACATGGCGAGCCACGGAATTCCCTACGCGAATGATCTGGTCTGGGGCGTCATCGCGCTGGAGCTCGGCGGCGGCATCATGCTGATCGTCGGATTGCTGGCCCGGCTGGTCGCGGCTGCATACTTCTTTTATTTGTTGGCGCTCGCCACGATCTTTCATCCCTATTGGACGATAGTGGGTGCGGCGGCGCGCACCCAGCATGCGATGTTCTTCGAGCATGTGGCGATGATGGGCGGAATGCTCTTTGTGGTGGCTTTCGGCGCCGGGCCCTACAGCCTCGATGCGCTGATCTGGCGGCAACGGCCAGCTTCAGGGCTGCCGCACCCGCAGCCCGCGGAGTAGACGGTTATCCCGAAGCTTTGGGCCGGCCCAGATATTTTCCGAGATTGGCGAGGTTGGCGCGCAACGCCGCCTCGTCGACGACGTGGGGATCAAAACCAGGCTCCCACTCGCGCATGCTTTCGTGGTTCAGGTGCAACGGGTCGGTGATGGCGCGCAGATAGGTCTCGTAGCCCATGGGACCGCCGATATCCGACGGCGGGCAGCGGTTCTGGACGTTGATGAGGCGCGGATAAGCAACGCCGGCGTCCGCTGGCGCGACAGCTTCGACCTCAACGGTGTGACTCCAATCCTCGCCGAAGGTGAAATCATAGTGGAACACCTTTCGGCCATGCGCCAACAGCTCGGCGAGGGTGGCGCTTTCAGCCGGCAGCGGCGATTCGGGATCGCTCCTGTCGGCCAGCCCCCATCTTTTATCCTTGCTGGTCCCCTCGACGCGAAACTCGAACGGATGGCCGTTCTGCCAGCCGATGGCGATCTGCAGCACGAAATGCAGGTCATCGAGGCGGATATCGAGCGGCACCTCAATACGGCGCACCACTGTCGGCGTCACGTCATCGATCTCGACCCGCAGCCGCGCGACCTGCCTGACGTCCGGCCACGGCTCAGCCGTCATTCGGCTGCCTGCTGGAAGGTCAGCATCTCGTCGCGCGGATAAAGATCGACGATCTTGCCGTCCTTGATGACCCAGGCGAGGTTCTTCGTGTCCTGCAGAATAGCGATTTCGGCGATCGGGTCCTTGGTCCAGACCGTGACATCGGCGAACTGGCCAGCCGCGATCTGGCCGACTTGGCCGTCGAGCCCCACGGCCATCGCGTTGTCGCGTGTCGCCGCCACGATCGCTTCCATCGGCGTGTAGCCGCCATGCTTGACGAAGATCTCGATTTCCTTGGCGTGCAATTCGCCATGGCGGGTGAATGAATTGTTGCCGGTATCGGTGCCGACCAGAAGCCTGATGCCGAGCTTGCGCGCCTTGTGCATCAGTTCGCCGAGCAGATCGTAGTGCCGCTGCATGCGGTTGAAGTCGAGCTGCACCTGCTCGGCGCCGACTTTCTGCTGCTTGCCGAGTTCGCAAACCACGGCAAGGAAAGTCGCCGTCGGCAGGATCGGCATGCCGGCCTTGGCGACCGCGTCGAGATCGCGATCGGTGGCGAGATCGGCATGCACGATCCAGTCGACGCCGGCTTCCGCCGCGGCGCGTGTCGATCCGGCGCCGCGCGAATGGATGGCGACTTTCAGATTGCGGCGGTGCGCCTCGCCGACGACGGCGGCGATCTCGTCCTTGGCCAGCATCTGCGATTCGCCGGACCGGCTGTCGGCCATCTTAATGAAGTTGACGCCGTGTTTGCCCTGGCGGCGCACCTCGGTGACCATCTCGTCGGCGGTGTTGCAGAGCTTGCCGATCGAATGGTCCGGCGTGCCTTCCCAGGACGGCTCGTCGTCCTCGATGCAGCCGTAGGTGACGATCATGCGGCCGGCGACGAACATGCGCGGCCCTTCCATCAGGCCGAGCTTGATCGCGTCGCGCACCCCGACATCGGTGAACCAGGTACCGCCCGGGACGCAGATGCTGGTGACGCCAGAGCGCAGCACCTTTTGCGCACTGCGCGCCGACTTGAGCGTGGAGAATTCCGGCCGCGTCGTACCCTTGCCTTTGCCCTCGCCCTTGATCAGCGGATAGCCGTACGACATGTGGCAATGCGCATCGATAAGGCCGGGCATGATCCATTTGCCGGCGGCGTCGATCACAGCGACATTGCGGCGATCGTCGAGCATGATGTCCGGTGGCAGCGCTCCGACGCTTTTGATCCGATTGCCCTCGATGACGATCGCGTCGTTGCGCCGTGCCGGCGTGCCGTTGCCGTCGATCAGCGTGCCGTTGCGGATGACGGTGGTCTTCGGTCCATTGCCGCTCATGTGCGACCTCCTCAATCAGCTCGCCTTCGATCGCGCGGGCCGGCTAAGCCCATGAAATCTCCGCAAATGTTCTAGGCCGGGTCAGGTCGGTGTCAAGCCGACAGCGCCAGGATGCGACATAAGCGTTGGGAACCAACGTTGCGCCGCCGCATTTGAGAATAGGGAACTGGGCGGGAAGACCGGGAAACGGCCGTGTTCAAGGTGAGTCGGCGACAGCTGCTTGCCACCAGCGCCATCGCGCTGTTGCTGGCCTCTCATACCGCCCGCGCTGCTCTCATTAGAGGCGGCCTGCCCTGGAAACCCGGCGCTGGCGACCCGCCCACTATCGTAAGACCCGGTCCCTGGCATTTCTTCACCGCCCAGGAGGGGGCAGCCGTCGAGGCCTTCGTCGACCGGTTGATTCCCGCCGATGACCTTTCGCCCGGCGGCAAGGATTGCGGCTGCGCTGTCTTCATCGACCGGCAACTTGCCGGCCCGTACGGCCGCTTTGACGGCCATTACATGAGCGGTCCGTTCCACAAGGGGACCAAGCAGCAGGGCGATCAATCGCCGGTCACGCCGGCGCAGCACTATCGCAAGGCGCTGGCCGCGCTCGACGAAGCTTGCCGTCAAAAATTCGGCGGCAAAATCTTCGCCGCGCTCGGCGACGAGCAGAAAGACGAGGCCATCAAGGGGCTCGAGGACGGCTCGCTCAAGCTCGAGGGATTGGACAGCCAAGAGTTTTTCAAACTCATCCTGAAAAACACCCAAAATGGATTTCTGGCCGACCCGATCTACGGCGGCAACAAGAACGCGGCGTCCTGGAAGATGATCGGCTTTCCCGGCACCCATTACGATTATCGCGGCTGGATCGACCGCCATAATCAGCGGGTGACCTTGCCGACGGTCGGCATCGCCGATCACCCGAATTGGTCGGGATGAACGCACAGGTGGATACGCTGCTCATCAACGCGAGTATTTTTTGATCGGAAAGAAACAATGGCGCGCAAGCTGCCGCATAAGGACGTGGTCATTATCGGTCTCGGATGGACCGGCTCGATCCTCGCCAACGAACTGACCGACGAGGGGCTCGATGTGGTGGCGATCGAACGCGGCCCGTGGCGCGATACCGCGACCGACTTCTTGATTTCTTATGCTCAGGATGAGCTGCGCTATCGCATTCGCCACGAGCTTTTCCTGAGGCCGTCGCAGGTATCGGTGACCTTCCGCAACAACGCCAGTCAGACGGCGCTGCCGGTACGCACCTGGGGCGCTTTCATGCTCGGCAACGGCGTCGGCGGCGCCGGTGTGCACTGGAACGCCGAGACCTGGCGCTTCCTGCCGACCGATTTCACGCTCAAGAGTCATCTGGCGCAGCGTTACGGCGCCAATTTCCTGCCGGACGACATGACTATCCAGGATTGGGGCATTACCTACGATCAGCTGGAGCCTCATTACGACGAGTTCGAATATCTGTGCGGCACGTCGGGCCAGGCCGGCAATCTGAAAGGCGCGATCCAAACCGGCGGCAATCCATTCGAAGGTCCGCGCTCGCGGCCGTATCCGACGCCGGCGATGAAGCAGGGCTACGGCCACACCCTGTTCGCGCAGGCCGCCAAAGAGCTCGGCTACAAGCCGTTCCCGCAGCCATCCGGCAACCTGTCGAAATCCTACACCAATCCGCTCGGCGTCGCGCTCGGGCAGTGCACTTATTGCGGCTATTGCGAATGGTTCGGCTGTGCCAATTACTCGAAAGCGTCGCCGCAGACCACTGTCCTGCCGGTCTTGCTGCGCAAATCCAATTTCGAGGCGCGCACCGAATGCGAGGTGATGCGCATCAATCTCGATAGCACCGGAAAGCGCGCGACCGGCGTCACGTATGTTGATACGTCGGGTGAGGAATTCGAGCAGCCGGCCGATCTTGTTCTGTTGTGCGCCTTCTCGCTGTTCAACGTGCAGCTGTTGCTGCTTTCAGGGATCGGCATGCCGTACGATCCGAGCACCGGCAAGGGCCAAATCGGACGCAATTTCACGCACCAGACCATGTCCGGCGCGCTCGGCTTCTTCGACAAGGACAAATACAACTTCAATCCGTTCATCGCCGCGGGCGCGATCGGCATGTGCATCGACGAGTTCAATGGCGACAACTTCGACCACAGCAAGGTCGGATTTGTCGGCGGCGGCTATATCGGCGAGGTGCAGACGAACGGACGGCCGATCGAAAGCACGCCGGTCCCTCTAGGTACCCCGGCCTGGGGTTCGAAATGGAAGCAGGCGCTGCGCGACAATTACCTGAGCACGATCGTCGGCGGCTCGTGCCACGGCTCAATGTACAGCTACCGCGACGTCCATCTCGATCTCGACCCGACTTACAAGGACCGCTTCGGCCGTCCGCTCGTGCGCATCACCATCGATT
>Ga0335074_10004424_pt1 | contig 19340 bp, 18 predicted proteins | sample Lox_Sample_23_FD_206715 | JGI IMG/M metagenome (GOLD analysis project Ga0335074, IMG submission 206715) | Soil microbial communities from Loxahatchee National Wildlife Refuge, Florida, United States - Lox_Sample_2.3 | ecosystem: Environmental > Terrestrial > Soil > Wetlands | place: USA... | reverse complement strand
GGCAATATTTGCTGGACGTTCTGCCAGGCCTGGACCAGCGAAAGCGATCCGAGGTGGGATCGCTAACTCCAGCCCGGTGGTCCGCCGCACGAAGCTGACTCTCCCTGGGTTGGTCAGACGGATACGGCCAACGTCGGCAATCATGAGACGTCAGCAGCGAACCAACCCTCCTTGCCACCCTGCGGCTCGCGTCTATTCACACAGTTTGTTCGCTAACCGGCCGTACGCCGGATCTACTCATGGACCGAGAATTGCTGGTTTAATCGTGAATCCCAACGCAAGAGCGAGGTGTATTATGGCGAATATCGCTGTTCAGAAAGTCGAAAAGGCCGACGTCAAGGCCCTTCCGGTCTTCGAAGAGATCGAGAAGCGGCTGGAAGGGGTCCGGCAAAGAGCGTTTGATCTATTCCAGAATCGCGGCCGGGAAATCGGCCACGCGCTCGATGACTGGCTCAAGGCCGAGCATGAGGTTTTTGGCTGGCCCGCCGCCGAAATGACCGAAACCGATGGCAAATACGAGGTTGAACTGACCTTGCCTGGCTTCGATGCCAAGCAGGTGCAGGTTACTGCTACTCCGTCGGAGATCGTCGTGCATGCCCATTGCGAGCCCGAGAAAAAAGAAGAAAAATGCCAGGTGTTGTGGACCGAATTCGGACCCAACGACGTTTTCCGCCGGTTCGAAACGCCGCAACTCATCGACGTGGACAATATTCAGGCCACGCTCGATAAAGGCATGCTCCACGTCGTTGCCGCGAAGACGCCGGTGGCTAAACCGAAGCCGATCGAAATCGCCGCAGCCTGATCGAACGTAGCCGGCAGCGCCACGTTTGTAGCTTACCGCGCAGCTGCAAGTATTTCTTCCTGCTTGTGTTCGAGCTTGACTCGAATCAGCGCGGCGACCAGCCGCACGAACTGGCGCCGGCCCCGGACCAGTGCCGCAAGTTTCTTCGTATCCGCCGGAAGCCCCAGCGCCCTCGCGCTGGCCAGCGTTCTTGCGTCGGCGAACGGGTATAGTTCGGGCCAGGCAAGCTGCGCTTCGCGAAAGAAAATATTCACGGCGACTTCTCCGATTCCCTTGAATTGATCGAGCAGTTTCCGTTCGCGCACAGGATCGCGTTTTGCCGCTTCCCGCAGGCGGCGAAGGTCACCCTGATAGCCATCCATCAGCATCTGAGCGATTTCGCCCAGCATGGTCGACGTGCGCTCGTCATAACGCACGTAGCCGCCTTCGTCGAGAGCTCGGACGCGCTGCTCCCAGGTGCTGGCGGCCATCTTTTCCGGCGTGGTCCAACCGCGTCGGAACAGAATCCGCGCAGACTTCAGGGCGATCGTGTGGTTGATTCGCGTGCTGAACAGCATGGCGGCGATCAGCAGGCAGAAAAGCGGAGACGGCTCATTCATTCCCGCGTCGATGCCCAGATCGTCCGCGAAGCTCGGGCCGTAGCGCTTCAGGAGAGCGTTGACCGTCGTCTGCGCCATGACGCCGATCAGCTATTGGCCTGAAGCCTGCTTCAGCCCGGAGTTGTTGAGTTTCAGCGGTTCCTTGTTCATGAGCATCGTTCCACGCTCGCGCAGATCGCTTGCAAACACAAGAAATTCCTGGCCCTCAAGCCTGATTCTCGAAAAACGATCGTCCTCGGCTGGCCCGAGCACCTCGATGGTTCGGTCCGCCGGAATCGTAGTCGCGGCCTGATGATCGTCCTCAGAGACAAGCGCCATCAACGGAGCATTGAGACGACAACGCATAAAACCCTCCTCGCTTGCCTCCGAAACGCCTTATCTTTACTCTAGCGCTGCTGAGGGCGTTTTCGCTCAGCGAATCGATCGATATTACGGTATCGTGTGAAGCCGTCACAAAGTTGGGTGCGAAACGGTCAGGAAGATCGCAAAGTGGGTGCCTTGGGCAGTTCTGTCTGGTAATTCCGTCTTGCCGACCTCGAGCGGATTCCGAAGATCGAATCGGACGGATTCGCGGAAGACGCCTACACGCGCGAAATGTATCCGTACGATGCGGCCTGGCTGAAAGACATGATGGCTGGGGAAGGACAATGCCTGGGGACCGCGGTGGATCTTTGCCAGCGGAACCACCTCGCACTGCGCGCTCCGTAGCCGATTCAGATTGAGCGGTTGCGCTCAAAGCACGGTGAACTGAGGCATATCCCCCAGCAGCATTCCGATAGCGCCGTCGGCAAATCAACACGAATGATGGTAGACGGCTTGCAGGTGGTTAGAGGAAATCTAATATTGAATGCCTGTGACGGAGGCTCGAATCCGCGCCAAGCTGCGTAAGGAGAGTTTGTATGAAAGCCCTTATCGAACATATTCCCTTATTAGCCCCGGCGGGAAAGGCGAAGCTCGAGGGAGAGTTCAGCATTCCCCCGGTTTGTGAGGGCGTCGTGTTGTTCGCGCATGGCAGCGGCAGCAGTCGTCACAGCCCCCGCAACCGCTACGTCGCGGAGTTTCTCAATGAAAACTCGCTCGGAACCTTGCTCGTCGACCTGCTCACAACCGAGGAAGAGCGCGAAGATGAGTACAATGCGCGCCTGCGTTTCGACATCGATCTATTGACAGACCGCGTGGTAGCGATTGCGGACTGGCTGGCCGAGCAACCGCAGGCAACTGGACACACGCTGGGCCTTTTCGGCGCCAGCACCGGCGCGGCGGCAGCTCTGCGGGCCGCCGCTCGCCGTCCGTCGCTCGTGAGGGCCGTGGTGTCGCGAGGAGGGCGGCCGGATCTGGCCGGTGCCGACGCCGCGAAGGTGCGTGCTCCCACGCTGCTGATCGTGGGAGGTAGGGACCCAGAGGTCCTTCAAATGAATCGCGATGCGATGGCGCTGATGAAATGCGAAACCAAACTGGAGATTATTCCGGGCGCAACGCATCTGTTCGAGGAGCCGGGCACGCTCGCCAGGGTCGCTACGCTAGCCGCGAACTGGTTCGCGACCCATCTGCAATGAGGAGTCAGGCATATGGTCAAGCTTCCTTTCCGGGATCGGGCTGAGGCAGGCCGACTACTTGCGGCCGAACTTGTGAGGCGGAAACTGCCGGCGAACGTCATCGTGCTCGCCTTGCCGCGCGGCGGGGTTCCCGTCGGATTTGAAATCGCCAAGGCCTTGCACGCACCGCTCGACGTGGTGGTGGTCCGCAAAGTCGGGGTTCCCTGGCAGCCGGAACTCGCGATGGGTGCGATCGCGGGCCAATCCGCAGGGGTGCTGAATCAGGACCTGATCTCTCAATTGCGGATTTCTCAAGAAGAAATCGACACCGCGCTGGCGAAAGAGAAAGCCGAAGTGGAACGACGCGAAGAGCTTTACCGTCGCGGACGCCCACCCCTGAAACTGCGTGGGCATACCGCGTTGCTGGTCGACGACGGCCTCGCCACCGGCTCGACCATGCTGGTCGCAGCCCGTTATGCGCGCACCCTCAAACCCGCCAAGACAATGATTGCCGTGCCCGTTGCGTCAATCGAGGCCAGCGAAAGCCTCAAGAAAGAGGTCGATGACTTCGTGTGTCTCGCCACACCGCCGTCGTTTTTTGCCGTGGGTGAGTGGTACATGGATTTCCGGCAGGTTAATGACGCCGAAGTGCAGCGCCTGTTCGAAGAGAGCAGGCTCAACGCGGTCACAGCGTGACCACGGCGCACGATGGATTCTTCCGTGGGTCCACGCCCGATTACAGCCGGATCGGCTTTTTCTATCTTCTCCACAACTGCTGGACGACTGACTTCGTCTACCGTATCCCCAATCACTAGTAGCGCTGCGAATCGAAGCGAACCGGCACGCAGGGGTTACGACGTATTTTGCGGGGCGCCTTTCTTAAGCCCTCAGTTGCGGGTCGTTCTCTTCACGGATTCCTTTAACGAGGCCAACGGGCTTGCCACTTTAAGTCGCGAGTTCGCCGCCTTCGCCGAACATCGGCAGCTTCCATTCTGCTGCGTACACGCCGGTGCCGAACGGCGGGTCAGTAGCCGGGATTCTGTGATTACCCTGGAACTGAACAGAAGCTGGGCGTCCTTCCGGCTCGATCGGGACCTGTACTGCGATCCCTTGCTCAGCCGGCACCGGAACTGGTTGATCGATCGACTCCTGGAGTTCCGCCCGGATCTGATTCATGTCACCAGCCCAGGCGATTTTGGCGTCCTTGGTTTCTGGATATCTAAATCGCTTGGAATCCCGCTGGCCGCATCCTGGCACACAAATCTGCATCAGTACGCTTCCGAGCGCTTACAGAAGGTTCTCTCGTTTCTGCCCCGCGCCGTGCGAGCGGGCACCGGCGCGGCGGCGGAAAACCTCAGTCTGAATGCCGCGATGCGATTCTATCGCTTGGCGGACTTCGTCCTCGCGCCGAACGCGGAGATGGTGGATCAGTTGCACCGCCGAACGCAAAAGCCAGCCTGTCTCATGGCGCATGGAGTCGATGCCGGGCGCTTTTCACCAGCGTGGCGTAAGCGCACAAATGGTCCTTGCACGATTGGCTATGTGGGGCGGCTCACTCCGGAAAAGAACCTGAGATGGTTCCGCGATCTGGAGCGGGATCTATTGGCTGCCGGGCAGCGGGATTTCCGCTTGCTGCTGGTCGGTGACGGAAGCGAGTACGCGTGGCTGAAGAGGAACCTCCAATTCGGTGAGCTGCCTGGTGTTCTGCGCGGGGACAGCTTAGCCGCGGCATACGCCGACATGGATATTTTCGTTTTCCCTTCCCGGACTGATACGTTTGGACTGGCCGTTCTGGAGGCGATGGCATCCGGAGTGCCCGTGGTCGTCAGCCCGGAGACTGGAGCGCGAGTGCAAATACAAAATGGCGTCGCGGGATTCCTGGCGAAGGACTTCACTGAAAGCGTGTTGCGACTCATGCGGAACGAGGCCTTGCGGCACAGGATGGGGGTCGAGGCTCGCCGGTTCGCCTGTTCGAGAGACTGGGCGGCTGTTTTCGAAGCTCTATACCAAACTTACGAGGCAGCTCTCCCGAAAAGGGACGTTCGCAACAGGATCAAGACAAAAACCTGATCCAGAAGCATAGGTTCTCGGGACGTCGGAATCTTGCGGTCCTTGTCACCGGTTTGGCAGGCTGAGTGCCAGCATTATTGAGAGGTTTATCATGGCCATCAAACGCAAAACCGAAAAACGTACCAGCCGCGCCAGCGGTCTGCCGGGTGGAGGAGCCGGACGGAAAGATCGAGTCGGTCCATCCGGCGTATATCCGATGTCCGGCCCGCATCCGCCAGGCGATGCTCCCGTGGTTTGGCCCGGTTCCTGGGGGCAGGGCAAACGTGGACCGGCGGGCTACCAGGATCATGGCGAGTCGGAATTGAATATCACTCGCGTCGTTCCCGAAAAGTGCCGGGATATCATGACCAAGGACCCGGTCTTCTGCCAGGCAAGCGACAGCGCCGTGATCGCGGCGAAGCTGATGCTGAAGCACAACATCGGCGCGCTGCCGGTGGTCGGCAGCTTACCGGAAGACAAACTGGTCGGCATCCTGACGGATCGCGATCTGGCGATGAAAGTTGTGGGTGCCGGCCGGGATCCGCACCAGACGACGGTGCACGACATCATGTCGAGCCCGGTGGTTACCTGCTCGCCGGATGACGATTATCAGAAGGCGCTGGATTTAATGGAACAACATCAGATCAAGCGAATTCCCGCGGTCGACAAAGCCGGACATGTCGTAGGGATGATCTCCGAAGCTGATGTCGCGCTGAGGATTCCGGATGAAAAGAAGATCGAAGAGGTGGTCCGGAGCATTGTACAGCCCGTCTGAGAAATCGGCGCTTGAAACTGACGTTCTTGGGAACGCGAGGAGAAATCGAGGCAAGAACATCGTTGCATCGAATGCACTCCTCGCTGCTGGTTTCCTGGCGCCGCAAGGCGGTAATGATCGATTGCGGCGCGGATTGGGATGGCAAGATTCAGAGTGTAGGTCCGGATGCGATTCTGATTACGCACGCGCATCCGGACCACGCCGCGGGCCTGAAAACAGGTGCTTCGTGCCCCGTTTATGCCACTGCAGAAACGTGGAGCCGGATTCGCACTGGTCCGATCGCTTCGAAAATCGTGATTCAGGCGCGATCTGGATTCGACTTGTTCGGCATCGGGTTCGAGGCATTCCCGGTGGAACATTCGATTCTTGCGCCGGCGGTCGGCTACAGAATCACGGCCGGCCAGCGCAGCGTCTTCTATGTTCCGGACCTGGTTCGAATTCGAAATCAGGCCGAAGCGCTTTGTGCGATCGATCTCTATATCGGTGACGGTGCGTCGATGACGCGAGGGATTCTCCGCAGGCGCGGCAAGAGCGCGATCGGACATTGCTCGATTCGCACCCAGCTTGCATGGTGCCGCGAAGAAGGCGTCCGCCGCGCGATCTTTTCCCACTGCGGCTCAGAGATTGTGATGAGCGATCCCGAGACCGTTGACGCAAAAATTCGACTTCTCGGTTCGGATTCCGGCGTCAATGCCAGGATCGCTTATGACGGCCTGTGCCTCACGCTATGACGCCAGCGACCAGTTCCCTCGCTCCGATGTTGCTTTCCACGCCCGCAAGGAGCCGGTCCAATTCGGCACGCTCCAACGTTTCCTTGCGAACGAGTTCGCGGGAGATGCGATCCATCGCCGCCAGCCGCTGCTCCAGGATCTGTTTCACGGTCGCGTAGATTTGGTCAATGATCCGGCGCGATTCCACGTCGATCATCTCGGCGCTTTTTTCGCTGTAGTTGCGCTCCTCTATCTCGAACGGCGACTTCAGGAACGGTCCCGACATCGGCTTGCCGTAGGTGAGCTTGCCGAGCTGATCATTCATCCCAAACCGTGTCACCATTTGCCGCACCAGCTCGGAAGCTCGCTCGAGATCGTCCGCCGCGCCGGTGGAAACGACTCCACCATAGTGAATCTCCTCCGCCGCGCGTCCGCCGAGAAGAACGGCGATCTGATCTTCCAGTTCCGGTTTAGTCATCAAATAACGTTCTTGAGTGGGTAATTGCAGGGTATATCCCAGCGCGCCGATCGAGCGTGGAATGATCGAGACGCGGTGCACCGGATCAGCGTGCTGCACCGATAGCGCCACCAGCGCGTGGCCGGATTCATGAACAGCGACGCGCTCTTTCTCTTCCGGGCTCATAACGCGGCTCTTCTTCTCCAGACCGAGCATGACTCGGTCGACCGCCAACTCCAGGTCACCGATTTCGACGCGTTCGCCGCCGCGGCGGACGGCCAGTAGCGCTGCCTCGTTCACGATATTGGCCAGATCGGCGCCGACCATTCCCGGCGTTCGCGCGGCGATCGTCTCCAAGTCGACCTTTTCGGCCATATGGATCTTCCGGGCGTGAACCTTGAGGATCTCGACGCGATCCTTGAGGTCCGGGCGATCCACCACCACTTGCCGATCGAAGCGGCCGGCGCGAAGCAAAGCCGCATCCAGCACCTCCGGGGTATTGGTGGCGGCCATGAGAATCACGCCTTCTGAACTATCGAACCCATCCATTTCGGCCAGCAGTTGATTCAGCGTTTGCTCCCGTTCATCGTTGCTGAATCCGACCGCCCGGCCCGAGGTTCGCGACTTGCCGATCGCATCCAGTTCGTCGATGAATACGATGCAGGGCGCCCTCAGCTTGGCCTGCTCGAACAAGTCGCGCACCCGGGCCGCGCCAACGCCGACAAACATCTCCACAAACTCCGACCCTGAGAGCGAAAAGAAAGCGACCCGCGCTTCACCGGCCACGGCTTTCGCCAATAGCGTCTTGCCCGTGCCCGGCGGCCCCACCAGAAGAACACCCTTCGGAATCCGGCCGCCGAGCTTCTGGTATTTTGCCGGTAGACGAAGAAAATCGACCACTTCCTCCAGTTCCAGCTTTGCTTCATCCAGCCCGGCCACGTCCTCAAAAGTGACCTTGCTTTTGCTCGATTCATCGTGAATCTTGGCGCGGTTCTTCCCGAAAGTCAAAGTTCCGCCGGCTTGGCCCATGCGCTGCATTCCCATTCTGAAGATCAAGAGAATAAAAAGGAATGGCAGGATCCAACCCATGAGGTTCCAGATCCACGACATTTGGTCGATGCGGCCTTGGAATTTCACCGGGTGAGCTTCGAGTTCCTTCAGGAGTTCTGATTCATCCACGCCCGGCAGCCGGGCGGCGGTAATCGTCGCTGGCTCAGCAGGATTCTTCGCATGTGCCGCATCGGTTTTGAGCACGCCAATCAACTCATGTTCACTAATCTGGACTTCGCTCAAATGATCCGCCCGCAGTTCGGCCATGAACTCGCTGTAGGAAACCGTTTTGGATTGCTGACCTGGAATGAGGCGGGTTGCAAGATAGATCGCGATGATGAGAACCGCAAAATTTACGGCCGAGAAGATCAGGCGATTTTTTCTCTCAGGGTCCATCGCTGTCCTGCCCAAGTCATGTATACAGTTGCACGTAAAACACCAGAGAAGCAGAGAAGCCAACGTGTCCCTGCGCGAATCCGCGCAATCACCGGTTTAAGAAGAGTTGCTTCGGCCTCGCAACTGCACATCTTGATCTCGATGTTGTCAGCATGGGTTTTCCGGTCTGTAATGTTGCTTTTCGCATGCGCACCAGCGACAATCTCGGCCCAACTGAGACCGGCGACCTTAAACGCATGGGAAGATTACATCCAAATGGCGGAATCGCGGCTGCGCAGCGACGAAGGGAGGCAAGTGCTGTGGATGGATGAAGTTCCGGGCCGCCGCAACCGGGTTCGAAGCGGCGAGATTGTGGTCGCGACGACGAACGGAAAGTCTCATCAGGCCGTTCCCCACGGGTTGATCCACGATTGGAGTGGCGCCATTTTCGTCCCGAAGGTCTCCATACCCGATGTGCTTGCTGTGATTCAGGATTACGACCGCTACGCCGAATACTACGGACCAACCATGCGTTCCGCGAAGCTTCTCAATCGCGACGGAGATCACGAATCCTTCCGCGTTCGTTATGTTCGAAAGGCCCTTTTCGTAATAGCTGCGCTCGACGTGGAATACGAAGTGCAAGACTACCGAATCGACAAGCATCGGTGGTACTCGGTTGCCCGCAGCACTTCCGTCCGGGAGATTCAAAATTACGGCCAGCCCGGCGAACGCATCCTCCCCGCCGATCAGGGCGATGGCTACGTGTGGCGGGCTTGCGGCATTTCAAGACTCGACGAAAGCGATGGCGGCGTGTACGTCGAGCAAGAGAGCATTGCGCTGAGCCGAAGCATCCCGCTCTCGCTGCGCTGGCTTGTCGAGCCGTTTGTGGAGCGTCTTTCGAGGGACTTGGTTGTCGGCTCGCTTCGCCATACCCGTGATGCCGTACTGTGCGTACATTCGCCCATACCTGAGACCGGCAACTAAAGTGCCCAAGTAATTATAAGGAGCGAAGATGGCGTCCGTCGCGCGAGATTCGAAGCCTTCCGACAAAGATTCCTTCGATCACGTGCCGGCCCTGAGCGAATTGCCGCAGTTCTTCCGCCGAATCGCGCAATATCACCAGGAGTTCATCATCTACGACGACGGGTTTCGAGGCTGGACCTTTCGCTATGTTGAAATCGGACGGCTGGCCGAATCGTTCGCCGCGCGCCTCCGGATGGAGGGCGTCCGCAAGGGCGATGCCGTTATAATCTGGTCGGAGAGCCGGCCCGGCTGGATCGTTGCGTTATGGGGCTGCTTGCTGCAAGGAGCAGTCGTCGTTCCGGTCGAGCCGCAGTCTTCGCTCGATTTCTTTCACAAGATTGAACAGAAGGTCCGGGCGCGCTTAATTCTGGTGGGAGATCGCGTCCCGGAAACATCGCCAAGTCCCGTTCCTGTATGGCGACTCGCGGAGATCGAGCAAAAAAGCAAAGCGGTTGAACCCACGCCGGTCCAGATTTTCGAAGACGATCCGGCTGAGATCGTTTTCACCTCCGGCACTACGGCTGAACCCAAAGGCGTCATCATCACGCATCGCAACCTGGCCGCGCAACTTCAGCCGATTGAAGAGCAGATCGCGCCTTATCGCAAGTATGTTCGGCCGTTCGCTCCCCTGCGCATTCTAAATCTTCTGCCGATGAGTCACCTGTTCGGACAATCGCTCGCGACCTTCGTCCCTCCGCTGATTCCGGCTTCGGCGCTGTTCATTCCAAGCGCCAGCCCGCGCGAAATCGTGCGGCAGATCCGATTGCGGCGCGCCGCAATACTCGTCTCGGTTCCTAAGGTTCTCGAAGTCTTGCGAGATTACATCATGCATCGTTTTCCCGAAACCGCCGATACTTCGCAGCAGAGCGACGCATGGCCGCTTCGCTGGTGGCGATTCCGCAGGGTGCATCGGATGTTCGGCTGGAAATTCTGCTGCATCGTTTCCGGAGGCGCGCCGCTCCCTGCCGGCGTGGAACAGTTCTGGTCGAACCTGGCCTTCGTCGTGGTGCAAGGTTATGGCCTCACGGAAACCGCGCCGGTGATCAGCTTCACGCATCCGTTTCACGTTCAGCCGGGAACCACGGGAAAACCGCTAGCGGGAGTGGACGTCAAGATCGCGCCAGATGGCGAGGTCCTGGTGCGAGGCGCGAACGTCACACCGGGATATTTCGAAGCTCCCGATCAGACACGTGCCGCGTTTCGGGAGGGATGGTTTCACACCGGCGATGTCGGCGAACTGGACGCCAACGGTGACCTCATCATCCGCGGACGGAAGAAAGAGATGATCGTGACGCCGGAGGGTCTCAAAGTCTTTCCCGAGGACGTGCAAGGCGTCCTCGATCACCTGCCCGGAGTTCGCGAATCGGCCGTGATTGGAAAAGACAAGGTTCACGCTGTGCTTGTCCTGGAGAACGGCGCCAACGCGGAAAATATCGTGCGCGAAGCGAACGCAATGCTGGAGGACCATCAGAAGATTCGGTCGGTTTCGATTTGGCCGGGAGGTGAATTACCGCGAACGAAAACCACCCGCAAACTTCGTCGCGCTGAGATTGCGAGCGTGATTGAAAAGGGCGCTGGCGAACCGGTCCCGAAACCGGAAGGCGATGTCAACGGTCTGATTCAGAAATACGCGCCGGGCCGGATGATCGGTCCGGAGACAACGATCGAGGAACTCGGCCTTACTTCCCTCGATCGCGTCGAGCTCATGATGGATCTGGAAACGAAGCTGAATACGCCCATCGACGAGCGTGCTTTCGCGTCAGTCTCCAAGGTTGCCGACTTATCCAAACCGATGCCGGTCGCTGAGGAAACCTTGTTCCCCAGGCACAACCGAAGCTGGGTTGCGAAGATCATCCGAGGAATCGCGCTCGAAGGAATTCTGCTCCCGTTCACCAAGGCCGTTGCCACGCGTAAAGTTTCCGGCCTGGAAAATCTGGAAAACATCGATGGACCGGTCATTTTCGCCGCGAACCATGAGAGTCACCTCGATACGCCAGTGATTCTAGCGAGCCTCCCTTGGCGCTGGCGACGCAGAATCGCGCCGGCGATGTGGAAAGAGTATTTCGATGCGCACTTCCATCCAGAGCGCCACTCGACCTTGGAGCAATGGGCCAACAGCATCCTCTACGCGCTGATCACGGTGCTGTTCAACGGATTCCCGATCCCGCAGACGGAGGCCGGAGCAGGAGAATCGATCCGCTATATGGGCGAATTAGTCGAGGAAGGCTGGTCGATCCTGATTTTTCCGGAAGGGGAGCGTTCCTTAACCGGAGAAATCGGCCGATTCTTTCCCGGAGTCGGAATGATCGCGTCGCATCTGCGCCTACCTGTTGTTCCTGCTCGGCTTCGTGGCGTTGGCCGCGTGCTGCCGCACGGCGCAAAGTGCCCACACCGGGGACCTGTCGAAGTCGCCATCGGAGCGCCGCTTTATCTTCAAGGTGAATCGTATGCGGCTCTGGCGCGCCAGGTGGAAGACGCGGTTCGCCGTTTGTGAATGCGATGAAAACGCCGGCTTTGTTCACGGATTTATACGAGCTGACCATGGCTCAGGCGTATGCGGGCGAGCACATGGATCAGACCGCGGTCTTCGAGCTGACTTTTCGCAAAATGCCCGCGAATCGTAACTACATCGTCGCGGCCGGGATCGCGGATGTTCTGGAATTAATGTCATCTTGACGGAGCCGTCGAATTCTCAAATGCGGTACAAGGAAGTCAGCTCCGCGAAGCGCAAAGTTTCGTTTAGAGACTCAGCACTGGACACGGCGCTTCACGAATGATTGAATATACGTGCGCCGCCAATCGGCCCATGGGGTGACTGATCGCGCCCCTCCCTGTAACGACCAAGTCCGCGCTATGGCGGAGTGCAGTGTTGCGGAGGGCCGAAGCAATGGGATCGTTTTCGACGCACACTTCGACGGAAGTACCGGCCTCGCGTTGCAGGCCTTCGATGGCGGTTCGAGCAAAATCCTCCATGTAGGCTGGAGGCTCAATTTTACGGTATGGTCCCAATGTCATCTCGGCAAGCGGCAGTCCATGCGCGATGAACATCTCGGCGCCGCAGTGGTTCGCGAAATCGGCGGCAAAACGCAGCACGTTTGCGCTCTCCGGTCCAAGGTCGATCGCACATGCCAGTTTCTTAATCGGCCAATGGTACTCAGAAACCTCTTGATGAGTGTCGGTCCAAACTGGAATCGCCAGATCGTGAAGCACTTTCGCAGTCACGGATCCGAGAAGAACGGCGCGGAAGCGGCCACGGCCGTGCGTCGGCATCATGATGAGGTCTGCGTCTACGGCATGCGCCCGCTTCTCGATCAACTCCAGCGGAACTGCAATCTCGACAGCGATGGTAACATCCTGCTTTGCGAGATGGGTATCCGCAAAACGCTCAAGACACTCTTCCGATTCGCGTAGCGCACTGGGAAGGTCGACTTCGACGACCTTGATCGGGTTTGGCGATCCACGCCACTTCAGCGGGCCTTCCACGGCATGAACTAAAGCGATTTTCGCGCGGCAAAGCGCCGCGATGGCGCCTACATATCGTGCCGCCGCAACGGATCGATCGGAAAAGTCGACCGGAAAAAGAATTTGGTGAAAACTCATCCATCGCCTTTCACAAGCCATGAGCCAGAGCACTTGGACTATTTTTCAGGCTATCCCGCGATGATTACACGCTGATGAAGAATCGCAAATCTGACCGAGTCAGCTTGACCGCCCTCACCCGGCACCAGATCCCGTTGCGGTTTCCGTGCACATCAGCAGAATTGGGCGCATTCTCCGTCGTCAGACGCTCACGACCGGACACGGAGCGTTGCAGATGACCGAATACGCATGGCTGCCGAGTGGTCTGCTCGCGCGGCCAGCGCAACTCCGTCCAATGACTAATAGTCCAGCTTCGTTCTCCTTCGCGGCATTGGAAATCGCTTTTGGGATATCTCCGTCACTGACAACGAGCACATCCGCGTGAAGGCCCAGGTCGAGCAAGAGCGTACGCAACCGCTCCTCGGCGCCCCAGTGGGCCTCCTCGTGCCACTGGAACATATAGCGTTCGGGAAGGTTGGGCGGATTGTCGAGCACGACATGCGCCACCGTAAGTGTGGCCGCAGATTCTTCCGCAAAGGAAGCCGCCCAACGGATTTCGTCTGAACTCTGCGGTCCGAGGTTTACCGCGCACATTACATGACGGATATCCGCTGGACTGGACGCGGATAGTTCGGCGAGATACGCGCCGGTCCAAACCGGGCACTCCGCGTCGTGCAGAACCTTGGCCGTGACCGAGCCGAGGAGGAAACGTCGAAAGACGCCCTGACCGCGGGTGGACATGACGATGAGATCAGACTTTTCATCGCGTGCTCTTTGCACGATCACTTTGGCGGGATCGCCGCAGCACAGGATCCGCTTGACGGAGAGTCCCGACAAGTCCGCGCGGGCGAACTCCTCTAACTGCTTTCGCAGCCGACTCAACTGTTCCGCCCGTTCTGCCTCATCTGAAGTGATCCCATAACCCAAAGGACCGCTTAAAGCGTAGCCGCCCAGGAACTCGCTGACGTGAAGCAAGGTGATCTCCGAGCGAAAACGCCGCGCCAGCGCGCCAGCCTGACTGGTCGCAGTCACGCTGTTATCTGAGAAGTCGATCGGAACCAGAATTCTTTGGAGTTGGAACATAGCATCTCCTTTTCATCTCTGCATCAAGCTCAAAATCGCATGATTCCTACGATTGTGGACGCCTCCGGCATCAATTCCGCGGGAAGCACGGACGCTTTGCCGTAATGGATAATTGTTTGCACCGCCGCCAGGTTCAGCAAATCCTCTTTCCCCCAGTTTTGGTATGATCGTCGTTCAAATACGTCGATTTTCTCTGCGCTCTGGTTCACGTAGAGCTGGCTCACTCGCCCTTCGAAGGCCGCATGCAGGATGGTGTCGGGGTCGGTCGAGAATCGGGTTGCGGTGACTCGTTCCCTGGCAATCCGTAAAGAGCTGGCCTCGCGTTCGAGATCGTCGTTGCGCAGAATGGAGTAGGCCTGTTCGAGCACTTCCTCCTGCCTGAATGAACCATACGCACTTCCGCCAATGCCCTTTTTGCTGAGGTGTCGATAATTACTGACCGCGCGAAATACGGTCGCGTCCTCGTCGACTCCCGCCAGGATCAAAGGAATTTCAGATTCGCGAAGGACTTCCTGTAGCCCGCGGTCCACCAGTTTGTAGAAATCCGCCAAGTGCACACGTGCCGTCTCGCGTCCCGAACCGGTGCCGAACCGCACGCCGTGCATATTACCCGTCGATATCCCGGCGGCGGAACGGTTTTCGAGGTCATGATCCGGAGGCTCCAGCTCGAGCGCTTCCGTCAAGGTTTCAGGCACTCCCGCCGGCAGCTTGGCGATTTCGGCATGAAAGCCGGCGCAGCGCAGCAGAGCGACGCGTGTTTTGGACAGGACCAGGATGTAGAACACGCGCGGACGGGCCAACTCCGCAGTCAACTGGCGAATCGAAAAGCAGCCGGCAACGTTTAGGAACGGTTGTGACGCTTGCGTTAAATCGAATTGCCGGAAAACACTCGGCGAACGAAAGATCGCCCGACCCCAATGCGATCCGGCGGCGAAAGTGGGGTCCTCGGCCAGGCTTTCGATCGGTTGCAAGAGATCCGTGCGGGCGGCTTTCGAAACCTCGCGCTCCGCGAACTGACGTGCCGCCTCCCGAATACTCGTTTTTAGAACCGTGGCGGGGGAGCCCGCCGGCTCCCCCGGACGATAAGGAGGCAACAGGATTGTGATGCACGGCCCTGGTGACCGCAAGACGTCGCGAAGTGTTGAGAGTCGCAGTAATTCCGCCGGTGATGATGTAGAGAGCATGTGATTCCCATTCACCTTATTGCCACTTCCGGCGCCCCCGCCCGAACGCGGAACCGCTGGTCGAGCTCCTGGAGCTTTTCCGTGATCCCGGTATATTCGAGCTCGGACATCGGAAGCATCGCGGTACCGACGAAGCCCTGGCGACGCATCTCCATCGCTTTGTTGGCCACATGATCCCGAACCGTATTCCAGAATGGCTGGGCGAATCCGTCGATCGGCTCCGTCAACTTGCCATTGTGGACGCAGAACCCGGCGCAGCTCACGATCGGCGGCCCATCGAAATAACTGATCCCGGTATTGAGCGTCACCGGCATCAGCGGCATCTGGTGCGAGCCGCGCATGCAGCCTGCTACAAAATGTCCGATCGCATAGGGCGCGAGAACCTCCCCGGTCGCGGGGAAATTCATCTGCACACGCACCAGCATCACCGGATCGTCTTTGCCGGTATACTTCCCCGCGATGTTGTGCAGCCGGGATGTAGCGACCGCGACGCCCTGCTCTCCGCTGGCTCGCGACCACACCGATTCAACGACGTAGCGCTCCGGATCGCGCAGAATTGCCGCGATATCGTAGATCTCCTCGGGAGCGTTCAACTCGATCACGCGATCGCCGGCCGTATTGTTCACGTCCATGATCACGAACCGGAAGCCCCGAGACATTTTGGGCGAAAGGATCAGGCCTGGAGTGTTCATTACATCCGCGAACGCCAGGTAAAGAGGCAGGTTATACGCGCCTGGGTCAGTCTTGTCGGCAGCAAAGAACAGGAACGGCTCATTGGGCCGTTCTTCGAACTCCATCTCCGCGACCGCAGGACCCATGCCCTTCACGTTTCCTGAGAACGAGTCTTTCAAAAGATCTTGACCCGCACCATACAAGCCTTCCTGGCGGGCCTCATCCGTCGCGGTCCGGAAGGCATTCCAGGCGAGCTTATGAATCTGCTCGTCTCCTTCGCCGCGCGCATGTGTCATGAGAATCGCAATGTCATCGCCCGTGTGGCTAATATAATGGTCGATCAAAAGCCCGCCGGCCCGCTCACGGATGTACGCCTCCACCGTTTCTTGAAGGCGCTTTGACGGAGCTACGTGGCCCCCAATCGAGCCGATATCGGCTTTAATCACGCTCAATGTCAATTTCATGGATCGTCTCCCGAATGGTCTGCGCAAGTCAGATTCCATCGGCGCGATCGATCCTCGGGTGGATGGAACGCAGCTTGCAACCTGGTTGACATAGCCCTCAAAGGAGCCATCCATGGCAGCCAAGCAATTTCAATTTCATGCGGATGCTCGCCAGAGCATTCTGCGGGGAGCCAGCGTCCTGGCGGACGCAGTGCGTGTCACGCTCGGCCCAAAGTCGAAATGCGTGTTGATCGAGAAGAAGTTTGGCCGGCCAATCGTTTGCGATGACGGAGTTACCATCGCCAAGGAAGTCGAGCTGAAGAACCCGGAGGAGAACCTCGGGGCTCAGATGGTTCGTGAGGCGGCCGAACGCACTGGAGAAGCGGTCGGCGACGGCACCACGACGGCCACGCTTCTCGCGCATGCCATTCTTACAGAGGGAGTTCGCAATGTCGCCGCGGGAGCCAGCGCCGTCGATTTGAAACGCGGGCTCACGCGAGGTCTCAAAGCCGCGGTGGAGTCGCTGCGGGCGTTCTCTCGGCCTGTCACGAGCAAGCGTGAAAAAGCGCAGGTGGCCACGATTTCTGCGCACAATAACTCAATCGTCGGTGAGATGGTCGCCGAAGCGGTGGAGAAGGTCGGCGCCGAAGGCGCCATCACGGTAGAAGAATCCAAGACCACCGAAACCGTGCTCGACGTTGTTGAAGGCATGCAGTTCGACCGCGGCTTCATCTCGCCATATTTTGTTACCGATCCGGAAGCAATGGAGGCCGCTCTGGACGATCCCTTGATCTTGCTTCACGAGAAAAAAATCAGCAACGTGAAGGATCTGCTGCCGCTTCTCGAACAGATCGTACGCGCCGGCAAGCCTTTGCTGATCATTTCCGAGGACGTAGAAGCCGAGGGGCTGGCGACTTTGGTTCTGAATAAGATTCGGGGAACGCTGCCGTGCGCGGCGGTGAAAGCGCCGGGGTTCGGCGACCGGCGCAAAGCAATGCTTCAGGACATCGCCATTCTGACTGGCGGCCAACTGATCGCCGAGGAACTGGGAGTCAAACTCGAAAACGTCACGATGGAGCAGCTTGGGAAGGCCAAGCGAGTGGTGATCGACAAAGACACAACGACAATCGTAGGCGGCGCGGGAGACAAGGCCGCGATTGAAGGGCGCTGCCGCGAACTTCGCAAACAGATCGAAGAGACAACCTCCGATTACGACAAAGAGAAACTACGGGAGCGGCTGGCCAAGTTGACGGGAGGAGTAGCTGTAATCCGTGTCGGCGCTCCTTCGGAATCCGAAGCGAAGAAGCTGAAGGAAGCGTTCGACGATGCGATCAGCGCCACCAAAGCGGCCATCGCCGAAGGCGTACTGCCGGGCGCGGGACTGGCGCTGCTCCGGGCAATCGATGCCGTCGACGCGGAAGAAGCCAAGGCTGCGGAGGACGAAAAAACCGGTCTCCGGATTCTCAAAAGAGCCCTGGAGACGCCAACCCGTCAGATCGCGGAAAACTCGGCATTGGACGGCGGAGTGGTCGTTGATCGCATGCGGTCCGGCAAAGGAAATTGCGGTCTGGATGCTTCGACTGGCAAGTTCGTCGATTTGATCGAGGCCGGGATCATCGACGCCACCAAGGTAGTTCGGGTCGCACTGGAAAATGCGGTTTCCGTAGCGAGCACGCTCTTGCTCACGGAAGCAACTCTCACCGAGGAGCGCGAAAAAAAGCCGGAACACATGCCGACGCCTGAACTTGCGGAGTGAACGCGATGTCGTCAACCACGTTGTTTCTAAGCAGGCTTCTGGGCCTGTATTGTATCTTGGCCTCGCTATCTCTTGTGGTTCGCAAGCAGGCGAGCTTGTCGACCGTGAATATGCTCGTCCATAATCCGCCGGTGGTGCTCCTTCTTGGCGTGATCACACTGGCAGCCGGACTTGCAATCGTGCTCGGCCACAATGTCTGGTCCGGCGGTCTTTTGCCGGTAATCGTCACTGTGGTCGGCTGGATCACTTTGATCAAAGGCTTGCTTTTTGTGTTCCTGACGCCGGACGCAATCGCGAACCTGCTTGAGGCAATGCAGTATAATCAGCGATTTTATCTGTACGCCGGTGTCTCCATCTTGATCGGCATTTATCTAAGCTATAGCGGGTTCAAGAAGCCGAGAAAGCCGGCGCCGTGACCCGCCGAGCGCACCTCGGAGCTGTTGCGGAGTTCACGGGTTACTCTTCGATGCATCTGGAGGTAGCTTCGGTGTCGCTTGGAGCCCGATAATCTCCACGCGGCGATAAAGTCCCACCGGAGCCGATTTTGGGTCCGTTCGGAATCGCGCTGCGCTTGAATTGAGCGAATCCGAAGAATCGCGTCAAGAAGATCGTGAGCCCGATCGTTTGCTGCGCATTGGACGCGGGATCAACAACATGCACTCTGGGAATCGCCGCGGCGACCCGTATGAATTTATGCGAAATGCGCTCTCGCAATAAGTCCGGCCCAGTTGTCTTGCTGGGTCACATTCCACACAGAGTTGCGCGAAACGAGCGCGTAAGCGCTGCGAGAGCCTCGCGCCGGAACCAACAAGCGTGGTTCCACAAGCATCGACACTGTGGATTTTGAAATGCACAATAAATCTCTTCTGTAGAGAATTCTGGAGGAATTGAAATGAGTTGCCTCATGATTGCTCCTGTGTCGATCCTGATGGTTGCCGCGGGGGCTGCCGTATTAAACTTCACATTTATTGTGACAAACGCCTCCATCACCTCATCACAAACCAGCGTGTCCGTTTCCGGGCCAACCACGCTGACGGTGAGCGGCGTTGGGACCGACACCGGAACCTTCAGCGCGAGCGGTTCGCTCGCTAATGTCAGCGGAGGCAACGTGACCGTTCCATTCACGGTCACGCTTAGCAAGGGAACCTACACCGGTACGATGACCTTCCCGGTGGACGCGCTGGGAGGTTCCGCAGCGATCAGCGGCTCGGCCACGATCACGAGCGGAACGGGCCGGTACACCATCTT
>Ga0335074_10004423_pt1 | contig 19344 bp, 18 predicted proteins | sample Lox_Sample_23_FD_206715 | JGI IMG/M metagenome (GOLD analysis project Ga0335074, IMG submission 206715) | Soil microbial communities from Loxahatchee National Wildlife Refuge, Florida, United States - Lox_Sample_2.3 | ecosystem: Environmental > Terrestrial > Soil > Wetlands | place: USA... | reverse complement strand
TCGCCCGCCATCCCCCCCTCCCGCCATCCAACCAAGTAAAGGGTTCCAAGGGCTCCGCCCTTGGCGGGAGTTCCAAGAGGGCGGAGCCCTTTTGGTGGGGTTTTAGGGGCAAAGCCCCTGATCCTGCTGGATCACCCGATCACCCTGGCCTGACGCCGCGCCGTAAAGCCTCTATGCTGCGGGCTTGGTTCTGCCGCTCCGGGGTGCAATTTCCATGGATACGACCGTCAGCACGTTCGCCCCTCCCCCCGCGCCCGCCGAGACGCGGCATGTGCACATCCTGAAGCAGCTCGAGCGCAAGCTGCTGTGGCTGTCTGCCTGGATGATCCACAATGCCAACCATATCCGCCCCAACCGCGACGGGCTGAAAGTGGGCGGCCATCAGGCATCCTGCGCGTCGGTCATCTCCATCATGGCGGCGCTCTATTTCGAGATCGCCCGGCCGCAGGACCGCATCGCCGTCAAGCCCCACGCCGGCCCCGTCTTCCACGCCATGAACTATCTATTCCGACGCCAGAACGTTGAGAAGATGGCGGCGCTGCGCCAGCTTGGCGGCGTGCAGTCCTATCCGTCGCGGGTGAAGGACGGGCCGGAGGTGGATTTCTCCACCGGCTCCGTCGGGCTGGGCGTGGCCATGACGACCTTTGCCGCGCTGATGGCCGACTATGTCCGCCTGCACGGATTTTCCCCGCGCGGCGATCTGCCGGCCGGCCGCCATATCGCGATCGCCGGCGATGCGGAACTTGACGAAGGGAACATCTACGAGGCGCTGCTGGAAGGCTGGAAGCACGACGTCCGCAATCTCTGGTGGATCGTCGATTACAACCGCCAGTCGCTCGATTCCGTCGTCCCCGACCGGCTGTTCGGCCGCATCGAAGGCCTGTTCCGCGACATGGGCTGGAACTGCGTCACCATCAAATACGGCCGCAAACTGGAAGCCGCCTTCGCGCAGGACGGCGGCGAGGCGCTGCGGCGCTGGATCGATGACTGCCCCAACTCCCTGTATTCCGCCCTCACCTTCCAGGGCGGCGCGGCCTGGCGGCAGGCGGTGCTGGCGGATCTCGGGCGCTCGCGCGGCGTGCGCCGCATGATCGACGCCCTGTCCGACGACGATCTGGGCGCGCTGATGACCAATCTCGGCGGCCACGACATCGAAACGGTCATCGACACGCTGCGCGCGGCGGATGCCGACGGCGATCAGCCGACCTGTTTCATCGCCTACACGATCAAGGGCATGGGCCTGCCCTTCGCCGGCCACAAGGACAACCACGCCGGCATGATGACCAAGGAGCAAATGGAGGGATTCCGCGAGCAAATGCGGATCCGCCCGGGCCACGAATGGGACCGCTTCGAAGGCCTGGACGTGCCGGAGACGGAGTTGCAGGCGTTCCTGGATGCCTGCCCGTTCGCCCATCCTCTGACGCCGCAAGGGCGCACACTGACCGCGCCGATGGTTTCGGTGCCGGCGGCGCTGCCGATGCCGAAGGTGGCGGGCCGGAAAGTGTCCACGCAGAGCGGCTTTGGCGACATCCTGGCCGAGATCGGCCGTGGCCAGGGCGAACTGCGCGACCTTGCGGACCACATCCTGACGACATCACCGGACGTGACGGTATCGACCAACCTCGGTCCGTGGGTGAACCGCCGCGGCATCTTCGATCGACACACGCGCAACGACGTGTTCCGCGACGCCAAGCTGGCGAGCGCGCAACGCTGGGGCATGTCGCCGAAGGGCCAGCACGTCGAACTCGGCATAGCCGAGCAAAACCTTTTTCTCCTGTTGGGCGCGGCAGGTTTGGCTCCGGCGATGACGGGGGCGCGGGTGCTGCCGATCGGGACGGTGTACGATCCGTTTGTGAACCGCGGGTTGGATGCGCTGATCTATGCGCTGTACCAGGATGCGCGGTTTTTGCTGGTGTCCACGCCGTCGGGGCTGACGCTGGCGCCCGAGGGCGGGCAGCACCAGTCGGTGAACACGCCGCTGATCGGGATGGCGGCGGACCGGCTGGCCTCGTTCGAGCCGGCGCATGTGGACGAACTGGCGGTGCTGCTGCGGCATGCGTTCGAGACGATGCAGCGGGCGGATGGGTCGTCGGTGTGGCTGCGGCTGTCCACGCGGGCGGTAGAGCAACCGGTGCGGGCGCTGGATGCGGGGGCGGTGGTGGCCGGGGCGCATTGGGTGGTGGCGCCGGCCGAGGGTGCGCGGATCGCGCTGGCGTATCAGGGGCCGGTGGCGCCGGAGGCTTTGGCTGCGTTTGGGGAGTTGGCGGCGGAGGAGCAGGGGGCGGGGCTGCTGGCGATTACGTCGCCGGACCGGCTGCATGCGGGGTGGCTGGCGGCGCTGCGGGCCCGGCGGGCGGGGGAGCGCGGGGCGGTGTCGCATGTGGAACGGGTACTGGCGCCACTGGCGCCGGGGGCGGCGCTGGTGACCGTGCTGGATGGGCATCCGGCGACGCATGCGTGGCTGGGTTCGGTGCGGGGGCAGCGGGTGGTGCCGCTGGGGCCGGACCGGTTCGGGCAGAGCGGGGATATTCCGGATCTTTACCGCGAATATGGGATCGATGCGGACGCGATCTTGGATGCGTGTGCGCAGGCGCTGTTGAGTCCGCAAGGATAAGGATGCTAAAGTGCAACGCTGGGTGTCGCTCCGGTTCCTTCGGGAATTGCCGGGACGATGCACTATACGAAGGCCTGGCCCATCATCGGCCTACTTGGGCTATTAGGGGAGCGAACACTTCGATAGGGTTATGAGTGACATCAAGTTATTCAAGATCGAAGCGGGCAATACCTCTGAGCTCGCAGGTTACGCCGTGCAAATGGAAAAATCCCTTCAGGGACTTTTCGAGGCAAATCTGGACACGTTGCTTGGCGTCCGATTTCTTGCGAGCGAACACTCCACAGGGCCGGTTCATGGAGGTCGCATAGACACGCTAGGACTCGATGAAGACAATTGTCCAGTGATAGTAGAGTATAAGCGAGCCGTGAATGAGAATGTCATCAACCAGGGGCTTTATTATCTTGACTGGCTGATGGATCATCGCAAGGAATTTCAATGGCTCGTCATGGACAAACTCGGGCGAGACATAGCAGGATTGGTGGATTGGTCGGCGCCACGTTTATTGTGTATTGCTGGGGACTTCACGCGCTACGATGAGCACGCAGTGAAGCAAATCAATCGCAACATTGAATTGTTGCGTTATCGTCGTTTCGGGACAGATCTTTTGATGGTCGAGTTGCTCCAGGCTCCTAATTTGTCAAAAGCCGCAGCCGCGCCGGGCAATATCGCAACGTCATCCTTAGCCGCCAAAGCACCCGCGGTGTCGTCGGCGCCGACTGTGGTTGGTGCTACGGGATCGGCTGAAATGTCGGTATTGGGCGTCGACCCGTACGCAAGCCAGCGCATAAGCTACAGAATCACGAATTCACCACCTGATCTGCGTGATCTTTACGAGGCCGTAAATGCCTACATAACCCGTCTGGGTGACGACATCCAAGTTAAGGAATTGAAGAACTATATAGCGTTCAAGCGGATTAAAAATTTTGCCTGCCTTGAGGTCTATCCTCAGGCTAGGGTCGTTACGGCGTACCTCAAGATTGATCCCGGTTCGGTACTGCTTGAGCCAGGATTCACCCGCAATGTGCAGAATATTGGCCACTTCGGGACTGGCGATCTGGAGGTGTCGATGCGGACGCTCGATGACTTCGCCAAAGCTCAGCCACTGCTTCAGCGCGCATACGAGGGCGGATGACCGCTGGATCATCTCGCCATTGCGCCAGCTAACATTGGGACCGCGGATGCAGACGGCGACGTAGCGGCGGCTTCGGCATGGTAACCACGTAAAAGCTTCCCTGGGCGACCGACTCTATAGCGGGCAGTACGCCTTCGCTGTTCGCACGAATCGTATCCCAATGGTTCGTGGTCAGCACGACGATGGCCAACCGCCGACCCGTCAGGTTCTGCTGGTAGCGCATGTTCTGATCGCAGGTGACCATCACCTCGAACCCGCCCGCTTCGGCCGATCGGATGAGGTCGCCATTGGTCAGCCCTGCCCAGCCTATATCCGGAACCGCTTCTACTTGGTACGTTGAAAGCAGGTCCCGGACGCCGATTGGAACGCCCTCATCAAGCAGGATGCGACGCATGAGTTCGTGCCCGGGCGTACGCAAGGATGCGCTTCGCACGGTCGAGCGGCAGGCTGGGATATATCTCCGCCACGATCTGCGCGGCGGAGTAGCCGTCCTCGGCATTGTCCACCACCGCGTCCGCCGGGATGCGGGTACCGCTGACCAGCCACGCACCGGAAACCTTGCCCGGCACACGCTCCACGTCGGGGCACTCGGACCAATCGATCCCACTGCCGTCGCTCATATCGACCTCCATCTCAACATTATAGCACAGGAAGGCTGATGGTGCAGCGCGCGCGCTCGGGTGCTGGTGCCCAATCCCCAATTCCCGCGCTGCGCGCCACTTCGGCGTGCGGAGTCGTCGCCATATTCATGCTCTCCTACCTGCGCCACGTTTCCGATGAAGGAGACCCGCATGGACAACACCGTTGACGTGACGATCCCCGTCGAGGCGGAGGCGGCCGCCGTTCTCGCCGATCCGCATAACCGAGCGGTGTGGGTCGTCTGGTCAGCCGCGTGCTACGCCCGCGATGCGGTCCCAGCCCTTTGGCGCAGGCCATCGCCGAGATGAAAGCGGACGCCCGGGCGGCAGGCCTGACCGACGCCGATATCGATGCGGAACTCGCGGCGTACAACGCGGAACGTTGGGACCGACGCCCCGCTGAGTAATCGGCAACATTGTCTGCGTGGCCAGGTCTCTGCCGCAACCTTTCTGCTCATGGCAGGGTAACGCTGCCTTGAATGAAATCCGCACTCGCCTCCATATCGCCCCGGATGGGACGATCACCGGGCACGCCCCACATGGCGTATCCCCCGGCAATCATGACGCGATTATCCTGGAAGCCACCTATCCGCCTCGACCGCTGCCGGCTGATGCCGCGGCAAAGGTTCGCGCCGTGCAGGAACGAATTGCACGCCTTCCGGTCCTGGACCCCCGGACACCCGACGAAATCCTCGGCTATGGCGAAGACGGGCTGCCTCACTGATGGTGATCGACAGCTCGGCGTTGATTGCGATCTTGCTCGCGGTGCCCGAGGCGGCCGCATTCGAGGTCGCGACCTATGCCGCCCCCGTCCGCCTCATAGGTGCGCCGTCCTTGCTCGAAGACCGCCATGGTGCTGATTGGCCGCCTTGGACCGACAGGGCGGGAACTCCTCGATGATTTCGTCGCGGCGGTCGCGGCGGATATTGCGCCATTCACGCCAGGTCAGGCAGCGCGAGCGGTTGAAGCGTTCCTACGCTATGGCAAGGGCCGTCACCCGGCCGCGCTGAACTTCGGGGACTGCTGTAGCTATGCTCTGGCGGCAGAGATTTCCCTGCCACTTCTGTTCAAGGGCAACGATTTTTGCCGGACCGACATCTCCGCAGCAATCGGGCCGTGAGCAGGAGCGGGGCGGACCGCCGGATCTCGACGCGTGAGATCTCTTTACCCCGCACAAATCTCCCCGCCCGTTGCCACGCCCCCCCAGCCGGTCTTACCTGCGCCGCACCAGAACGGAGCCAAACCATGCCAGCCCACCGTATCGCCGCGAGCCCGGAAACCGTGCGCTGGGGCATGTTCGATGCCGCCTTTCCGCCGCTCCTCACCATCGCCTCCGGCGACACCGTCACCCTGGAATGCGTCTCCGGCGCACCGGAAGTGATGCCCCCGCCCAACACCGGCCTCCGCATCCCCCCGGCCCTGGCAGCGATCCACGCCTCCAACCTGCCGCGCGCCGGCGGCCACATCCTTACCGGCCCCGTCGCGGTCGCCGGCGCCGAGCCGGGCGACATGCTCGAAGTCCATATCGACAAGATCGAGCTGGGCAACGACTGGGGCTATTGCGGCTTCCGTCCGCTGGCCGGCACGCTGCCCGAGGATTTCCCCGAACGCTACCTCAGCCACATCCCGGTGGACCGCAACCGCCGCGTCTGCACGCTGCCCTGGGGCACCGAACTCGCGCTCGCGCCCTTCTTCGGCGTGATGGGCGTGGCACCCAAGCGGCAATACGGCACCATCTCCACCATCCAGCCGCGCGAACATGGCGGCAACCTCGACAATAAGGAACTGACCGAAGGTTCCACTCTGTTCTTGCCGGTCTGGACCGAGGGCGGGAACTTCTCCGCCGGCGACGGCCACGGCGTCCAGGGCGACGGCGAGGTCTGCATCAACGCGCTGGAAATCTGCCTCACCGGCACCTTCACGCTGCACCTGCACAAGGGCGGCGGACCGCGCGATCCATTGCTCAGCTACCCGCGGGCCGAGACCGCTGCTCACTTTATCTCGATGGGCATGAACGAAGACCTCGATCTCGCCATGAAACAGGCCCTGCGGGAGATGATCCGCTTCATCACCGCCCGCACCAACCTCTCCCGCGAGCAAGCCTACCAATTCTGCTCTTTGGCCGTAGATTTTCACGTGACGCAGACCGTAAATGGCGAGAAAGGCGTCCACGGCATGTTGCGGAAAGGTCTGCTCATGTAACGTCCCCGTGGTTGCGGCTGGCTGAACCGCGCCGCGGACTGATGAAGGGCCCGTTAACGTCCTGGCTGTTGACGCCCGGGTGAGTGTCGTTCCAATGCCAGGCAGCCCCGCACCCGGCGTTATTCCCGATCGGCACCGACGCGGTTCCGTTCTATTTGAAACAATCGGGACGATTTTCATTGCCCGGCGGTCTTCCCCAGATCGGTTGGGGGCGTCATGATTATGGGTGGCCCGTTCAACAACTGGGTTCAGAGGAAACAACCAATGGCCGATGGCGGCATCGTTGATACAAAAACAGCACGCATCTCGGCCGAGGAGGCGCTCGCCCTGCACGCCGCCGGACGGCCAGGCAAGCTGGAAACCCACATCACCAAGCCATTAACGACTGCCCGCGATCTCTCGCTCGCCTATTCGCCCGGCGTCGCCGAGCCGTGCCTGCACATCGCCCGCGATCCGGCGCTCGCGTACGATTATACCACCAAAGGCAACATGATCGCGGTTGTGTCCAACGGCACCGCCGTGCTCGGCCTCGGCAATCTCGGCGGCATCGCTGCCAAGCCCGTCATGGAAGGCAAGGTCGCCCTGTTCAAGCGCTTCGCCGACATCGATGGCATCGACCTGGAAATCAATTCCGAAGACGTGGACGAGATCGTCGGCGCGGTGCGCTTCCTCGCCGGCTTCGGCGGCATCAACCTGGAAGACATCAAGGCACCGGAATGTTTTGTCATAGAACAAAAATTACGGGAGCTGATGGACATCCCGGTGTTCCATGACGACCAGCACGGCACCGCCATCGTCGCCGCCGCCGGCCTGATCAACGCCTGCCACCTGACCGGGCGCGAACTGCGCGACACCAAACTGGTGGTGAACGGCGCCGGTGCTGCCGGCATCGCGTGTGTCGAGTTGCTGAAGGCCATGGGCATGCGGCCAGAGCATGTCGTGCTGTGCGACACCAAGGGCGTGGTGTACCAGGGCCGCACCGACGGCATGAACCAGTGGAAATCCGCTCACGCCGCCAGCACCAAGGCGCGCACGCTGACCGAAGCGCTGGAAGGTGCCGATGTGTTCTTCGGCCTGTCGGTCAAAGGCGCCGTGACGCCGGACATGGTCCGCAACATGGCCGACAGGCCGATCATCTTCGCCATGGCCAACCCGGACCCGGAAATCACGCCCGAGGAAGCACGCGAGGCCAGTCCCGACGCGATCATCGCCACCGGCCGCAGCGACTATCCGAACCAGGTCAACAATGTCCTCGGCTTCCCCTACATCTTCCGCGGCGCGCTGGATGTCCGCGCCTCCACCATCAACGACGCGATGAAGATCGCCGCGGCCGAGGCACTGGCCAACCTGGCACGCGAGGACGTCCCCGATGAGGTGCACACCGCCTCCGCCGGGCGCCGCCTGACCTTCGGCCGGGAATACATCATCCCCAACGCGTTCGATCCGCGGCTGATCTCCTGGATCCCGCCGGCAGTGGCGCGTGCGGCAATCGAGTCCGGCGTCGCGCGCAAGCCGATCGCTGACCTGCGGCGCTATGCACGCGAACTTTCGGGCCGGCTGGACCCCACGGCGAACGCCCTCGATGCCATCATGGAATCCGTCCGCGCCAATCCGAAACGCGTCGTGTTCGCGGAAGGCGAGGAGGAAAAAACCGTCCGCGCCGCCGTCGCGTTCCGCAATGCCGGCTACGGCCATCCGGTGCTGATCGGCCGTGATGACCGCGTGAAAGCCACCATGGCCAGCCTCGGTCTCGGCATCGCGGACGGACTCGAAATCCACAACGCCCGCTTGTCCAGCGCCAATGCGAAATATGTGGAACTGCTCTATGCCCGGTTGCAGCGTAAAGGTTACCTGAAGCGCGATTGCCAGCGCATGGTCAACCAGGATCGTAACGTGTTCGCCGCCTGCATGGTTGCAACCGGCGATGCCGATGCGATGGTGACCGGCCTGACCCGCTCGGCCTCGGTCTGCCTCGACGACGTGCAACACGCGATCAGTCCCGCCGCACACGGCATTCCGTTCGGCCTGACACTGTTGCTCGGCCACCGCGGCCGCACCATCTTTGTCGCCGATACGCTGATCAACTTTCGCCCGGCTGCCGAGGAACTTGCCGATATCGCCATCGGCGCGGCGCAGGCCGCCCGGCATCTCGGCCATGAGCCGCGCGTGGCGCTGCTGTCACACTCGGTATTCGGCGATCCGCCAAACGAACTCTCCATTCCCATGCGCGACGCGGTGAAAGTTCTTGACGAGCGCAACGTGGATTTTGAATATGATGGAGAAATGAGCCCGGACGTCGCATTGGAACAATCAATCCGCGCATTGTATCCGTTCTGCCGCCTGACGGGCGACGCCAACGTGCTGGTCATGCCCGGCCTGCATTCAGCGTTGATCACCTCCCGGCTGGTGCATCGTCTCGGCGGCGGCACGACTCTCGGGCCGCTGCTGATTGGCATGGAACGTCCGGTACAGGTGCTGCCGATGGATGCCTCCGTCAGCCAAATGGTCGATATGGCCTGCCTCGCGGCCTATCAGGCAATCGCGCGCTAGTCCCGGATCGGTCAGAGAAACGGTCGCAATGAACTTTGCCGCGCCCGGGACACCCGGTCCCTCCCCGCGCAACCTCAGCGCGGCAGGCGTCCTGCGGCCGTGGGCGATCCTGGTGGCCTTGACACTCGGGCGCGTCGCCGTCGGCTACCAGTTGCAGACTGTCGCCACACTCGAACAAACACTGACATCGCTGTTCCACCTGACCTACACCGAATATGGCGTCTTGCTCGGCGCCTATATGTCGCTCGGCGTGTTCACGGCGCTGCCGCTTGGCATTCTCGGACGCTGGCTTGGCGACAGGCTGATCACCGCTGCCGGCTTCGCGTTGATGGTTGTTGGACCCGCCATCTGCGCCTGGGGCGGCACGACGACTGCCATCGCCGCCGGCCGCATGGTGGCCGGTGTCGGCGGGGTCGGCATGATCGTCCTGCAAGGCAAGATCATTGCCGACTGGTTCATCGGGCCGCGTTTCATGATCGCCACCAGTATTGTGGTGTGCGGCTATCCGATCGGCGTGGACCTGGTGCAGCTCGTGCTGACCCATATGCCGCCTGGGTTCGGCTGGCAGGCGGGGTTCCTGACCGGGTGCGTACTGCCTGCAATCGCCTTGCTGGTGTTCCTGGCCAGCTTCCGCCGCTCGCCCTATGCCGCCCAGGTGCCGCAGAACTTCTCCCTGCCGAATGCACGGGAGTTCATGCTGCTGATCATCGCCGGCCTGATCTGGACCGCTTACACCTCGGGCTATCAAGGCTATCTGTTCTATGTCGCGCCCACCCTGGCGGCACACGGGGCTTCCGCCGCTCTGATCGCGTTGGTGGTGACGGTCGCAACCTGGGGCCAGGTGCCCTCGACGTTGTTCGGTGGCGGCCTGGCCGGGCGGTTCGGGCCGTTGCTGATCCTGGTCGTGGGCACGCTGGGGCTGGCGATCGGTACCGGCGGCACGGCCCTGGTGGCGGCGCCTTTGCTGTGGGCGGTCTTCGTCGGGATCATCGGCTCGATCCATCCCGGTGTCATCATTGCCGTCGGGACCATGTCCGCCCGCCAGGAGCATCGCGCGGTGGGGATGGGGGTGTTCTATTCGCTCTATTATCTTGGCGGCGCTCTGCTGCCGCCGCTGTGCGGCCATGCCGCCGATCTCTACCACGGTCCGGCTGGCGGCTTGCTCGCCGCCGCGGTGATCGCGGCGATGTCGATCCCACTCTACTTCCTGCACCGGCGGGTGGCGCAGATCGAAGTGGTGCCAAGCGCGGTCGGCGCCCGCTAGCCGAGGTTCCGCCGCGGCATCCGCGTTGCCGCTCCGCCTTCCGCCCGCACCGTTTCTACCGCTCCGCCGTAACGAGAAACCCTTGACCAGGGCAGGAGGTTTACCCATCTCCATTATGTCCGGAATGCCCATACGGGGTTCCGGGGCCTGCGTGACGGGGCCGGCCCAACCGGGCGGCCCAAACCATGAACCTTGCTAATGCAGGAGGTTTTGCATGACCACCTATGACTTCGCGCCACTGTTCCGTACCGCCATCGGCTTCGACCGCCTGGCCCGCTTGATGGACAGTGCCGTTTCAACCGCCGAGGCACCCAGCTATCCGCCCTACAACATCGAGAAGACCGGTGACGACACCTACCGCCTGACCATGGCGGTGGCCGGCTTCCGCCCCGAGGAACTCGACCTGACCGTGAAGGAGAACACCCTGGTGATCTCCGGCCGCGTCTCGACCGAGGCCAACAAGGGTGAGGTGCTGTACCGCGGCATCGCGGGCCGTGCCTTCGAGCGCCGGTTCGTGCTCGCCGACCACATCGTGGTGGAGGGCGCCGACCTCGCGAACGGCCTGTTGCATGTCGGCCTGAAGCGCGTCGTCCCCGAGGCGCTGAAGCCGCGCAAGATCGCGATTGGCGGCGCGGCTCCGACGGCCATCGCCAACGACGCGACGGTTGGGACCGCCAAGGCAGCCTGACCCATACGGACTGTGACGCACAGAAGGGGCCGGGCCTTCCGGCCCCTTTCGCGTGTGCAGCACAGTGGACGTGCCAGCATTCGCGTGTGCAGCACGGTGGACGTGCCAGCGGTGGACGCAACCTCTGTGAGATACCCAATCGGCGACTAGATTGACGTGCGATCGGGCCCCTCGTGGCATGCCGGCGAAGGTCGGCATCCACGGCTACCATCGCGACATTTCCGACGTTGACCTGGCTCGTGTCATGCCGACGAAGGTCGGCATCCACGGCTTTGCAGCTTGTGGCAAGGCAAATCGTGGATGGCGCGACTTCGCCCGCCATCGCGATGAACGCCGCGGATGAGTCAATCTTTCCGCTGGCCGGTATAATACCAGGCAGCGAAAAGATTGACCGATGCGCCCCATGTGTCATGGCCGCGCTTGTCGCGGCCATCCACGTCTTTCCAAGCCGCACCTGATAAAGACGTGGTTGGCTGGCCTTCGCCGGCCATGACACGGATGAGTCAGGCTCAACGTTGGCTGGTATAAGACACCCGGTCGTGCCGCGGCCATCACAGCGGTTTGGCAGTTATGTGTGAGGTGCGTTGCGGCGGCTTTGCCAATCAGCCGCACGTCCGTCTCACATGGAGAGATGTCCGGATCCGCCGCCCAGACCCTGCAAGTCGGGGTGGCGCTGTGTCTCATCTGCCCGGAACGCGGAAAGCTCCGGTCATGTACTCGGCGGCACGACTGCCAATCGCTTTTTTGATTCCTCTGCCCCCCAACGGGAGCGGTTGAAGTGACCGGCAAACTCCCGGTCGGCGCCGTCAATGTGGCGGGATAGCCAGTCCTGGAGGTAACGCAGGACAAGGCTGGTACTGACATCCTCACCATCCAGCGCCAGGCCGGCGACCTCCGCCAGCAAGCGCTGGTGTTGCTCGCGATGGCCGGCGGCGCCCGGGTAGCGGGCCTCCACCATCAGGCACTCCTCGCCGGCGAAGTGCCGCGCAACGGCGCCGATAAACTCCCGGAACGGCGGCCTGGGGTCGCGTCCGTTCTGCAGCGCTTCCCCCAGTGCATTCAGCAGCGCGAAAAGGCCGGCGTGCTCTCTGTCCATCTCCGGCACGTCCAGTTCGTAGGTTGTGCTCCAGGCGATCATCGGTGGCACGGTGCCGTCCGCCGCGCCTTCGCCAGCCCAGGCGCGACTGCCGCCGCCATCTCGCTTGGCGCGGTACAGCGCGCTGTCGGCGGCGACCAGCAAACGCTCCACCGTGCGCCCGTGATCCGGGAAAAGTGCGATGCCGATCGTAGCGTTCACCGTCACGGCGCGCCCGCCGGCCAGAATCGGCTGGCGGATCGCCTGCAGCAGCCGGTCTGCCACAGCGCAGGCGTCGGCGGCCCGGCGCACGTGACCGAGCAATACAGCGAACTCATCGCCGCCAAGCCGCGCCACGGTTTCCGTCGCCCGCAAGGACGCCTCGAGGCGTCGTCCCACATGTTGCAGCACGACGTCGCCCGCGGCGTGGCCCAGACGGTCATTGACCGACTTGAAGCCATCGAGATCCAGCATCAGGACGCCGAAGCCGACGCCATCGCGCGCGGCATGGAGCACCGCCTGGCGCAGGCGGTCCGAGAACAGGGCGCGATTTGCCAGCCCGGTCAGCGGATCGGAGAACGCGAGCAGGTTCAATCTGGCCGCCGCGCGGGACCGGTCGGTGACGTCCTGGGCGAAGATGCCGCGCAGTTCTTTGTCCTCGGGCGTGAGGCATGATGCGCGCAGTTCGATATCGATGGTGCTGCCGTCGCCGCGCGGCGCCACGGCCACGCAGGCTGCCGGCGCCTGTCCATCGCCGCGCAACAACCCGGCGATGCGGTCGCGATCGTCCGGCACGATCAGCGAGTGGAGCAATGTCCCGGCGGGGATGTCCGCGATGGAGAACAGCCGGCAGAACGCGGTATTGGTGTAGATCAGCGTGCCGCCATGCGTGAAGGCCAGCGCTGCGAGGTCGCTTTGCACCAGCAGTGTGGCGAGTCCGGCGGCGTCGGGGGGGACCGGGAAGTCGGGCGGCGGGATGGACGTGACAGACATACCGGCACGCTGGCACGGGGAGGTTTATGGACGGTTAATGGGAGAGTGTATGGGGCGGTAGAGGCGAACCGACGGCCCGCCCCATATCATTGCGCGAAGCGTGCGACGCACCGCGGGACTTAGGCAGCGTCGGCAAATAAGTGCGTCATCACGCCGACAAAGCTGCCGCTCAAAGCAAAAGCTTAGGACTTGTTCGACCGTGCATTCCGATTCGTTTATTTTCGAACAAGCCCTTAGCCCGCCCCTCCCGCCAGCACCTCCTCATATACGTCCAGCGTCGCCTCCTGCATTGCCCGCACCGTATAGCCCCGCTGCACCGCCCCCCGTGCGCGCTGCCCCAGCGCCTGACGCTGCGCCTCTGGCAACGCCAGCGCACGCTCGATCGCCGCCGCGAGCGCGTCTGGATCGCCAGGCGGCACGCGCCAGCCGGTTTGGCCTTCGCGCACCGTCTCCACCGGTCCGCCGAGATCGGCGGCGACCACCAGACGCCCCATCGCCTGCGCTTCGATGACCACCCGGCCGAATGCCTCCGGCCGGGTGGAGGCGTGTACCACCACGTCGGAGAGCATGAACGCCGCCGGCATGTCGTCGCAGTTGCCGACCAGGCGCACCCGCTCTGCGATGCCCAGTCGTTCCGCCTCGCGCACAAGCCGCGCGCTGTAGCGATGCCGCCCCTGATCAGACCCGACCAGCACGCAGCACACATCCCGCCGCGTCATGCGTGCCATGGCCGCGAGCAATACCGACTGTCCCTTCCACGATGTGAGCCGGCCGGGAAGCACCACGGTTGGCGCGCCGTCCGGCAGCCGCCAGGCCGCCGAAAGCCGCGCCAGCCGGTCCGGCACCACGATCGCCGGATCGAACGTCGCGAGATCGACACCACGCGGAATCACCCGGATTCGCGTCGGATACAGCCGGTGCCGCGCCACGATCAGTTCGGCGACATAGCGGCTGGCGGCGATCACAATCTCGCCGCGCGCCATCACCGCGTTGTACTGGCGCTTGAACGGCAGGTCCTCGTTGTATGCGCCGTGGTAGGTGGTGACGAAATGCACGCCGGTGCGCCGCGCGGCAATCAGCGCCGACCAGGCGGGCGCGCGCGACCGAGCGTGTACGAGGCTGACATTCTCCGCCTGGATCAGTGCTGCCAGCCGGGCCGCGTTGCGCCAGATGGCGTATGGCGTCTTGCGGCTCAGCGGCAGCATGATGTGCCGTCCGCCCGCACGCTCGACCGCCCTCACCAGCGGGCCGCCCGCACTGGCCACCAGGGCGATGCCGTCGGCCTCCGTCACCGCCTGGGCGATCTCGATGGCGCTGCGCTCGACCCCGCCGGTGACCAGGGCAGGCAAGACCTGAAGGATGACGGGCTTATCGGAATCGTCTGGCATGGCGGCGGCACTATTATGTCCGGCGCACCGCTTGCCCATTCCGCGCCGGTCTGACAATGGGTTGGACAGGCGCCACGGCACTGGCATGCTGGGCGGCAGACCAACAGGAGATCGACGATGGCGGAAGCCGGATGGGTGCGCGTGGCGGCAAAGGGGGACGTGGCGGAGAATACCGCGATCTCGGTGCGGGTGGGCGGCAAGGATATCGCGCTCTACCACCTGCCTGGCGGCGAATTCCGCGCCACCGACAATATCTGCACCCATGAATATGCGCAGTTGCACGAAGGCTGGCTGGAGGATGGCTGCATCGAATGCCCGTTGCATGCCGCCCGCTTCGACATTCGCACCGGCAAGGCGCTGTGCGCCCCGGCGGACGTCGATCTGGCGGTGTTCGAGGTGAAGGCAGAGGGGGACGACCTGCTGGTGAAGGTGTAGGCGCCGGCCAACCGGTCGCGGCCGCGCCCCCAAGGGAATTTGGCTGGATTTGGCAAGGGGATTTGCCAGGGGACTTGGCAGCGGATTTGCCAGGGGATTTGGCAGCGGATTTCGCTGCGGATTTGCCAGCGGATTTGGCAGCGGATTGCCCCAGGGGATTTGGCGGGGCCTCGCGCTGCGGCTTTCGCGGGGGCTTGGCGGGGCCGGGTGGTTTTGCCACCTTCCCGCCATGGCCCAGGATCCCGAAATCATCGACCTCGCCCGCATGCTCGGCACTGCGCGGCGCATCGTCTTGTTCTCCGGCGCCGGTATCAGCACGGAGTCCGGCATCCCCGATTTCCGCAGCCCCGGCGGCGTCTGGACGCGGATGGCGCCGATCGACTTCTCGGACTTCATGCGCTCCAAGGAGTCGCGCCGCGAGACCTGGAAGCGCCGGTTCGAGCTGGATCCGATCCTGCGCGCCGCCCGTCCCAACCGCGGGCATCGCGCGGTGGCGCAGCTCATTGCCGACGGCAAGGCGTCGTCCGTCATCACGCAGAACATCGACAACCTGCACCAGGATTCGGGCGTGCCGCAGGCGCAGGTGATCGAGCTGCACGGCAACACCACCTACGCCACCTGCCTGAACTGCGAGCAGCGGTATGAAATCGAGGACCTGCGGGTCGATTTCGAACGCGATGGGCTGGTGCCGGAATGTGCCTGCGGCGGCTACGTGAAAAGCGCGACGATCTCGTTCGGCCAGTCGATGCCGGTACACGCCATGCAGCGCGCCGAAACCGAGACCCTGGCCTGCGATCTGTTCGTTGTGCTCGGCTCCTCGCTGGTGGTGTATCCGGCTGCCGCGTTCCCGGAACTGGCGAAGCGGGCCGGCGCGAAGCTGGTCATCGTGAACCGCGATCCGACCGGCCTGGATGGCATCGCCGACCTGGTGCTGAACCGCGCCATCGGCGATACGCTGGGGGAAGCGGTCGGGGTGGCGTAGCAGCCGCGATCAAACGAACGTCAGTTGTGCCGTCAATATTTGACTGCGTGTTGCCCCCGGCCGAGGCGACCGGCCCGCGGCTGGTTAAGCTGACAATGCCCTCCATTGCGGAGAGCTTCTCGAACGTCCGTCCGGGATCGAAACCGACACGGGCAGCCTGGAGGCCGGCCGCGATGAAACGCTCCGTTTCCGCTTGCCTCGATATGGTCCGGCAGACTCACGCGCTTGCATACCGATCGCGAAACCCGCATTGCCCGCGACAATGGTCAGCGGGTGAAGCTCCGCTATCGGCCGAACTCTGGCGAACGCTGCCAGCTGACGACGGTGACGCCATGTGCCGGATCAAGCACCTGCCTTGCGCCTGGGTGGAGGCCGTGCGTGGCAAGCACTTCCTCCGGGGTCTGCATTGGCACGTCCGGAAAGACCGGTCTTCCACCAGGTAGCCAGGCGTTGGGCACCCGCGACAGGTGAAATGCATCATAACGCCCCAAGAACAGACCGAAAACGTCGGTACCGCCGAGGATGGCGATCCTGCTGTCCGGCCTGCCGAGCGCAGCCAGAGCTTGCTCGAACGAAGCCCCGGCCGGGTTCCACAACACCGCGTGTTCGTTCGACGGGTCAGCGGCGACAGCAGCAACAGTTCGGGTCAGAATCAAGCGCCGGCGCGAACCCGACCCGATCTGTTCCTCCTGCGAGTGGCGCCCGTGCACGACGAGGTCAACACCGTCGATCCCACATTCGAAGAAGCGCCGATCGGCCTCGAATTTTAGCAAATCAGGCGTGCGACCCGTGGCATCGGCAATCATGCCATCCTCGGAGACGACAGCGTAGCCTTCGATGCGACGGGACGGGACAGAGGCATCATTTGACATTCAGGCTGAACTCCCGTTGAAACGCCGAAGGCTGCGATCCAGGCAACCTGACTGGCTTGAAGGTCATCCCCACCTTGAAGATTATCAATATGCTTGGCCCGTGCCAGAATCCGCATCGAGGCACCAGGGCCGCTCATGTTACCTGCGGCAACGGTGGCGGGCCGATGCTCGGCAACAGGCTTGCCGGTAAAGCGTCGTGGTTCGGCACCCGAAGCCCGATACGCGACTGAGGAGGAGCAGGATGTTCACTGGCCAGTCATCGTCATTGCGCGTGCGATGGGCAATGCCAGATCTGTTCTCGCGGACCTGCCGCCGGTCGGTTCACTCCGAGATGCAATCCAGGTTTCGCCTCTTCTTCCGTCTATCCGCAATCCTGCTCTTCATGGCCTGCGCGACCACGGCGCGTGCCAACGATCATGTCGTCTTCGGTCTGGATTGGAAAGCCGAGGCTGAATACGGCGGCTATTACCAGGCGCTGGCGACGGGCATCTACGCGCGGCATGGGCTTGATGTGACGATCGAGGAAGGCGGCCCGCAAATCAACCACATGCAGTTGCTGATGGGCGGACGGGTGGACTTCAACCTGGGCGGCGGGCGGGCGATCGAGTTCGCGCAGGAGCACCTTCCCTTCCTGGCGGTGGCTGCCATCTTCCAGAGGGACCTGTCGGTGCTGATCGCTCACCCTGGCGTGGGCAACGACAATTTTGCCGCGCTGAAAGGCAAGCCGATCATGATCGGCGCGGATACGCGCAACGGCTGGTGGCGGTTCCTGGCGGCGAAATACGGTTACGAAGACAGCCAGATCCGTCCGTACACCTTCAACCTCGCGCCTTTCCTGGTTAACAAGGACGCCATCCAGGAAGGCTATGTCAGCAGCGAACCTTATCTGATCCGGCAACAGGGCGGCATCGAGCCGGTGGTCCTGCCGATATCCGATGCCGGATATCTGGGTTACGCCAGCATCATCACCACCAGCGCGAAGCTGGTGAAAGACAACCCGGGTCTCGTGCAGCGTTTCGTCAGTGCCTCGATCGAGGGATGGTACTCGTATCTCTACGGTGATCCCGCACCGGCGAACCGGCTGATCCGGAAGGCTAACCCGGACATGCCGAAAGACCTGATCGATTTCGGCCGCAAGACGATGATCCAGCAAGGCACGGTTGACTCCGGCGACGCGCTGAAGCTGGGCATCGGCGCGATGACGGATGCGCGCTGGAAGGCGTTCTATCAGTCCATGGTCGCGGTTGGGGTTTACCGGCCTGGCGTCGATATCAGCAAGGCGTACACGACCCGGTTCGTTGACCAGCGGGTCGGCATGGATTTGAAGCACTAGCGGCCGGCCGGCGCGCGCGATGCCGCAACCCTGGAAAGGCCTGCGCACGGACCGGATGCCGCGGTTCATCGGCTATGACCAGGCGGAGCGGATGGTGGCCGCATTGCTCGACCGCGCCTCGGCATGGCGGCCGGATGCCGTGGTTGGCATCGTGCGCGGCGGCCTGGTGCCGGCCACGATGGTCTCCTGCATGCTGGCCCTGCCATTGTTCCTGATCGGCTGGGACCGGCGCACCGGGGCCAGCTTCTGGACCGGGCCCGCACCGGACGCGAAGCGCGTCCTTCTCGTTGACGATTGTTGTGCGACCGGCGAGACCATGCGCGCGATGCGCGCCGTCGTGCTGGAACACGGCGCAGAGTGCGCGACACTGACCATCGTACACGATCCCGAAACAACCGCTCACATACCGGACTTCTCCCACCCGGTGCGCGAATTGTTCCGGTTCCCGTGGGAGCGTGGCGAGGCGACCCCGGCAGCACGGGCGTTACGGGCGACCGGAGCGCCGGCCGACCGGGAGAGCGAGGCGCCGTTCGTCGGACTGGACCTCGACGGCGTATTCCTCCGCGACGTGCCTCGGTCGGAGTACGACGCGGATCTGGCAGCAGCGCTGCGGCGGCGTCAGGCGATCGCGCCATACGCGGCGCTGCCACCATTTTCACCCGATCGCGCGGTGGTCATCACCGGACGCCCGGAGACGGATCGCGCACAGACCAAAGCGTGGCTGACGCAATGGGGTTATCGCGACCTGATTTTGGAGTGCCGTCCACCCGACGTGCCCGGAGATATCGCGTCGGTTGCGCGCTACAAGGCGGCAACGGCGACGCGGTGGGGCTGCACGCATTTCGTCGAGAGCGAGCCTGAGCAAGCGATTCGCATAGCGGCCCTGGCACCGCATCTTGTGGTGAGTTGGTGGTCGGCGGACGAAACCCGTGCCTGGATGATTGGTGCCGCGCGGCAACCGGACCGTTAGCACGGCCGCCGATTGTGTTGGAAGGCGTATGCGCTCATCGGTCCGCGTGCTGATCGGAGCGCTGCCAGTTTCCCTGAATATCGCTATCCGGTCAGCGTAGGCGTGTCTTCCCATGTCATTGTTGGGGTGGACGGCCCCACGGCATTGCGTGCCAAACTTGGGGCTGGAAGCAACCAAGATCGGAGCCGTCCATGACCGAGATTAGCCG
>Ga0335074_10004422_pt1 | contig 19345 bp, 11 predicted proteins | sample Lox_Sample_23_FD_206715 | JGI IMG/M metagenome (GOLD analysis project Ga0335074, IMG submission 206715) | Soil microbial communities from Loxahatchee National Wildlife Refuge, Florida, United States - Lox_Sample_2.3 | ecosystem: Environmental > Terrestrial > Soil > Wetlands | place: USA... | reverse complement strand
ACGAGGCTGTCCAGTGCCATCAGCACCATGTCCTCGTCGACGACGTCGCCGAACTCCTCGGTCATCAGCTGGACGAGGTCACTAAGCGTCCGCTTGCCGTCGCAGCTGTTCCACACGAACGCGGCCGAGGCGTTGAGCATGTAGGCAACATCGTTGGCCTCGTCCCACACCCGGAGCTCTCCGTCGACCTGTTCGGTGAGGATGCCCTCGGTGCGAGCTAACGGCCGCATCTTCGCCACGGTCGGCAACCTAATGGCTGCACGCCTGAACGTCAAGCGCGGTAGTCCGTAGAAACCCGTAAAGCGGCTGGGGCCAAACCGTCGGCGCCGACCCGTCACAGTAGCCTGAGCAGGCGTTGGCCTCCCGTTCGCCGTTCACCTTCACCCTCCAGCGGGCCGTACTGCGCACCAGCGACACACGGTTGCGGAGGCTGTGGATACTGCTTTACAGGTTGTCCGCACGCCTCTTCGCCGTCTGGCTGCTGTGGCGTGAATGGCGAGCGACAGCGTATGTCGTGATTGATGAGGAGGACTTCCTTCCCGGGCTGTCGGACATGGATCTGGTGGTCGTGTTGCGAGACGGCGGCCGATACTCCGCCGACGCCGCGGCGCGCAGGGTGAGGCAACGTGCCACGCACTTGCGCGGGCGCAGGCTCCTCAAAGAGTTTCCGATCATCGACGGGCCGCGCATCTACGCGCAGGACGAGCTCGGCGATCTGGTGGGAAGCTCCGCCCTCACCTATCGGCTCGATGGTCGCGACCGGGGCAGCTCGCGACCCGCTGCGTACGTCGGCCATTCGTCGAACCCCGACCCCGTGAGCGTCCTGACGCGCCCCGGCTTGTACGCCACCGTCGAGGGCTGGCAGCGGTTGAGGGGGCCCGAGCGCCGCCCTGCGGAGACGATCCGTGGCGACCAGCAGCGGCGCCTGGCTGCCTGGCTCGAGCTCAGCTTCTGGTGGGCGATGCTGCCCAGAGCCTGTCTCGAGTCGATCGCTCCCCGGCCCGCGGACCTGTGTGTGAAGGCCATCGCCGAGACCGTGCGGATCTGGGCATGGTTAGCCCGCGACGAGCGGATCGAAGGCAGGGCGCAGGCGCTTCGTCGCGGACTCGAATTGCTGCCCGAGGAGGAGGTCGGGCTGCGGCACATGATCGAGCTGCGACGCTCGCTGCCACGCTGGCCGGATTCGCCGCTGGTCCTGGACGACACGCTTCCGATGCTGGTCCGCCTGTCGAATAGGATCGCGTCGCTGGTCGATGACGCGGCCGCGGCGGCGGGCTTCGTCGACGTGCGGCTGACCGGCGACGATCCGTTTGACCTGGTGCTGGCCGACGGCGGCTGGAAGCCCAGCGCCGAACTGGCCGGTGGAGAGGCGCCGGACATCCTTCCGCTGGCCGACTGGCGCGGGATCGCGTGTCCGGCGGCACCGGACGACACGTTTGCGGTCCTGGCCGCCGACGCCGGAAATCCGTCCGCGTTTCTGACCGCCGCGGCAGTGAGCCGGGGTCCGGCTCCGACGATGCTCGCCGACCGGTTGTTGCTTCGGCCCGGGTACTCGTTCATCCGCACCGAGCTGCGCGCCGTCGCCAGCCGTGCAACCGACCCGGTGTCGTTCGCGCTGCTCGACGGCAGGCGCGTCGCGGCCTTCCCGGACCTCCGTGGCTGGTCGATCGACGACATCGCGCGGCGTGCTGTGGCCGAGCACCAGACCTGGCTGCATCCGCCGGCTCGGACGGTGGGCCGGAACGCCGCAGGCCGTGAGCTGGGCATGTTGCTGAGCGCAGTCCGGGCGGCCGCACTGCTGGAGAGCGTCGACCGCGGCGAACCCGAGCTTCCGCTGACCTTGGCCGACGGCGTCCGCTCACTGGCCTCCAGCATGCCGGCCGCCAATGGGACGGCTGAGGAGGCGCTGGGTCATTACCGCGCCTTCGCGGACAAACGAGCCAAGCCGCCGCCGGAGACGCTGACCGCCATGCGGGAGCTGATCAGGGGGCTCCCGGCGTACGCGAGCCGCGTTTAGCCGGCCGACGCCACAAGCTGGCCAGCGCTCATGACAGCAGCGTCGTCAGCGCCTCCCAGTTCTGATCGAGATCGCGAGCGAGCTCCAGCCGCCAGGTGCTGGCGCCGGTGATCGCGCGCGTACAGCATGCCGCGCGCGAGGCGGCCACGCCGCCCTGGCGCAGGAAGTCACGGGCACCCTCCCGCAGCACGTACTCGATCATCTGTGCCACGCCGAGGCCGATCACCCCGTCGCGGACCAGCGGGCCGATCAGGGAACGACGGCTCACGGGCGTCAGCGCTCCGCCGCCGGCCAGCCAGCGGCGGCCGATCACGAGATGTCTCAGAGGCTGGGGCTGAGATTCGATGCAGTCGCCCAGGGCATCGATCGAGACCAGCAGCTTGGGGCCGTATTCGAGTCGCTCGATGCGACGAACCCCGTCTTCCGGCAGCAGATGTCGGTCACGCTCGTTGACGCCCATGCGCAGCGGGAATGGATGCACGTTGCCGCGGCGATCGAGGATGGGGGTGTCCTCCGAGAGCAGCCTGACGCCGGGCGCGCTCCGGGCGCGTAGGGCCAGGGTCGTCTTGCCGCCTCCGGACGGCAGCAGCACCAGCACGGCACCCTGACGCCCGCTGAGCCCGAGTGCGTGGATGCGCATCCGGCCTGAGGCGTCGATGTGGCGCCCGATGCGTGACAGCAGGAACAGGTATGTCGCCTCATGGACCAGGTCCTGGTCCTCGCCCTCGACGTGGAACCGGTCGCGCGCGCGGTCGTAGACGGCGATCACGGCCCCGGAGTAGTCGATGATCGTCTCGCTACCGGATTGATAGACGACGTTGCGGGTGGTGATGAAGCTCTGCGGGATCCGCCCGAATCGCTCGGGATCGGCTGGCCGCCGAGCCACAGTGACTACCACATGTGCGCCCTGCGCCGGCCCATCGGCTGGGTCCGGGCGGCGAAACCACGCGAAGTCCTGGGCCAGATCCTGAATCACCGCCGGCCAGTCCCCCTCCACCTCCAGCCGGAGCCCGTACACGTCGAAGTGCTCCGTCACCGCAGCCTCGGCCAGTGCTCGCGCCATGGGGACACTCTATTTGGGAGGGGAGGCCACGGCTCGCGGACGACCGTTGATACGGAGCACGCGGTCTGGACTTCCGACTGGGTGCAGGCGTACTCTTGTCGCCGGCCACGCTCCCCGGGACCGACCGCGCGGAGAGGAGATGCATGTCAGACCGTGCGTATTCGGAGCATCAGAAGACCGAAAGCCTGACCGTGCACGTTCTGTGGATGACGAGCGGGCTTGGCTGCGACGGCGATTCGCTGGCGATGACCTCAGCGACCAACCCGAGCCTCGAGGACCTCGTCGGTCAGACCATCCCGGGAGTGCCGCGAGTGGTCGTGCACAACCCGGTGCTGGCCTACGAGAACGGCGCCGACTTCATGCGCGCGTGGTACGACGCGGAGAACGGCAAGCTGGATCCGTTCGTCCTGATCGTGGAGGGATCGATCGCCAACGAGCGGATCAATGGGGAGGGGCACTGGTCGGGGTTTGGCGACGACGCCGAAACCGGGCAGCCGATAACCACCAACGAGTGGGTCGATCGCCTTGCCCCCAAGGCCGCCGCGGTCGTCGCGGTCGGTACGTGCGCGACCTATGGCGGCATCCCGGCAATGAAGAACAACCCGACCGGCGCGATGGGACTGCCCGACTACCTCGGTTGGCGCTGGACGTCGAGGTCGGGTCTGCCGATCGTTTGCCTGCCCGGATGTCCGGCCCAACCCGACAACATGACCGAGACCCTCCTCTACCTCGTGTGCCACCTGGCCGGACTCGCGCCCGCTCCGGAACTCGACGACCAGCTGCGACCCAAGTGGTTGTTCGGCCGCACCACCCGTGAAGGTTGCAACCGGGCGGGCTACACCGAGCAGGGCAAGTTTGCCGAGCGATACGGCGACGACTCGCGCTGCCTGGTCAAGTTGGGCTGCAAGGGGCCAGTCGTCAAGTGCAATGTGCCCACCCGGGGCTGGATCAACGGCATCGGCGGCTGCCCCAACGTGGGCGGTATCTGCATGGCATGCACGATGCCCGGGTTCCCGGACAAGTACATGCCGTTCATGCAACCCGATATCTGGGGCAATGCCGCCGCGAACTTCCAGCGCTTCAGCTACGGACCCGTGTTCCGCTACTTCCGCAAGCGCAACCTGGAGCGCCACTACGAGAACGAGCCGGAGTGGCGCCATCCCCGGCCTGAGCTGACCACGGGCTACACGAAGACGTGGTGACCCGATAGGCACGCTCGGCGAGATCCTGCGCTGGCTGAACATCAGCCTGGACACGCTGCACAAACGCATCGTTCGGCTCTACCGGCGGCTGATCGCGCGGCTGCTGCGCCGCGACGAGCTCGTGGCCGGGTCCGAGCGGAAGTTCCGCGCCTTGCTCGAGTCGGCGCCCGACGCGATGGTGATCGTCGACTGGCACGGGCACATCGTGCTCGTCAACGCCCAGGCAGAGCGATTGTTCGGCTGGGACAGCGAGGAGATCAGCGGCCAGAACGTCGCTGAGTTGATCCCGGCCGTCTACCGGGGGCGCCATCGTGAGCACCTGCGGGGCTACCTTCGCAACCCGAAGCCGCGCTCGATGGGCGGGAACCTCGAGCTGGAGGGTCTTCGTCGGGACGGCACCCTGTTTCCGGTCGAGATCAGCCTCGGACCGCTCCGGACCGATACTGGCCTGCTCGTCTCCGCCGCGATCCGGGACATCACCGAGCGCCGGCAAGCCGAGGCGGCGCTGAGAGAGGCGGAGGAGCGCTTCCGGACCGCGTTCGAGGAGGCGCCCGTGGGCATGGCTCTGGCCGGCCTCGATGGGCAACTGATCCAGGTGAATCGAGCGATGTGCGAGATCATCGGGTATTCACGGGAGCAGCTCGAGGCCACGACGTTCGCCTCGATCACGCACCCTGGGGATCTCGCTCGCGACCGAGAGGAGCTCCAGCGGCTCGTCGACGGGGACGCTACGCATTACCGCGCCGAGCGGCGCTACCTGCACGCCGCCGGTCATCCCGTGCCCGTCGATCTGAGCGTGGCGGTGGTGCGCGATGCCGACGGTCTTGCGCGCCACTTCCTCGCCCAGGTGCACGACATCACCGAGCGCAAGTCCTTCGAGGGTCAGCTTCAGTATCTCGCCGACCACGACGCGCTGACCGGCATGTTCAACCGCCGCCGCTTCGAGCAGGAGCTGGAGCGCGAGCTGGCCAGAGCCGCCCGGTACGGGACCGGAGGCGCTGTGCTGGCCATCGACCTGGATCACTTCAAGTACGTCAACGACACCCTCGGGCACTCGGTCGGAGATGAGCTGATCACCCGGGTGGGCGGGATCTTCCGCGCCCGGCTGCGGGCCACCGATGTGATCGCTCGCCTGGGCGGGGACGAGTTCGCGGTGATCCTGCCCGGGGCCGACCAGAGCGAAGCGGTCCTCGTGGCCGAGAACCTGCTGAATGCGCTGCGCGAAGAGGGGCGCGTCGACTCGGCCACGAACGGGCCCAAGCGGGTGTCCGCCAGCATCGGGATCGCGCCGTTCGGGGAAGCGACGCTCACCCGCGAGGAGCTGCTGGTGGAAGCCGACATCGCCATGTACGACGCCAAGGAAGGCGGGCGCGACCGGCTCGAGGTCTACGACACGGCCGAGGACCGGCAGAAGCGAATGCACGCCCGTCTCACGTGGTTCGACCGGATCCGTGATGCCCTCGACGAGGGCCGCTTCGTGCTCCACGCCCAGCCCATCCTCGCGCTCGGCAGCGATCGGGATCCGCGCCACGAGCTCTTGATCCGGATGGTGGGCGAAGGCGACGATCTGATCCCGCCCGGGACGTTCCTCTACGTCGCCGAGCGCTTCGACCTGATTCAGCAGATCGATCGCTGGGTGCTGAAGGGAGCGATTGCGTTGCTCGCCAAGCACAAGCGGCTCGGCCGCTCGATCCAGCTGGGCGTCAACCTATCGGCCAAGTCGGTGACCGATCCCGAGCTTCCGGGGTTCGTGGCCGGTGAGCTGGAGCGCGCCGGGATCGACGGCCGCGGACTGTGCGTGGAGGTGACGGAGACGGCGGCGATCGTCAACGTCGATCGCGCCAAGCGCTTTGCGCATACCCTCAGCGAGCTCGGCTGCGAGTTTGCGCTCGATGATTTCGGGGCCGGCTTTGCCTCCTTCTACTACCTGAAGCACATGGCCTTCGACTACGTCAAGATCGACGGCGAGTTCATCCGCAACCTGCCGGAGAGCCGCGTGAACCAGCTCGTCGTGCAGTCGGTCGTGGACATCGCCCGCGGTCTGGGCAAGCGTACGATCGCGGAGTTCGTGGGCGACGGCGAGACGCTGGCGCTGTTGCGGCGCTACGGGGTCGACTATGCCCAGGGGTTCTACGTCGGCCGCCCGCAACCGCTCGAGTCGCTCGATCTGACCCGGCCGGCGGCGCTGCCCACCGGCTGAGCTGCCGCCAACGGTTCACCATTTTGTAAAACGCGCGACCGTAGGCACGGCTAACGTGGTGGGGCCATGTTCGGCAGGGGAAGCGTCGCGCACGCATGCGCAGTTGTGGCCGGTTGCCTCGCGTTAGCTGCGCTGGGGGCGCCAAATGCCGCCTACGCCGCAAGTCCCCGCTCCAGGATCGTGCTGGCCGGCTCGGCTCGATTCGAGGTGCTCACCCCGACCTTGATCCGTCTCGAGTATGCCGCCGACGGCGTGTTCGAGAACCGGCCCACGCTCACGGCCGTCAATCGCGCGGAACCCGTGCCTGCGTTCATCGTCAGCCAATCTCTGGGTGCCCTCCAGATCGAGACCTCCGCTCTGACGCTGCGCTACGTGGAGAACTCTGGGCCGTTCACCCCGGCCAACACGTCGGTCACGCTGCACGTCGGCGGAGTGGACGCGACCGTTCGTCCCGCCTGGAACCCGTGCGCTGACAGCGCGACCCTATGTGGTCCCAGCAACGGAACTCCGGGGACCGAAGTCGACGGCAGCGGGGCCTTGAGCGGGGCGCTCGCCACCCCACCTCCGTGCGCTGCGGTCAGCGGTATCCCGGAGATCGGCGGCACGCTCGGCGGATACCTGGCCGATGTACCTGCGGAATGCGCCAACGTCGACGGCGGCTACACGAGTCTGGCCGGAAACGAGCAGGGTCTCGAGTCAGAGCTCGGGACAAATAACCAGCAGCGCGACCTCTCCACCGACGGGCTGGCCATCGGTGGCTACACCCGGGAGGTACAGGACGTGCAGGATCAGCGCGCCCCGCTGCATGCCGGTTTGCTGCGCACCAGCGGCTGGTACCTGCTGGACGACACCTCCACGGCGATCCTCACCTCGCCGACCACCGCCGTCGCCCGCCCGAGTCACATCGGCCCCTACCAGGATGGTTACTTCTTCGCCTACGGCCACGATTACGACCTGGCACTGCGTGACTTCGCGCAGCTCAGCGGACCGGCCCCGCTGCTGCCCGAGTGGACCTTCGGCCCGTGGTTCTCCGAGTACTACCCCTACAGCGCCAGCGACTACAAGGATGACCTGATCCCGGCCTTCCGCGACCACGACACCCCGGTCGACGGTCTGTCGATCGACACCGACTGGAAGGGAGGCGACGACTGGAACGGTTGGGAGTGGAACTCGACCCTGTTCCCGGATCCGACCGCATTCCTGTCATGGGCAGCCGGCCAGGGCCTCCATGTGGTCCTCAATATCCACCCCAGCATCGACTCGACCGACCCCCGCTTTCCGGAAGCCCAGCAGATCGCCGGTGGCAAGCTGACGGCGCCGACCGGCGGTTGTGAGTTCTACCGGCAGAGTCCCACCTGCTACGTGTTCGATTGGGGCGACCCCAACCAGGCCAAAGCGTATTTCTGGCTGCAGGAGCCGTTCCTGCAACAGGGTGTGAGCGCCTTCTGGTTGGACTGGTGCTGCGACGCCTCCACCGTGAGCACGCTCGGCCTCACTCCGGACAGCTGGATCAACCAGCTCTACGCCCAGGACATGATCGCGAGCGGCCGCCGTGGATTCGTCCTGTCGCGGATCGGCTCAGGGATCTACGACGAGAACAGTTACACCGGGGACATCGACGTGCCGGCCACCGGAGCGTGGTCTGACCACCGCAACGCGATTGCGTTCACCGGCGACGCCGACAGCGACTTCACCACGCTGGCCTTCGAGGTCAAGCTCACCCCGGCCGAGGGTGCGGCGATCGGCGAGCCGTACATCAGCAACGACATCGGTGGCTACACCGGCGACGAGCTGCCCGACGACCTGTACGTGCGTTGGATCCAGATGGGCACGTTCTCGCCGATCATGCGCCTGCACTCCGACCACGGCAACCGCCTGCCGTGGGAGTACGACGCGGCGGCTGAGGTGGCGGCCGAGCGCTTCATGCGCTTGCGGGAGTCGCTCGTTCCGTACCTGTACGAGACGGCCGAGGAGGCTCACGGCGAGGGCTTGCCGATGGCCCGGGAGGTCGAGCTCGACTGGCCCGACCAGCCGGACGCGCTGAAGGCCACGGACGAGTGGATGCTGGGCGACAGCCTGCTCGTGGCGCCGATCTACACACCGGGCACGACCGCGACCCGCTCGGTCTGGCTGCCGCCCGGCGAGTGGACGGACTTCTTCACCGGGCAGACGATCACCGGCCCGAGGACCGTGAACGTCACCGATGGGTTCGACACGGCGCCGGTTTGGGTCCGCGCCGGCGGGATCGTCACTCTGGCCCCGCCGATGGAGCACCTCGGCGCCAGGCCGGTCGACCCGCTCAACATCCGCGTCGCTCCCGGCTCCCCAGGCACGGCCAGCCTGTATGAGGACGCCGGCGACGGGCTCGGCTACGAGCACGGTCAGAGCCGGACGACCCACCTGCGCTACTCCGAGGCGAGCGGCGGGTGGCGCAAGCTCGTGATCGACCCGGCCCAGGGCTCGTACCCGGGAGCTCCGGCGCAGCGGTCCTACGCGGTCCAATTCCTGGCCGCTGGTCAGCGGCCCACGAGCGTGACCGTCGACGGGCGCGCGGTGCCCGAGTCCAGGGTGGCGATACCGACCGACCCGACCGAGACGGTGGGCGCGGTTCCGGCGAGCGATGGCTGGACCTGGTCCGCCAGCACTCACATCGTGACGGTGCTCGTCACCCAGACAGCGGTGCGCGCCACGACCACCGTGGCCATCCGGGAAGACTGACCGCTCATTAGCTACCGGATGATCACGCGGCGCGATCGCGCGTTCGCGATGTTGTCGCTGACGTCGATCGCGCGGGCCAGCACCAGATAGCGCCCCGGCCCGGGCGCGGGGACGCTGATCGACCATGTTCGAGTCCCGCGCGCCGTCAGCCACCGGTCGCCGCCACCCCGGGCGGTGACCGCAACCTGGACCGCCCGGAGTTTGGCGCTCGGCACGCCGCAGTCGCGCGGGGTGGCACGACCACTCACCACTACGTGCCCGCCGGTCAGGCGCACGGCGCGGATACTCGCGGTCGGATACTCGGCGTAGATGCATGCCGACTCAGGCGGGAACGGCCGGTGGCCCTGGATCTCGTCGGCCTGCTGGAAGGTGGGGCGGTTGACCCACTGCATCATCGGCTGGCTGATCGCCCCGAAGGGCCGGAAGACGATCGCATCCCAGCACCACTGGTCGCCGGCCTTGCAGGTGGCCGAACCATACGTGTAGCCGGGGTACACCTCAGTTGCAGGCTCGGCCACGGCCGCAGTCAAGCTGGCCTCGAGCTCCGCGCGGCAGGCCTTCAGACTGCCGTGGCCGCAGTACTTGAGCTTGAGCGCGCCGACGGGGTGCAGGCCGAGGACGTCCTTGAGGTCGGTCTGCACCGTCCCGTAGAAGCCGATGTCCCAGGCGGAGCCCATGTGCACCTCGCCTCCGCCGCCCGGAGAAGTGATCTGCTCGTTCGGCGGCTGGTCGATCGGGTCGATCTGCTGCAGCTCGGACCACGCCGTGCTGCCGATCACCGGCTCGTAAATCGCCTTGACCAGCAGCGGCCACCAGGCATCCATGATCTGGATGGCCGCGGATTGTTCGAACGGGGCACCGTAGGAGGGCGAGACGATGTGGGCTCCTGAAGCGGCCCAGGCCTTCAGCTCGGACACCGCCGTGGCCAGCGCCGGATTGGAGGGCGTGCCGATCACCTTCAATAGGTACGGCAACACCGCCCAGCCCCGCAGGTCGACCGTGCCCGCGTTCTCCATCACCTGGATCAGCTGGGCCAGGGTCATCTTGTGACCGTGGGCGAGGTCGGCCTCGATCCCTTGGCTGAGCAGCTGCACGCGCCACACCGACGAGTAATTCGTCAAATCGTCGGCGCCGCTGTACTCGGGCGCCTCCTTGTTGTTCCAGCTGGTGATCCAGTCCTGGTCGATCACCTGCGGGTGCTCGTAGATCGGGATGTCCTTCGAGGTGTTGTTGGCCGGGTTGAATCCGACCCACGGATAGTTGGCCATCGTCGGAAACAGCGGGTTGGTCCCCGGGTGGCGCACGGGCAGCTCGCCGGCGTTGAAGTAGGCGATGTGCTTGGAGTCGGCGTACAGCCAGTTGAAGGCGTAGCCGATGTGGTACGCCGCCTTCTCGAACGCCACCGGGCCCGTCATCTCGGCCGGCTCGTTGAACATCATGAAGCCGATCGCCGAGTCGAGCTCGTGCATGTAGGTGGAGCGATCCTGGACGTAGGCGACCGGGCGCCCGTGGATCGTCGCGCGGGCTTCGACCAGGCCGATCTCGGTGCGGTAGGCGGTAAGCGTCTGGGAGCCGGCCGGCGTGGTGTCCCCCGCGTTCGGTGTCCAGCTCTCCGTACGCGTGAGGATGTCCATGGCCAGGCACTTGCCCTTCAGCTCGTAGTAGTTCGAGTCGATCGACACGGCCCCGCCGGAGGGGTTGCACAGCGGCACCGCGAAGGTGCTGATCACGCCTTCGTAGCCGGAGGTGGCGCTCCAGGCGTAGTCCTCGCCGTGGCCGAGCTCGACGTACTGGCTGACCCCGGGAACCGCGGCGCCCTCGGCGGCGATGCCCGGTCCGTGGAGGTCCTCCTCCATGATCAGCTCCGGCGAGAAGTACCCGAGCTGTGGCCCCATCACCGCCAGCGGATGGCCCGAGGCGGAGTCCCGCGCCGAGACCAGCAGCGCGTTGGAGTCGCCGGTGGGCAGCATCCCCCCGAAGCGCTCGCCCTCGGACACGATCTTCAGCGCGCTGTTGGTGGTCGTGCGCGCCGGAAGCGACCCCGTCGAGACGCCCTCGGTGATCTTCTGCAGCGTCGAGGGCACGACCGAACCGGGATCTGGGATCGCCTCGCTGCCCGGGATGATCTTGGACGGGATCGTGTCGTAGGGAAAGTTGACGCCGTGGATCGAGGTCGGCGTGGCGGGGTCGTCGATCGAGTGGAAGTCCATGAACGCGTCGTAGCCGGCCTTCTCACCCATGTGCTGTTGGAGGTCCTCCATCAGCATCGTCCAAGGCAGTTCGGTGCCACCCCCAACGCCCTCAGCGCCGGCGATCGCCGAGGCGATCGCCACCAGGTCGGCGGGCACGAAGTTGGTCGGGCCCTGGGGCATGCCCAGCGCCGTGTACTCGGCGGGCATCATCGTCAGCGGGTTCTCCCGTGCCTGCGCGATGTACGCGTTGATCCCGGCGACGTAGTTGATCCCGTCCTCGTAGACCTGGTGGGCGAGAGGCCCGCCGTCCTCCAAAGCCGTGATCTGGTTGTTCAGCGCATCCTGATCGGCGTTCGAGCCGCCGGCGAATGCGGCCAGGTCGGCCCGTCCCACGTGTCGCAGCGCATCCATCTCAAACAGCCGGGTCTGCGCCGCAGCGTATCCGGCGCCGAACATCAGCTCCGGACGGGTGTCGCCGTAGATGTGCGGGATACCGTAGTTGTCGTACTCGATCGTGACTCCCGGCTCCGGCGTAAACGTGCCGGTGACATCGCCGGGCTTGACTCCGAACGTGGCATCCGTGAAGTAGTCAGGGATCGTGGCGTCGGTCAGCGTCGAAGCTCCCCACAGGAGGTTCTGGTACATGTCGAGCTGGTTGTCCATGTTCGGCGGGTAGGACTTGCTCGTCTCGAACTGGAGCAGCTGGGCATCGTCGTCGAAGCCGTTGTTGCCCGGCGGCAGGATCGCGTGAAAGCCGCCGTAATCGTCGGTGCCGTAAGGCTGCACCTGCGCCAAGGCGCTCCCGCAACAGAGCAGTGCCGCCGCGACCGCAGCCACTGCGGCACCCATCACCGAACGCACGCTCACAACTCTGTCAGCACTTCGCCCGCGGCGCGCTGGCCCGAGCTGATGGCGCCGTCCATGTAGCCGTTCCAGTACGTGGCCGTCTCGGTGCCCGCCCAATGGACCCGACCGAAGGGGACGATCAGGTTGGGCAGGAACTCGGTCACGACACCCGGGGCGACCACTGACACCGGACAGCCTCGGGACCACTGCTCCTTGGTCCAGTCCTGCTCGAAGTAGTCGATCGGATCCAGACACCGCTCCCCGAACGCCTGCGCGAAGTCGCCCAGCGCGGCCTGGCGGCGGCCGACCGGATCGTTGGCGTACTGCCGCCACGAGTGGCCGCCGTGGAAGCCCATCAGGACGCCCGGAGTTCCTTCGGGCGGCGTGTTGTCGAACATCTCGGGCACGCACCCATTGACCTTCAACGCCATCCACACGCCCGGGTCTTCGCGCCAGAACGGGGTGGGGTAGACGGCGTGGATCTTCATCAGCGTGCCGAGCGTCATCCGGCGACGCATCGCGTCCTGGATCGCCGGCATCAGCGGCGTCCACCCGATCTCGGCGGCCAGCTCGGGTGGCACGGCCACGATCGCGCGCTTGGCCTTCCATGTACCGGCGTCGGAGATGACGGTCACGCCTGAAGCGCTCTGCTCGATCCGCCGGACGGGCGCATTCAGCACGACGCGCTTGCCGAGCTGGTCCGCGGCCCGGATCGAGATCAACTGGCTTCCGCCGACGAAGCGCGCGTTCTGGGCGCCGCCCTGGCTCGAGATCCCGCGCTCGATCGTGCCCACGTTCTTGCTGTCGCCGAACCCGGCGACCTGGGCCAGCACGTACAGGCACGAGACCTCGGCGGCGATCGCGCCGTAGGCCGAGTCAAAGAACAGGTTGACCAGCTCGATCGCAGTGTCCGGGTCGGCGGTGTTGGCCCTGACCCACGAGTCGGCTGACTGGTAGTCGTACTCGGTCGCCTTGTCCCACGTCCAGGGAGCGTCGACCGGCACCTGGGCAGCGAGTGAGTCAAGCGCTTCGACCATCTGGATGAGGTCGACCGTTCCGGTCGGGCCGGCGGATGGGAGGTCGCCGGTGTAGTACGAGGTCTGGCCCTGGGCATTGGTGTAGGCGCTCTTCAGGTTCAGGTACGCCGGGAACTGCTGGACGCCGAGCTCGGCGGCCAGCGCGATCGTGTAGTCCTGCGTCGGGCCCACAAATTCACCGCCGACCTCAACCACCTTGCCGTCGCCGAGCGAATGGTTCAGGGTGCGTCCGCCGACCCGGTCACGCGCCTCGAGCACGGCCACGGTCTTACCCGCCTTGACCAGCGTGCGGGCGGCCGACAACCCCGCCAGACCGCCTCCGACGACGACGACGTCGACCTGGCGAACCTTCGGTTTGGTAAGTGCCTTGTTGGCGGCCGCCTCGCTGGTGGCTTCGGCGGCTGAGGCGGGCAGCAGGACGCCCGTGGCCGTGGCCGCGCCTCCGGCCAGGAAACGGCGCCGGCTAACCGATGATGGCTTCTTCATATGGCTCCTTCAGACGTTGGTCGATGTAAGCGCGGAGCACGTGACCGCCCTCCGCCAGCACCGTCGCCTCCCCGGTTCGATTCAGCCGAAATGCCTCACGCAGAATCCCGTCCCCGAGCAGCACCACCATCTGCGCGACGGTGTGCCTGAGGTTGGGGTCCAGGTGGGGACTCCTCGCATCCATGATCCGCTCGACGGAGCGCGCCACCTCGGTGCGATACGGCCGCGTCGCATCCCGCATCCCCTCGGTCCGCAGGCCGCCGAACCACAAGGCGAGAAAGCCGGGGCGGGCGCGAAAGCCGGCAGCCAGCACCTCCAGCACCTCGCCGACCGGATCATCGAGCTCACCCGTCTCGGCCGCCTCGGCCACGCCTGCGACCAGATCGCTGAGCTCATGCCAGTAGCGCAGCGCGAGCGCCTCGGCGATCGACTCCTTGTCCGGAAACCAGAAGTAGAGCGACCCGATCGAGATTCCGGCCGCGGCGGCCACCGGCTTGGTGCCCAGCGCCTCGGACCCGTGCTCGGCGAGGAGCTGGTCGGCGGCGTCGAGGATCCGCTGCACGCGTTCCCGCGCCCGCTTCTGGGTCGGCTCTCGCCGCAGCTGGTCGGCGGTGATCTCGATCATCGCGTCGGCGTGTCGGTGGCGAAGGCGTCCGCCGCGGCGAGGTCGAACTCTCCATGGTCGCTGCCGAGCCCGAGGGAGACGAGGGCGGCCGCCGCGCAGCCGAGCACGGCCGCCTCACGGCGGCTGCGCCCCAGCGCCAGGCCGCGGAGGAATCCGGCCGAGAACGAGTCGCCGCAGCCCGTCGTGTCGACGACATCGATCGCGAAGGCGGGAACACGCTCGGCTGAGTCGGCGTCGACGACGACGGCGCCATCGGCGCCCGCGGTGACCGCGACGCAACCGACGCCCTGTTCGATCAGGGCTCGGCAGCCCTGTACGAGGTCATCTTTGCCGCTCAACGCGAGCACCTGCTCGTCGTTGGGCAGCAGGTAGTCGAGATGGGGGAAGGCTCCGGCGACCCAGTCGAGGATCTGGCCCGCCTGCTCGCCCGGGGCGAGGATGTCGGCCGAGGTCACGACGCCGCTGGAGCGAGCGAACGAGAGGATCTTGGCGGCCTCCTCGCCGCCCATGAACTCAGGCGCCCCTAGGTGCAGGTGGCTGCAGGCCGGGATCTCCTCCCACGGTGCGTCGGCCGAGTTGTACTCGCCGTTGGCGCCGATCACGTGGAAGGCGGGCCGCGAGCCATCCGGGCGGATGGGCAGGACGCTGGCCGAGGTCTGAACCCCGTCGCGGCGGACCAGGAGCGACGGATCGACACCGTAGCGCCGGAGCAGATCGATCATCACGTCGCCGAGCGCATCGGTGCCGATCGCTCCGGCGCAGCGAACGCTGGCTCCCAGCTTGGCCAGGGTGATCGCGGTCCCGCCTGCCGTGCCGGCCGGGGTGATCCGGATCTCCTCGACCAGCTGACCCCCCTGGCCTTCCGGGATCGCTTCGATCGGGCGCGCCAGCACGTCGACGACGTGCACGCCCATGGAGATCACCTTCATCTCGTCACTCATCGTCTGTGACCCCAGTCATGTCTGCGCCTTCTGGGTCGATCCGTAGTTGCGCGCCACCGCCGCCTCGACGACCGCCATCTGGCTCGCCTGGTCCAGGGCGTGCGGGTTTCCGACTGCCGCCGCCCGCCAGTACACGGTGCAGGCCCACTCCAGAAGCAGCGTGTTGTCGACCGCGTGGGTAAGGTCGCGGGCGTAGACGATCGCCCCGTGGTTGGCCATCAAGGCGGCGGTCTTGCCCTCGAGCGCGGCGAGCGTCACCTCGGCCAGCTCCGGGGTACCGAAGGTCCGGTAGGAGGCGACCGGGACCGAGCCGCCCAGCAGGAGCATCTGGTAGTGAACGCAGGGCACCTCGTCGAGCACGCAGGACAGCGCGGTGCCCACCGGCGAATGGGTGTGAATCACCGCTCCCGCGTCGTAGCGGTCGTAGACCCCGAGGTGCAGGAACAGCTCTGAGCTGGGCTCGAGCTCACCGGCCGTATGGCGACCATCGAGGTCCACCACGCTGACGCCCTCCGGGGTCAGGTCATCGAGCACGGCGCCAGTGGCCGTGATCGCGATCCGGTCCCCGACGCGCTCGGAGACGTTGCCGCCCGTTCCGATGACCAGGCCCTTGTCGGCCAGTCGGCGGCCGGCCTCCGCCACACGCCCCCGTGCCGCTTCGATCTGGTCGGAGTCCCTCGCCTCAGTGGCTGCCATCCTCGGAGGAAAACAGATTCTGAGTTCAAGTTCAAGTTTGTGGTCAGCGGTCCTCTCTTTTTGCCCCGATCCCAGGCTCGGTCGGTAGGCTCGCCGCAGACGAAGGGAGTCCGGGAACGTGTTCTTGAAGATCGCCGTTTCCGTTGTACTGGCCGCCGGTGTCGGCCTCGTCGGCGTGAGCGTGGCGCAGCCGACGAGCGGCTCACCCGGCAATTCGGCAACGATCTCCTATCCGCCGGGCGAGCAGCTTTCGACAGGCTCGAACACGCTGGTCGTCCCCAATGGCAGCGGGAGCGTCACCATCAGTTGGAGCGCGGACTGTCCTGCCCCGTCGGGAGACCCAGATCCGCAAGACTGGTCCTGGTCGGTCCTGATCGGGGGCAAGTACGCGAACGGAAGCGGTGCTTTCGACACGGGGTATATGGGGCCGCCAGTCGGCAGCACGAGTTGGAGCGGCCAGGAGGCCTTCGGCGTGTCCCTCGGCTCGAACGAGACGAGTGAGACGGTCAACTGGGAGTCGGAGCTTGTGTGCGGCTCCCAGGACTCGACGCTCGGCTCGGGGTCATTCACGATCGAGCGGTGCGCTTCCGATGACTACGACACCGCACAGCGCGAGTACGACACCGCCGACAAGCTCCTCGACAAGGGCGAAGAAGATCTGAAGGAGGCCGCAAACCGGGAAATCGAACAGGAGAACAAGGACGAGCTGGCCGCGCTGCCCATCGAGTCCACCCTCATGAAAAACGTCCTGACCGGCTTGGAAGAAGGCGAAGCGATCAGCCCGCTAACCGCTGCGATCGCTGAGCTCGCACACCTCACCAACGACCTCCTCAACCTTGCCGAGGAAAGCATCCTCAAGGGCGAGGACCTGGACCGGCTGACGAATGGCGCGGCGTCCGAGTTCGCGCAGGCTGAAGCGCTGGCCGATGACGCGAACCAGCGAGTGGGGCGGGCCTTCGCCGGGGACTGTCAGGACCCAATCCACGATCAGGTCAAGAAGCTGACCGATCAGCAGAAGCTGAACGACAAGGCCCACTCCATCATTGACAAATGGAAGCACAACGAGGACGAGACGATCTACGTCAACCCGATCACGGGTGAGAACGAGCAAGTGGACTATGCGCTCCAGCAGGTCAAGGCGCAGATCACCGGGGGCCAGCACGCGGCGGATATGACGGTCCGCGAGGCCCGCGCCAGCTCCCGCCCGAAGGTGACCGTGGCGGAGGTCCGGGCCGCGATCCGCTACCTGGCCGACGCTGGGCGAGTGATCCGGAAGGTGGGCGGGCAGCTAGCCCACGCCGAAGCGGCCGACGAGTCGGCGATCGAGGCGCTCACTGCCTTACTCGGGTAGCCCGTGCTGCGCCGAGGAGGGGGGACTGGGACGATCACCCGAAATAGTGCCGCAACCGTCCCACTGCCAGCTCTCACTCCTCCCCCTCAGCGCACCAGGCAGCTCGCGGCCGGCGGCTGTCGCTTGGGGAAGGCGGTCACCAGGGCGGCGGCGATGAGGTGAGCTCGGGCCTCGTATCCCGGCGTGTAGTAGTGGATTCCGTCCGGGATGAACCACTTCCGCTTGGCGAAGGCGGCCCAGTCGAACACGCGCATCGTCGGGTAACGGGAGCAGTCCGACAGTAGGTCCTCGTTCCAGTGCTGCATGCCGGACTCGGCGTAGGGGCCACTGGCCACGAGCGTGATCGCGTCCACCCACAGGACCGGCCGGTCTCCGATGATCGACATCATCCGCGCGATGCGGGCCCGTAGCCCGACGTTCGAGCCGACCGCCAAGTCGGCGGCATCGTTCGTGCCCAGGGCCAGGATCCAGCAGCCTTGGAACCCCTTGGATACCCATCGCCGCGCGACGGTCTGGGCGTTTGGGAGGTCCTCGATCGTCTCCACGATCGAGCGGCCACCGGAGATCTCCGGATGCAGGACGGCGACGCCGATCTTCGCCAGTTGCGCCTGCAGCCGCCGGTGCGGGTTCGGTATGTAGTCCGGCGAGGTCTCACCCTCGGACGTGGAGTCGCCGATGTAGACGACCGATCGGCATGAGGTCCGCGTCGCCGGCCGTAGCGGCCGAGTGACCGGAGGCGTCCGGACACGAGTCACCGGAGAGCGGGGGTCAGGCAGCCGGCTGGGCAGCCGGGCGATCTCGTGGGGCGAGCGGGGGCCGGCCGAGACGCGCGGGAGGACACCGCCGAGGGCGCACACCGTGAGCGCCAGCAGGACAGATGCGGTGGCCGACAGGGCGACGATGACGCGGCGGGCGTGGCGGGCGCGGGTGCGAGAGCGGGCCCGGAGCCAGAGTCGCCCGAGCGCGCCGCTGCGGATCGGCTCCTCCACGTAGCGCCAGGACAGACCGGCGACGACGATCGTGACGGCGACCTGGAGGGCGGCGCGCCCAGCACTGAAGCCGGCGTCGGATCGCCCCCAGAGGACGATGATCGGCCACTGCCACAGGTAGATGCCGTACGAGCGCACCCCTAGCCATCGCAGTGGCGCGCAGCCGAGGAGTTCGCCGAGCGCGCTGGATGGGGAGGCAACCGCGGCAATGACCGCGACACTCGCCACCGACAGCAGCACGAAGCCGACCGGATACAGGAACGGGGTGAACGGGCTGGTTCTCCAGACCAGGACGAGGATCCCGATCAGTCCGGCCACGCCGGCCAGATCGCGTGCCGTCTGGTGCTCGACGGTGCGTCGGCGACGGTCCAGGTGCGCCTCGCGCTTGGGGAGGATCATCGCGAGCGCGGCTCCGATCAGAAGCCCGAAGGCTCGGCTGTCGGTTCCCTCATAGGCGCGGGTCGGGTCATAGCCCGGGTGGTAGAGGTGGCCCATGACGATCGCCGACGCCCCGGCGCCGAGGAGGGTGATCAGCGCGAGGAGCCGACGGCTCGGCAGCAGGCGCACACCGAGCCACAGCAACCAGGGCCAGGCGAGATAGAACTGCTCCTCGATCGAGAGCGACCAAAGATGGTCCAACGGCAGGGCCGGGGCAAACCGCGCGAAGTACGAGTGGTGCGCAGCAATCGTCGACCAGTTGGCGAAGTACAGGGCCGCCGAGACGACCTGCCGGCGAACCTCGGCGAGCTGCGAGGCATCGAATATGGCGACCCAAGCGCTCACGATGACCAGCATCAGGAACAGAGCTGGGAGGAGCCGCCGCGCGCGCCGAACCCAGAACTGCGGCAACCCGAGGTCTCCGCGGCGGCGGTAGTGATCGAGCAGCAGGTCCGTGATCAGGTAGCCCGACAGAGTGAAGAACACCCCCACACCCAGCATCCCGCCCTGGGCCCAGGGGACATTGAGGTGATAGGCGATCACG
>Ga0335074_10004421_pt1 | contig 19345 bp, 19 predicted proteins | sample Lox_Sample_23_FD_206715 | JGI IMG/M metagenome (GOLD analysis project Ga0335074, IMG submission 206715) | Soil microbial communities from Loxahatchee National Wildlife Refuge, Florida, United States - Lox_Sample_2.3 | ecosystem: Environmental > Terrestrial > Soil > Wetlands | place: USA... | reverse complement strand
TAGGCTCTGTCCCGCACCAAGCGGGCCGGTGACGCCGCCGATGCCGTTTCGCGTGTCGAGGATCCGATGCGGGCCGTCGGCCACATAGTTGGACGCGGCCTTGTCGAGCGTGAAGTACCCGGCTAGATCGGCGACGATGTCGGTCAGGCCGTCGGCGTTGTAGAAGTCGACCATGCCGTCCAGGCCGACCGGGACGGTGACCTGATTAGCGACGGTCTCCCCGGCGCTGGCGTTGAGGTTCGAGGTCCCCGGCAGCGGTGTGCCGTTCGGGTAGACCGTCACGAAGGTGCTCTGGGTCGGGTCGACCACTGTCACGTTGAGAACGACGGCCGTCGGCTGCACCGACGGGTTCCCGGTGATCCCCGAGACGTCGAGCTGGATGGTGTTCTGTCCGACCCTTGCCTTCACGCCCTGCGTGCCGATCCCGGAACGCGTGTCCAGCAGGCGGACCGGGGTGACTGGCACGAACGCGCCGGTGAGGTTCGGCTGCTCGGGAACAACGAAGCCGGGTCCAGCCGATTTATCCGGTTCCGGTGCCGTGCCGACCGGATGCCTGGCGTCCTGGCCCGCGTGATTCACACTGTGCGCCGAGGCCAGCGCCCCGGCAGTCCCAGGTTTCGCCGAAGCGGCTGGCATCCCGGCCACTGTGGCCATTGCCAGGATGGCAGCAGCTAATACGGCTATGCGGCGTGCTGTCAGGGCGGTGGCCGCCCGTACGCTGCGAACCAGCGGTCTGCGAGATTGGACGCCCATCAGTTGCTCCCCGTGCGTGCGTACCCGTGACGAGTTCGGCTCTCCTGGTGCCTACGCCTGTCATTGCCCGAAGCCGGGCCATGGGTTCACGCCGCGAAAGGGGATCAGTACCCGCATACCGCGCGGTCAGTCAATCACCGAGCGAGACCCCGGCTTGAGCCGCGGCCGGAGTCGTCAAGGGTAGAGCCCGCGCGGTGCGGTGCCTGGTGCCCCAAGAGTGCTGCCTGGTGACGGGCAGCCAAAGAGGGACGCCTGACGCTCAGGCGCCCCTCTGTCCGTTGCTGTCAGCCAGCGCCTTTTCAGGTGAGGGCTGGCTCGCGAACCGGGACCAGCAGGTCGTGGCCCACCTCCGCGGCAAGCACATCGTTCTCCTCGTGCAGCCTCGCAAGCTCGGCTTCGAGTTCACGTACTCGCTCTTGCAGGCGGCGCATCTCTGAGACCATGCGGGGATCCGGCCCGCCGACGTGGCCATATAGAGCTTTCGCCATTTTGTGAGGTCCTCCACACTGAGTGACCAGAGTGGGATTGCATGCCCAGACACGGAAGAACCGCTGTCTTGCACGCGGGTAACACCTCCATGGTCCCACCACCACGCCTATCCGGTCAAGTTGACATCACCGCAGGTCACACAGGCCAAAACCGCCACAGTGTTTGCTTTGCGCCTCCGGGGCGCTGTACCCGTTGTCCTTCCCTCGGTCGCTCGGGTCGCCTGCGGCTCCCCTCACTCCTCAGTACAGGACAACGGCGCGCCCCCGGCGGCGCAAAGCAAACACGCGCTGATTCGCGCCGGAGGCGCGAATCAGCGCTCGATGAAGCCGGAGAGGCCTTGCGGGTCGTCCCAGCGGTGTGTGACGCGGACGACGCGGCCGGGTGCTTCCGTGCCCTCTAGCAGGGCGAGCAGCTCGTGGCAGCTGGCAACTTTGCCCTCGGCGATGACCTTGACCCGGCCGTCCTCGAGGTTCTCCGCCCAGCCGGCGAGGCCCAGCTCCAGTGCCCGTGCCCGTGTCCACCACCGGAAGCCGACGCCCTGTACCCGACCCTCCACCCACGCGGTGAGCCGGGCCTGCCCATCGGGGTTCACAGGCGCACCCGTGGCCGGGGCTGGCACGTAGGACAGGTGAACGCTGACCGGTTCATGAACGGGTCACGGCGCACTGGCGTACCGCATCGGGGGCACGGCTGATCTGCCCGACCGTACACAGCGAGCGAGCGCTCGAAATAGCCGCTCTGCCCATTCACATTGACGTACAGGCTGTCGAACGAGGTGCCGCCCGCGCTCAGCGCCTCATCGAACACATCGCGGACCGCAGCAAACAGGCCTCTGATCGCCACGGGCCGCAGCAGCTGTGTCTCGCGCGCCCAGTGCAAGCGAGCGCGCCACAGCGCCTCGTCGGCGTAGATGTTGCCGATACCGCTAACGAGCGACTGGTCGAGCAGCGCGCGTTTGATCCCGGTGTGGCGGGTGCGCAGCCTCGCAGTGACGGCGGCCAGGTCGAAAGCGGGCTCAAGCGGATCCGGGGCGATGTGCGCTATCGGAGCCGGCAATGTAGCCCCGCCGACCACCAGCGACAGGTGACCGAAGGTCCGCTGGTCGGTGAAGCGCAGGTCAGTTCCACCGTCGGTGAACGTGAGACGGACCCGGACATGCGGCGACAGCGGGCGCTGCGCGTCGCCGACGATCAGCTGGCCGCTCATGCCGAGGTGAGCCAGCAGGGCATCGTCCTCCACCGGCAGCCACAGGTACTTGCCGCGGCGCAGCGCCGCGGTGATGCGGCGCCCTCGCAGGGCGGCGGCGAAGTCGTCAGGGCCCGCAAGGTGCCGGCGCAGTGCGCGGGGATGAAGCGGTTCGACCGATTCGATCGTCCGGCCAACGACATGCTTGCCGAGGCCCCGTCGTACGATCTCGACTTCGGGAAGTTCCGGCACGCCTAACTCCGCCGCTGCGGGCGGCCGCCGATGTCGGCTTGCCCGCCCGGTTCGGCGCCAGGCCCGCGACCTTCCGCGGTGCCCGCGACCGCACCGCTGGCGCCGCCCCCTGGGGCGCTGCCAGCGGCTGCACTGCCTCCCCCGCCGCCGGCAACAGCGTTCCCATTACTGTCGGCGACGGTACCTTCCGCGCTGCTTTCAGCAGCGGTGATGCTGGCCGAGATCAGCGTCCAGGCGGCCTCAGCCGCTTGCTGCTCGGCCTCCTTCTTCGACCGGCCCTCACCCTCGCCGTAGATACGGCCGCCGATCATGACAGAGGCGCGGAACGACTTCTGATGGTCGGGGCCGCTCTCGTCCACGTGATACTCAGGCACGCCGAGCAACTCGGCGGCGGTCAGCTCCTGCAGCGACGTCTTCCAGTCCAGGCCAGCTCCCAGCCTGGCGGAGCGGGCGATCACAGGATCGAACAGGCGGTGCACGAGCGCGTCGGCCTCGGTCATCCCGCCGTCCAGGTAGACCGCACCGATCACCGCTTCAAGCGTGTCCGCGAGTATGGAGGACTTGTCCCGGCCGCCCGTGCCCTCCTCGCCCTTCCCGAGCCGCACGTAGGAGCCGAGCTGCAGCCCCCGGGCGACCCCGGCCAGGGCGCGCATGTTCACGACCGCCGCGCGGAGCTTTGCCAGCTGGCCCTCGGGCAAATCCGGGTACTCGCGGAACAGCGTGTCGGTGACGATCAGGCCCAGCACCGAGTCGCCGAGGAATTCCAGGCGCTCGTTGGTCGGCAGCCCGCCATTCTCGTAGGCGAACGAGCGATGTGTCAGGGCACGCTCAAGCAGCTCGGGACCAAGTGGCGATCCAACGGCATGCAACAGCTCGGCGGTTCCCGCTCGCGCCGCATTGGGAGCTGCCGTGCCGTCGTCACCTGGCGAGCTGGTCACGCTTCCCTCCTTTCCGCGGCGCGCTTCCTGCCGCGCCGCGCCTCCCCGGCTGTTCCCGGGTCAGGAGGGGGTGATCACCTGGCGTCGGTTGTACGTACCGCACGTGGGGCATGCCGTATGCGGGAGCTTGGGATCACGGCATTGCGGGCAGGTCACGAGCCCAGGCGCAGTCGCCTTCCACTGGGCCCGCCGCGACCTGGTGTTGCTGCGGGACATTCGGCGCTTTGGTACCGCCACCTCAGCCCTCCTTCCTTTCATCCGGCACGGGCATTCCGTCCGGCGTCCGATCCGCGTCAGTTACGACGTGGCCGTGCCCTGGCCCCGCCTCGGCCAGCCGCACCCCGCACTCAGGGCACAGCCCCTGGCAGTCCTCGGCGCACAGCGGCGCGAGCGGAAGCTCGAGCACCAGCGCGTCGCGCAGGGCCGGCTCGAGATCGAGCAGATCCCCGACCAGAAGATACCCGTCAGCATCATCTTCGCCGACATCCCGCACGAACAGCTCAGTAAACCGGACCTCGGTCTCGGAGGCGAACAGGTCCAGGCACCGGGCGCATTCGCCAACGATCGGCGCTCGCACGGTGGCTGTCACCAGCACGCCCTCGGCGACGCCCTCAAGCTGGACATCGAGCGAGAGCTCGGCTCCCTCGGCAATATTCACCATCGCGACACCCAGGCCGCCCGGCGCTGAAACACTCCGGGTCTGTGACCGGACGTCGGCCGGACCCAGCCCTCGAGTGTCGAAAACCAGCGGCTGGTGCGGGTTAAGCCGCTTGGGATGCTTGGGATTCGCGTGTGGCATGGCAGGTAGTGATCTGACGGGGTACCCGGGCGGTCAGCATACCTGGCTGCCTGCGAGATCCCAAGTTGACGGCTACGCCTCGGCGGAGCGCACCGCGAGGCGGTCCAGCACCGGCCCGGGCACCAGGCTCGCTACATCGCCGCCGTACTTGGCGAAGTCCTTGACCAGGCTCGACGACAGGAACGCATACAGCGGGTTGGTCGTCAGAAACAGCGTCTCGACTCCCGCCTGGCTGTAGTTCATCTGGGCCATCTGCAGCTCGTAGTCGAAGTCGCTGACTGCGCGCAGGCCCTTCACGATCGCGGAGATGTCGTTAGCCTTGCAGAAGTCGACGATCAGCCCTTCAAACCCGGCGACCCCGACATTGCCCAGACCCTTGGTCACCTCGCGCAGCATCTCCACCCGCTCGTCCACGCTGAACATCGGGACTTTGTTCGGGTTGCGCAGGACAGCGACGATCACCTCGTCGTAAAGCCCCGCTGCGCGGCTAATGATGTCGAGATGGCCGTTGGTAACCGGGTCGAACGATCCTGGACAGACCACGCGGCGCACGCGGACTCACCTTCCTGCCGAACCTGTCTGGGCCTCTGCGTTCCCGCTACCTGCGGCGAGACCGTACCAGAGCGTCGCCTCACCGTAACCACGGGACCGGTCGGCCGTATAGCCGGCCGGCCAGGTGAACGGTCCCGACCTGGTGGAGCGTTCAACGATCACTAGCGCCTCCGGCGCGAGCCAGCCCCGGTCGCGCAATGCGGCGAGCACCCGTTGCACCTCGGTATCGGTGACCGCATACGGCGGGTCGGCGAACACGAGGTCGCGCGGCGACCGCTCACCCGGACCGCGGCTGAGCACTCTCTCAACGCGGCCAGCAAGCAACTGCGCGCCGGGCAGCCGCAGCGTTTCGATATTCTCCCGGATCACCCGGGCTGCCCGAGGGTCGGACTCGACGAGCAGGACCTCGGCCGCGCCGCGGGACAGGGCCTCGAGGCCGACGGCGCCGGAGCCCGCGTACAGGTCGAGCACCCGCGCTCCGGCAAGCGTTCCGCGCAGCGCCACCGCGGTGGCGAACAAGCCCTCGCGAGCGCGGCTGGCGGTTGGCCGGGTGCCGCGGCCCCCGGGCACCGACAGTCTGCGGCCACCAGCCTCACCGGCAACGATCCGGGTCATCGCAGTGTCATTACCGGTGTTGTCACCACGGGCGTTCAGGCCTTTTCAAGGTATTCAGCCCGCTCCCGGTCCAGAACGGCGCTTACCGCCGCGGCCAGGACCGGATGCCCGGCCAGAGCCGGGTCGTCCGCGACCAGTTCGGTGGCCTCGTGGCGGGCATCGCCGATCAGGTCCTCGTCCCGCAGCAGCGTGAGCAGCTTCAGGCTCGACCGGCGGCCGGCCTGGGCCGCTCCGAGCACGTCACCCTCTCGGCGCTGCTTGAGGTCAAGCCGGGACAGCACGAACCCGTCGAGCGTGGCCGCCACCGCGTCCAGCCGCTCCCGTGCGGCCGAGTCCGCGTCAGCCTCGGTGACCAGCAGGCACAGCCCCTCGTGCTGGCCCCGGCCGACCCGGCCCCGGAGCTGGTGCAACTGGGAGACGCCGAACCGGTCGGCATCCATGATCACCATGGCAGTCGCGTTCGGGACGTCGACGCCGACCTCCACGACCGTGGTCGTGACCAGCACATCCACCGAGCCTGTGGCGAACGCCCGCATCACCTGGTCCTTCTCGTCCGGCGGCAGCCTGCCGTGCAGGACGGCAAGCCGCAGACCGGCCAGCGGGCCCGATTCCAGCTCAGCGGCGAGATCAAGAACGGCCAGAGGCGGCCGCACCGCCCCGCCGGACTCCTCGCCGTCGTCGGCAGAGCCGTCGTCACTCCAGTCCGAGTCCTCGGGGCCGAGGTCACCGGCAGTTGCCCGGCTGCGGGCCTGGCGACCGGGGCCGTCAGCTTCTTCGCCACCGATCCGCGGGCACACGACGTAGCACTGACGGCCACGCTCCACCTCCTCGCGCACCCGCTCCCAGACCCGTTCTGCATGACGAGGTTTTTCAGCTGCCGGAACCACGTGCGTACGGATCGGCGATCGCCCGGCCGGCAGCTCGGTCAGCGTCGACATCTCCAGGTCGCCGAACACTGTCATCGCCACCGTTCGCGGGATCGGCGTAGCCGTCATCACCAGCAGGTGCGGCCGGCCCCCCGTCGTCTTCTCGCGCAGCGCGTCCCGCTGCTCCACGCCGAACCGGTGCTGCTCGTCGATCACCACCAGGCTGAGGTCGGCGAACTGCACCCGCTCCTCCAGTAGCGCGTGCGTGCCGATCACGATCCCGGCCGTGCCCGACGCCGCCTCCAGCAGGGCGGCCCGCCGCGCCGCCGCCCCCAGCGACCCGGTCAGCAGCGTCACGCGGGTGGCTTGCTCCGCGCCGTCGAGCTCGCCCGCCCGGGCCAGCGGGCCAAGCTGGTCGGTGATGGACCGGTAGTGCTGCTGGGCCAGCACCTCGGTCGGGGCAAGCAGCACTGCCTGGCCCCCGGCGTCCACCACCTGCAGCATCGCCCGGACCGCGATCACAGTCTTGCCCGAGCCGACCTCGCCCTGCAGCAGCCGGTGCATGGGCTGGTCGCGCGCGAGCTCGTCGGCCATCGTGTCCCCGGCGAGTTTCTGACCGATGGTCAGCTTGAATGGCAGCCCCTTGGTGTAGGCGTTGAGCAGCCCATCGGCCTTGCGCGGGCGCGGTGTCGCCGTAAAGGCCATGGCTGCGACCCGCCGCTGCGCGAGGATGACCTGCAGCACGAACGCCTCGTCCCACTTCAGCCGGCGTTCGGCACGGCGCTGGTCAGCCCAGTCGATCGGCCGGTGGATGCCGCGCAGCGCGTCGGCCAGGCCGATCAGGCCGTGCCGCTCCCGGACAGACCGCGGTATCGGGTCCTCAACGTCCAGGACATTCAGAACGATTTCCACGGAGTTGGCCACCTGCCAGGAGGTGACCTCCTTGGCGGCTGGATACACCGGGATGAGCTGATTCGCGTACTCCTCCGCGGCATAGGCCGGTGTGTTGTCGTCCAGCAGCATGTATGCGGGGTGGGCGAGCTGGCGCTTGCCCCGGTACGTGGAGACCTGGCCGGAGAATAGGCCGGTCATGCCGGGAGCGAGCTTGGCTTCGCGCCAGTTCTGCCTTCCCCGGGAGAAGAACGTCAGCACCAGTTGCCCGGTCCCGTCGGTGACCGTGGCCTCAAAGATCGACCCCGGCCTGCCCCGCATCGGACGGCTGGTCACTTTGGCGATCCTGGCCTGCACGGTCACGTGCTCGCCGTCAGCCAGCGAGGCCAGGTCGGTGAGCTCGCCCCGGGGCTCGTACCGGCGCGGATAGTGCCGCATCAAGTCGCCCACCGTCTGCAGCCCCAGCGCGCTGTCCAGCTGCTTGGCGGCCTTGCCCCCCACCACGCCGACCAGCGGGTCCTCAAGCCCGGCCACGCCCAGCTACCTCCCGCGCCCAGTGCCGTCACCCGCCATACAACGCAGACTAAAGGCTCCCGCCGTCTGTCCGGTGATGACCCGCTCGCCCCGCAGCTTGCCACCTTCCGGCGCCGCCAGCCCAGCGCCCTCACCACTCGGGCCACACCGACCGCTCCTGCCACTCCTGCCACGAGCCCAAGGTTGTGGCGCTCAATGAATGTGGCATTGGTGTAGTCAGATGTGACCAAAAGCCACATTCATGAACGCGGGTGGGGCTGCTGTGGCCGGGGCGGCGCTGCTGATGGCGCTGGCTGGCGTAGCTGGCGCTGGCTGGCGTAGCTGGCGCTGGCTGGCGTGGCGGCGGGCTGATGTGGCAGCGGGCCGGCGTGGCGGCTGGCTGATGTGGCGGCGACGCGGCGTAGCGACGGGGCTGGCGTGGCGGCGGCGCGCGGTCCCTAGCTTTCGGCGGCGTAGCGGCGCTCGGCTTCGCGGACCTCGGCCAGGCCGATGAACCCAAGGAAGTCCCCGAACGCGGGCAGGTCGCGCAGCGCCGCCGCCGGGGTCCCGGCCTGGGCGATCTCCCGCAAAATCTGGCGCATGGCGGCCGTGGCCGCCAGCAGCGTGCTGATCGGGAAGATGACGATGCGGTACCCAAGTTCGGTCAGGCGGCCGAGCCCGATCGGCGGGGTCTTGCCACCTTCCGCCCAGTTGAACAGCAGTGGCACGCCGGGAAACGCATGGGCGACGGCGGCGGCCTCGTCCTCGTTCAGTACAGCTTCCACGAACAGAACGTCGGCCCCGGCCTCCCGGTAGAGCCGCGCGCGCTCGATGGCGGCGTCCAGGCCCTCTACCGCCCGCGCGTCGGTCCGGGCGATGATCACGAACTCGGGCTGTGTCCGGGCCTGGACCGCCGCCCGGACCTTCTGCGCCATCTCGGCCGCAGGGATCACCTGTTTGCCCTCCATGTGGCCGCACTTCTTCGGCGAGACCTGGTCTTCGATGTGGATCCCGGCGACACCGGCCGCCTCGTAGGCCCCGATTGTCCGGATCACGTTCAGCGGGTTGCCATAGCCGGTGTCGGCATCGGCGATAACCGGAATGTCGACGCAGTCGACGATCCGCCCGGCGTTCCCGGCCATTTCGGTCATCGTCAGCAGCCCGACGTCCGGCCGCCCGATCAGAGCCGCCGACGTCCCGAACCCGGTCATGTAGACCGCGGGGAACCCGGCCTCCTCCACCAGACGCGCGGCCAGCGGATCAAAGGCGCCGGGGGCTATGATCACCTCCCCGGAGTCCAGCAGCGCCCGCAGCCGTGCGGCCCCGCCGGGCTGCCGGGTGAGCCGCCCAGTCACTGAACCTGCCCGCCCAGCCTGCGCCGCTGGTTTCCTGCCATCATGGTCACGTCCCCATCTCTGTCTGCGCAGGCAACGGCGACGCGCCCGCGACAAGATTCTCTCCCAGGCCCGGCCACCGAGACGCTAGGAGTGCGACCCGATGCAGTCCGAGTTGTTCACGATCCGGCGCACTGGACCGGGCGTGCTGAGCACGATGGCACGGCCTCACGGCGGCCAGTGGCTCGAGCCCGGCATGAACGGCCTGGCTGAGGCGGGCGTGGGCGTGCTCGTCAGCCTGCTGAGTGAGGCCGAGATGGACGAACTTGAGCTAACCAGCGAGGCCGACGCGGCCCGCGCGTCGGGCATCGTGTTCTATCACCTGCCAACGCCCGACCGAACCGTGCCCGACCACGCCGCAGGACTGGAACTGGCTGAGACGCTCAAGACGCTGCTGGCGCAGGGGGCGGGTGTCGCCATCCACTGCCGGTACGGGATCGGCCGGTCCTCAACGCTGGCCGCCATGGTCCTGGTGCTTGAAGGCACGGAACCGAAGCAGGCGTGGGCGCTGATCTCCGCTGCCCGCGGCACCACCGTGCCGGACACAATCGCCCAGCGCGAGGCCATCGCCAACCTGCGCCCCGCCGCGCCCCGCGAGCCCAAAGGCTGCGGTGCCGCGTCACACTAAAGCCCCGCGCCAAAGGGGCGCGCCGTTGTCCTGTACTGAGGAGCGAGAAGCCGAAGGCTTCGAGCGACCGAGGGAAGGACAACGGGCCCAGCGCCCCGGAGGCGCTAATTCAACACAGCCCGGATCCGGCGGACGCCTGACCCGGAAGATTCTTCCTTAACGATCTTGAAGTGGCTGAGCTGGCCGGTATGCGCGACGTGCGGCCCCCCACAGATTTCCTTGCTGTACCACTCGCCGTCCGGGTCGCCGGCCGTGTAGACGGTCACGGTCGGGCCGTACCGGTCGCCGAACGCGCCGAGGGCACCGCGGCCGAAGGCTTCGTCGGGTGTCATCTGGGCCACTGTCATCGGCCAGTCCCGCCCGATGTTCTCGTTCACGATCGCCTCAACCCGGGCCAGTTCCTCCGGGGTCATCCGGGCCGGGTGGGAGAAGTCGAACCGGAGCCGCTCGGGCGTGATGTTGCTCCCCCGCTGCACGACGTGGTCACCAAGAACCAGCCGCAGCGCCTTGTACAGCAGGTGGGTCGCTGTGTGCAGCCGCGTCGTGGCCTCGGAGCGGTCAGCCAGGCCGCCCTTGAACAGGCCTGATGCGGCGGTACGGGAGCGTTCTCGCTGCTGGGCCATCATCTGCTCGTACTGCGGCTGCCAGCCCGGGTCGACGGGCACGCCGGTGGCCCGGGCCTCTTCCACGCTCAGTTCCGGCGGGAAGCCGTAGGTGTCGAAGAGCCTGAAGACTGCCTCGCCAGTCAGGAGCGAGCCAGCCAGCCGGGGCAGTTCGCGCACGCCACGGGCGAGGGTCTTGCGGAACAGCGCCTCTTCCCGCTCAAGCACCGACCGGATCTGCCCGGCCCTGGAGCCGAACTCGGGGTAGGCATCGCGGTAGACCGAAACGGCAGTGTCAGCCAGGCCGCCGAGGAACTCAGACTCGATCCCCAGGTGCAGGCCCTGGCGGATCGCGCGCCGGGCGAGCCGGCGCATGACGTACCCCTGCGTGTTGTTCGAGGGCTCGACCCCGTCGGCGGCGAGGAACGTCACCGCCCGGACGTGATCGGCGATGATGCGCTTGGCCCGAACGTCGCCACTGTGTTCGCTACCACTGTGTTCGCTACCACTGTGTTCGCTACTACTGGGCTCTCGGCCGGGGGAGCCGCTGGAGCACATCGAATCGATCGCGCTGGCGATCGGCGCCAGCAGGTCGATCGCGAAAACGTCGGCGCTGTCCAGCGACGCCCGGGCCAGGCGCTCCAGGCCGCCGCCGAAGTCGACGTTGCGCTGTGGCAGCGGCTCGAACCCGTCATCGGTTCTGCGGTACTGCATGAACACCGAGTTGCCGATCTCGACGAACCGGCCGCAGTCGCAGTACGGGTGGCAGTGTTCACCGAACGCCGGGTCGTGCGGCACCTGCGGGAACAGGTAAAAGATCTCCGAGTCCGGGCCGCCCGGCTCACCAGGCGGCATGCTGTCTGGGCCGCCGGAGCGGCTCCACCAGCACTCCGACTCGTCGTAGAGGACGATCCTCGCGTCGCCGGTGCCGGCCGCCGCCGCCCGCGCTGACGTTCCCGGCTCAGCCACGACCGGATCGACGCCAGACCCGGCGAACAGCTCCTTCCAGAGGAGTTCCGACTCCTGGTCGCGGGGGATATCCCAGCGCGGTGACCCGGCAAACACGCTGGCGAAGATGCGGGTTGGGTCGAGCCCCACGACACGGGTGAGGAACTCGAAAACCCAGGGCAGCTGCTCCTGCTTGAAGTAGCTGCCAAGAGACCAGTTACCGAGCATCTCGAACAGGGTCGTATGCCTGGTGTCGCCGACCTCGTCGATGTCCTCCACCCGCAGGCTCGGCTGGCAGTCGACCAGCCGCTCACCGGCCGGGTGCGGGGCGCCGAGCAGGTACGGGAGCAGCGGCTGCATCCCCGAGCCGGTGAACAGCGTGGTGGGGTCCTCACGCGGGACCAGGTTGGCGCGGGCGATCGCAGCGTGACCACGGCTGGTGTAAAAATCCAGGTACGCGCGCCGAATCCCTGATCCGTCCATGGCGCGGAGGCTAGCAAGCGCCCGCACAGCGCGGCCAACGTATTTAGACCGAGTGGAACACTCCGGTCATTAACGGCTATTCATGCGGTAATACGGCTACACTCCCTGCCGCGGCCAGGGATCGAGGCCTCCTGAGGAGCGCGATGAGGTTACAGCGGCTCACTGTCGTGGCGGCAGCGGTACTAGGGGGCACGTGCGCCTGCGGTTCGGCCACCGGCCCGGCGCCCGCTGTGGTCAGCCCGACGCGGTCTCGCCCTGCGGCCGCGCCGGGCGTGTCAACCGTGTACGTCGTCAGCCGCTCCTCCGGCGCCGTGACTCCGGTTGACACAGCCACTGGGACGGCCGGCCAGGCGATCAAAGTCGGGTCTCAGCCTGTGGCGATCGCGATCACACCGGACGGGCGGACCGCGTACGTTATCAACCAGGGCGACCAGGGCGCCCTCAGAGACGGTACGGTCACGCCGATCAACACCGCCAACGATGAGCCCGGAACGCCGATCGGTGTCGGCATGGAACCGGACGCGATCGCGATCACACCGAACGGCCAGACCGCTTACGTCGCCAACCAGCTCGACGGCACGGTGACGCCGATCACGATCGCCACCAACACCCCAGGAAAGCCGATCAAGGTCGGCTATCAGCCAGACGCCATTGCTATCACCCCCGATGGTCAGACCGCTTACGTTGCCAATGAGGGGTTGGGCCAGGGCAGCACGGTGACGCCGATCGCCACCGCTACCAACCAGCCAGGAAAGCCGGTCAGCGTCGGCGTCGACCCGACAGCGATCGCTATCACGCCGAATGGGCAGACCGCCTACGTCCTCAGCCGGGGCGGGACCGAGATCAACTCCGCCGGCGCCGCAGTCAGCGAGGCCGGAACGGTCACGCCGATTACGGTTGCCACAGGCCGGCCAGGAAAGCCGATCACGGTCCCCGGTGGCCCGACCCTGATGGCGATCGCGATCAGCCCGAACGGCCAGACCGCGTACGTCCTCGCCGATCCGCCTGGGAAAGGCAAACTTCCGGTACCAGAAGGCGATGGCTTCGTGGTCCCGATCGCGACTGCCACCAACGATCCAGGAAAACCGATCAAGGTCGGCGCCCTGCCGTCAGGGCTGGCGTTCACGCCGGACGGCAAGACCCTCTACGTCCCCGACAGCAACTCCAACGCGGTGACGCCGATCGACACAGCGACCAGCACCGCCGGGCATCCGATTTCCACCGGCAACGCCGGACCCGTGGCCATCCTGGTCTCCCCGGACGGGCAGACCGCCTATGCCATCGGCATAGCTGGCCAGACTCTCAGCGGCTCGGTCACACCCATCTCGACCGCCACCGGCACGCCAGGCAATCCGATCGCCGTAGGAGCCTGGCCGTCGGCGATCGTGATCGTGCCGGATGGGCCGGTCCCCTATGCCGAAACCACCGCCGCGACCACAGTACTGCCGCTGTTCGCCGGGGCCTCAGTGTCAACAGTGGTGCCAGTAAAGTGCCCGGAAGAGCCGAGCGCCTTGCCGCCCTGCCCCAGTCCGGTCGTCCCATGACCGAACCGGCCCCGGCTTTCCCGCAGACGCCGGCCCCGGCGGCTGACCGCCGCAGGCCCGCCTAGTTCGCGCGGGTGGCCAGTGATCGGCTATCCTTCATCGACCTGTCCTGGTGTGGACCGCGACAGTGACCCATTCAGCTATCACCCCATGGAGCGTCCCGTGGCTTCCGTCTGCGACGTCTGCGGCAAGCGGCCGGGCTTCGGCATGAACGTGTCGCACTCGCACCGCCGCACCCCGCGACGCTGGAACCCCAACATTCAGCGCGTGCGCGCCCAGGTCAACGGCTCACCCAAGCGCCTGAACGTGTGCACCTCCTGCATCAAGGCAGGCAAGGTCACCCGCTGAGTGTCCGCCCCCGCCGAGGGGCGCTGATTCGTCGCCATAGCACGCGGTGGCACCCTGCCCTCGTTCAGGAAAAATGGCGCCATCCGCCCGTGACGTCGGCGGGAACGGAGTCAACAGTCACGCCCTCGCCGTCGCTGACTGAGCCGATCACCCGCCAGCGCTCGGGCAGACTCGCGTCCCGCGGGAACGTCGCGGCCAGCGCGTGATCCTCGCCGCCGGTCAGGACCCAGGTCAGCGGGTCGGCACCAAGTAGCTGGCCGACCAAGCGCAGCCCAGGGTCATCCGGCAGCCGTGCGGTCTCCACATCGATCAGGACGCCGCTGGCGTCGGCCACGTGCCCGAGGTCGGCTACCAGCCCATCGCTGATGTCGATCATCGACGTCGCCCCGAGGGACGCGGCCTGCGGCCCGGCGCCGTACGGCGGCCGTGGCCGCTGGTGACTGCCGATCAGCTTGGCCAGGTCGATGAGTCCCCCGGCCTCGTGCACTCGCCTGGCTCGCTCGGCTGACTGGCCCAGCCCAGCCTCGAAAAGGGCCAGCCCAGCAGCGGAACGCCCCAACTGGCCAGCGACCGCCACCCGGTCCCCCGGGCGCGCCCCGGCCCTGGTAACCGGGTCGCGACCGCCCAGGTCTCCCAGGGCCGTGACCGCGAGAACCACGGACCCGGCGCTGCTGACGTCCCCGCCGACCACAGCCGCGCCGGCCCGCTTGGCCTCGTCGCCAAGACCCCGGACCAGGTCCCGCGCCCAGGACACAGCGAGATCGCCCGGCGCCGCCAGGCCGACAAGCAGGGCGGTGGCCGATGCGCCCATCGCCGCGACGTCGGCGAGGTTCTGCGCAGCGGCCTTGCAGCCGATGTCGAACGCGCTTGACCACTCACGGCGGAAGTGCCGGCCCTCGACAAGCAGATCCGTCGTCGCGACCACGCGCTGGTCCGGCGCGCGGACCACGGCGGCGTCATCCCCGATTCCGACAATCAGGCCCTGGCCAGCCGGCAGCAGTGACCGGATTTCCGCTATGAGGCCAAACTCACCCAGCTCAGCGATTGTGATCGGAGGCCTCCCGCGAAAGTCGGGCCTGCGGCACGCGGCCGCAGGCAATGCGACCGGGCCCTAGCCACGCGCGGGCCGGGTACCTACGGTAGCGTTGCCAGCACATTTTGCCCGCCTGGGAGGACAGCATGGTTCAGGCTTACATCCTCGTCCAGACCGAGGTCGGCAAGGCCGCCGAGGTCGCCATGCAGATCGGGAAGATCACTGGGGTCACTCAGGCCGACGACGTCACCGGTCCGTATGACGTGATCGTCCGGGCGGAGGCAGACAACGTCGACGACCTGGGCAAGCTCGTGGTCGCCCAGATCCAGGGAGTCTCGGGTATCACCAGGACGCTCACCTGCCCCATCGTCCACATCTAGGCCACCTGGGCCGGGCCCAGCGGACGGCGGCATCAGGCAAGCGCGCCCGCGGCAGCGGCCGTGTGCGGGCCGAGGCCGATCCTGGCCGCGTCACGCAGGTCGTCCATGGTGTCCACATCGCGCCTTAGCCCATCAAGCCCCGGGATCCGCAGTTCCACGGCGCCGGCGGACAGGTGGGCGGCGCGCGATCCCACCCCGAACCTGGGCCGGAATGCCACGCCAGGCCCAGCGGCATACAGGGTCGTGCCTGTGCCTGCCGCGTCGGGCACGAACGCCTGGCTGGCCGCGGCCGCCGCGGCCAGGGCCAGGCCGAGTTCGGTGGCGCCCAGCGCGGGCAGATCAGCGGCCAGCGCTGCCCGGCCCCGGCCAGGCCAGCGCTGGTCAGCCTGCTCGACGCCGAACCTCAGCGCTGCGTTGAGCCCCTCGCCTGGCTGATCGGGCACAACGACCGCGCCGAGCCCGGACAGTTCGGCCCGCGCAGCGGCGTCGTCGGTCACCACGATCACCGAGTCGGCCGCCGCGCAGGCAGCGGTGACCGTGTCAGCCGCCATAGCCAGCGCCAGCTCAGCCCGGGCCGAGCCAGCCAGCCCAGTGAGCCTGGACTTCGCCAGAGCAAGTACCTTGACGGGAATTACCAGTGACCAGCGGAGCGGGTCATCGAGTGGCATGCACCTGATCCTGCCTCGACACGGCGTCACGCTAACCGCGACACTGACTTAATCACCATCCGCAACCGACGTTGCTAAGCGCCCCACGCGGGGAGAGGCGTTGATATGACCGAACGCGCAGACGGCAGCTACTCATCCGCCTGGCGCGGATTTACGAAGATCATTGTTCCACCTCTGGTCAACAGCCTCATGGGTCATGAGTGGAGCGGCCTGGAAAACATGCGGAAGCTCCCGGCCGATCAAGGGGTGATCCTGGCCGCCAACCACCTGTCGTACGCCGACGTGCTGGCTATGTCCCTGTTCAGCTACCGGGGCGGCCGTTACCCGGTGTTCCTGACCAAGTCCTCGCTGTTCGAGAAGAAGCTGTTCGGGATCGTGCTGCGCAAGCTCGGCATGCTCCCGGTCTACCGTGGCCAGGCGGACGCGGCCCTGGTGCTCCGAGACGTGGAGCGGGGACTGGAGAAGGGTGCCGGGGTGATCTTCTACCCGGAGGCGACAGTGACGCGCGACCCGGATCAGTGGCCGATGGTGGCCCGGACCGGGGCGGCCAGGGTGGCTCTGACCACCGGCTCGCCGGTGATCCCGATCGCGCACTGGGGCGCGCAGCGCATCCTGCCCTACGGCGGCTTCCACCCGCACCTGCTGCCTCGTACCACGGTCAAGGTAGCCGCGGGCCCGCCGGTGGACCTGTCCGCGTTCGAGGGCAAGCCGCTGAACGCCCCGTTGCTTCGCGAGGCAACCGACGTGATCATGCGCGACATCACCGGCCTGCTGGCCGGGCTGCGCGGCGAGACACCGCCGGAGCGGCCCTACGACCCTGCGGCAGCGCGCCGCCGCGATGCCGCCGCCCGCGGCGGCTCAGCAGACGCCGATACAGCCACCGAGGCGACCACGAAGTGAAAGCCGCGGTGATGGGGGCCGGATCCTGGGGCACCACGTTCGCCCAGGTGCTCTGCGACGCGGGCACGCCGGCTGTGCTGTGCGCTCGCAGCACGCAGCACGCGCGGGCCATCGATGAGACCCACGAGAACCCGGGCTACCTGCCAGGGGTCACGCTCAGCGGCGCGCTGCGCGCCACCGCCGACCCGGCCGAGGCGCTGGACAACGCGGACCTGGTCGTGCTGGCGGTGCCGGCCCAGTCGCTGCGGGAGAACCTGGAACGCTGGACGCCACTGCTCCCACCTGAGGCCCTGCTGGTCAGCCTGATGAAGGGGATCGAGGTCGGCAGCTGCTGCCGGATGAGTGAGGTGATCGCGCAGGTCGCCGGAGCGCCAGCGCACCGGATCGCCGTGGTCACCGGCCCGAACCTGTCGCGCGAGATCGCGCAGCGCCAGTACGCCGCCACTGTCGTCGCGTGCGCCGACGCTGACGCCGCGCAGCGGCTGCAGCAGGCCTGCCACACCAGCTACTTCCGCCCGTACACCAACCCGGACGTGATCGGCTGCGAGCTCGGCGGCGCGGTGAAGAACGTGATCGCGCTGGCGGTCGGCGTCGCGATCGGCATGGGACTCGGCGACAACACCAAGGCAATGCTGATCACCCGTGGCCTGGCCGAGACGGCCAGGCTCGGCGCCGCTCTTGGCGCCGACCAGCACACCTTCGCCGGGCTTGCCGGGATGGGGGACCTGGTGGCTACCTGCAGCTCGCCGCTGTCGCGCAACCGCACGTTCGGCGAGAACCTGGGCAAGGGGATGACGCTCGACGAGGTGACCGCGATCACCAGGCAAACGGCCGAGGGCGTGAAGTCGTCGGAATCGGTGCTCGAACTTGCCCGGCGACGCGGCGTGGAGATGCCGATCACTGAGGTCATCGAGCAGGTCATCCACGATGGCCTGGAGATCGACAAGGCAGCGGTCCTGCTCGCAAGCCGGACAGCGAAACCGGAGCGTTACGGCGTCTGAACGCTGGCCGCCGCGACGGCGCTGCCGCGCCTCGGCGGGAAAGCGCGTGCACAGGCAGCCAACCAGGGAAAGGACAATAAACGGGGGGCGGGAAGGAGGAGCGTGAACCAGCAGCGCAAGATCCGTGTCGCGGTCGTCTTCGGCGGCCGGGGCCCCGAGCACGCGGTGTCGTGCATGGGTGGCGGCAACATGCTCGGAGCCATTGACCGCGACAAGTACGAGGTCATTCCCGTCGGTATTACCCGCGACGGAAGCTGGGTGCTGGCCGCCGACGAGCCTGCCAGGCTCACACCAACCGCGGGCGGGCTTCCTTCGGTGGAGGCTGTCGCCGAGCCGGGCGGCGAGGTCGTGCCGTGGGCCGGCCGCGGTGTCGCCGGGCCTGGGCAGTCCCTCGCTTCCGGCGTCCCGGGGCAATCCGTGACCGCCAGCGCGCCCGGGCAGATCCCGCACCTGCTCGGCGAGGTGGACGTGGTGCTGCCGGTGCTGCACGGCCCGTTCGGCGAGGACGGCACGATTCAGGGCCTGCTGGAGATGGCCGGCGTCCCCTACGTCGGTGCCGGGGTGCTGTCGAGCGCCGTCAGCATGGACAAGGAGTACATGAAGATCGTTTTCAGGGCCAAGGGCCTGCCTGTCGGGCCGCACGTGGTGGTGCGGCCCCGGGACTGGCCTCCGGAGGCCGCCGACGGCGCTGCCGACGCGGCCGCCCTGGAGCGCAAGCGGGTGCTCGACGCGATCACTGAGCTTGGCTGGCCACTGTTCGTCAAGCCCGCTCGCGGCGGGTCGAGCATCGGCACGTCCAAGGCCTCGGACCTGGGCGAGCTGCACACGGCGATCGAGAACGCCCGGCGCTACGACCCGAAGGTGATCGTCGAGGCTGCGGTCGATGGCAGGGAGATCGAGGTAGGGGTGCTCGAGGGGCAGGGCGGCGGCCCGCCGGACACGAGCCTTCCCGGCCAGCTGCTCATCGACGGTGGCCAGGAATTCTGGGACTTCGAGGCGAAGTACCTGGACGAGGCCAGCGGCATGGCCATCCCCGCACCGATTCCGGCAGAGCACCAGCAGGAGATCCGCCGCATGGCCGCCCAGGCCTTTGAGGCCGTGTCCTGCGAGGGGCTGGCACGCGTGGACTTCTTTTACACAGGCGACGGGCAGATCTTGATTAACGAGATCAACACGATCCCTGGCCTGTCGCCCGCCTCCTACTTCCAGAAGATGTGGGAGGCCACTGGCCTGGAGTTCGGTCAGGTGATCGACCGGTTGCTGCAGGCCGCGCTGAACAAGCGCCCCGGTCTGCGCTAAGGGCGCGCGAGAGCCGAAGGCAGCGAGTTCTGCCTCAAGCCGGGAACGGCGGGCGGCGCCCTCTGGCGCCGCCCGCCGTTCCGCTACTTCCTGCCTGCCGCGACCTTCTTCTTGCCGTTGACCATGGCCTTGAAGTCCGCGCCTGCCCGGAACTTCGGCACCGAGGACTTCGGCACCTTGATAGCAGCGCCAGTGGCAGGGTTACGCGCGGTGCGAGCAGGCCTGTTGGCCTTCTCGAATACCCCGAACCCTGTTATGGCGACT
>Ga0335074_10004419_pt1 | contig 19349 bp, 18 predicted proteins | sample Lox_Sample_23_FD_206715 | JGI IMG/M metagenome (GOLD analysis project Ga0335074, IMG submission 206715) | Soil microbial communities from Loxahatchee National Wildlife Refuge, Florida, United States - Lox_Sample_2.3 | ecosystem: Environmental > Terrestrial > Soil > Wetlands | place: USA... | reverse complement strand
TGGAACTTGGACACCAGCAATGTGCCCAGCAGATACGAGTTTTCCCGGCCTAAAAGTCCTTCCGGCAGTTTTGCCAGAAAGATTTTGCCGCTGTCCATGATGTGGGCGAAGTCCAGCCGGTTCTCCGGCTGCGAGACCATGTGACGGATGGGCTTTTGGGCTAGAAACGTATCAAGCCGGGTCAGAATCGAGCCGATGGATTTGTTGCCGGAGAGGTGGGGGAAGCTCTTTTGCCAGTAATATACCACTTCGGAATCTTTGACGGATTTTAGGAATTCATTCCGAAAGGCCGGTTCAATCAAAAAGCGGCGAAGGTCGGCGAGCGTGCCGCGCCGGTCGCTTTCCAAGAAAGCGAGAATGGCGTTTTGCAAAACGCTGTTCATCTGGTCGCCCCAGGTGGACGAAAGGCGCTGGAACACGGCAATCAAATCAGAGGCCAAGAGGGTTTTCTCAAGCTCGCTGTGGGCCGACAGGATGTTGAATCCAACGGAATACTCGGTATCCGACGGATCAACCAAAACCACGTCGCCGATACGCTCCTGCGGAATGACGCCACAAATGCGGTCAATCAAATCGCCATGCGGGTCCAGCACGGCCACGCCTTCGCCCCTTTCGATGTCCTGCCGGATGAGATTGAAAAGGAGCGTGCTTTTGCCCGTGCCGCTGGCACCGATGATGTGGCAATGGCGGGTGCGCTGTTCCGGCGACAAACGGACTTCAACCGTCTGGCCGGCGTGGTCGTTATAGCCGAGCAGCAAGCCCTGTTGCCGGACGATGGCCGGTGCCGCCTTGGTCTTGGTCGTTTGCCGCTCGAAGACGGGTGAACGGACAGCACTCGACGGCAAATGGACAAAGCCGGTCAATTCGTCGCTGTTCAAGATCATGCCGCTGCGACGGGATTGCCGCTGCAACACATCTTCGATGTGTTCGACAAAAGGGTAGTCGTCGTTTTTGAGCGGGATGAGCTCGTTGCCATTGGGATCGGCGAACACGCGCAATGAACCGGCCAGGTCGCGGGACAATTGCAACAGGCGGTCAAAATCATTGGCGCGAATGAGGAGGCGAACCACGGTGGCGAACAAAGGATGGTCAATTTTGGTTTCCGCCGCACTTGTCAATTCGGGTGAATTGACAAAGAACGGTTTGCCGTCGTTGTGTGTCACCGAAGCGATGATGCTTTCCGCCCAGCGGTTGTGCACCGGCTGCCAGAGGACTTGGAACAATCCCAGTTCGCCGGGCTGCAATTCAGACAGTGCACCCACGATGCCAACGAAGGGGTCAACCTCGACGCTGGCCAGGGGGAACATGAATTCGCGGCCAAGGCCGAATTCGACCGCCAGCATTTCGTCGCCGGTGGTTGCATTCCATGTCTGTTCCAAGGCGCCTTCGTGGGGGACAAAGACGGCTTCGGGGAAATACGCCGTCAACTGGCGGCGGAGCAATGGGGCGTCGTTATCAGCGGCGGCGAATTGCGCGGTGACTTTTTTATGAGTGCCGATCAATTCAAAAGCTATAGGTTCACGGCACAGGGAAAGATTCAAAAGGAACTGCTCGAACGCTTCCTTTGAAATGTCGAGCTTGTCCGGGAGCGATGCCTGAAATTCAGTTAGTTCTTCTCGAACCAGTGATTGCGGCGCGGGTTCCTCCTCCGGCTCTGATTCAACTGCCGCTGGCGATGGCGCGGCGGTTAACTTGCCGCTTAATTTCTGCACCAGTAAACTCAAAAAGGTTGGCCGGTATCCATCGTCCACGGCGGGCGGTTCGGGCAGATAACTGCGGCGAAAGGGAACAAAGGGTGGTTCGGGATGCACCGGCTCGCCAAACACCTGCCAACCCCGCCCGCGCAACTCCCAGCGATGAAATTGTTCGGAGAGTTGTTCGTGAATCCCGCTCATGGGGTCTTTGCTTTGGGCGGCACCCGCTTGTAAAGCTCGCCGAAAATCGGCGCGCGCTCGTATTGCTCGACAAGTTTGATGCCCTTGGCCCCGCTCATATCCTCGGCCACTGTCTTGATGATGGCCGGCACGACATTCAAAAATGCCAGCCGCGTGTCCTGCCGGTAATACGTCTCCTTGCGAAACCAATTTTCGTAAATCGGGCCGACAATCGGAATCTTCATCAGTGCGTTGTCGAGGTCGGCCAGTCCCATGCCGATGGCATTACGGAACGTCTCCGCGATGGCGATGAGCAAGGCAATCATCGCAATGTTGGCAAAGGTTATTCCCAGCGCCCGGACCAATAGGGAATACACGATGCTGAAAAATACAAACGCGACGGCCAGATGCCAGAGCCGGAGCACCGGCGGGGAGTGAACGGTGCGGCAGGAAAAGAAATAAGTGTTGCCGAACGGCGAGGCACAGGTGTCGAATGCCAGGCGCTCCCGAATCATCCGCAAGTAAAGGCGCTTGCCCGAAAGCAGTCCGCCTTCGGCGTGTTCCACGCGGGACACTTCCATGCTGGGGATTTTCCGGTCAGCCATGGCCTTTTCGATGGCCGCGTAAAAGTCCTGCGGCGGCAGTGAGAGTCCGTCGGCAAAGGAAATCCAATGATCAAGAACCTCGTCGTTTTTTGACTTGAACCCAAAGATGGCCATACCCAATAATTCTGACGCGATTATGGTATCGGGGTTTATGGCCGGTCAACAAAAAATCGGTTCGCTGCGGGCAATCTTTCCACAATAACATGGATGCCCCTACTGCCAATAATGGGCGTGGCTGGGTGCGCGGCCTGCGCCCGCTTTTCTACTGGCTTTTGTTGGTGTTGCTGCTTTTAGGCATTCACACGCACCAGCGTTTAATGGAGCAAACGCGGCTCAATTTCACCGTTTCATTGCAGGGCCAGCCAGTGGATGCAACCGCCACGCTGGACGGAAAGCCCGCAATCAGCGGACAAAATATTTCCCTCGGTAGGCACGTCTTTGTTGTCACGCATCCCAAAGGGGAAACCTTTTCAACCAATATGTTCGTCTGGTATGGCGAACACGATCTCGGCACGATTGATTTGAAACGAGCCATCGGGACTCTGGCAGTGACTGCCGATCCGCCCGCGCCGTTTCTGTCCATTCGCGGGCCGGAATGGTCGGTGACGCTGACCAACAGTTCTGGCCTGACGACAAATGTTCCAACCGATCAATACACAGTTGAATCGAGATACGCCCATTGGGGGCACGCCGATGACGTTACGGTCATTGCGGGTTCAACCGCAACTTTGCGGATCGCGCCGCGATTGGGCGCGGTGCAATTGTCGTGCAATCAAACCGATGCAACTTTCCAATTGCTGACGCTGGATGACCGGCAGTTGGAAACGGGCGGGTTTCCGGCTTTGATCACGGAATTGCCGGAAGGGAGCTACAAATTGATTTCCCAGCATCACGGCCATGAGAGTGAAAAGACATTGGCCGTCAAAGCGGGGGTGACGAATGACACTCCGGTTGAATTCCTGTATGGCGCAGCCGTCCTGGAAACTGAGCCATCGGGGGCTTCGGTTCAAGATATTCATGGTCGAGAATGGGGTATCACCCCGCTCGACCTGCCGGAATTGTTGCCCGGCACCTTGCAATTGACGCTGCACCGGGCCGGTTATGAACCCGTGCCGGTGTCGCTGGAAATCACCGCCAACGAGACCGCCACTTTCCGAACCAACCTGGTCAGCACGGGCTACACCGGGGCAATGAAATCAGCCCGGCAGTATATGGACGCGGCGGATTACAACCGGGCATTGCAGGCGGTTGGCGATGCCCTCATTGCCAAGCCTGACGATGCCGAGGCCATGGCTCTGCAACGCGAGGCCACCGGGCTTGGCCAACTGCAACGCGCAAAATCGATGGCGGCGGCGGGCGATTACATTGGCGGCGGCAAGGAACTGACGCTGGCGCTTCAATCGTTGCCGGACAACGGGGAAATCAAGCAATTGATCGCGGACTACAAGCAGCATGAGCCGGAACAAATCGAACGGGAGCGAGTGGAAAGGCTGAACCGCCCCAAGGCGGTATATGACTCCGTGACGGCGCAAGTGGCTGATGCAAAATTGTTCGACGATCACGAACTCAAGTCGGGCAAACCAGCCAAGGATGTTTCGGCGGCCATTGTCAGCGCATTGCAGTATGTGCAGCCTGCTTACGCGATTACCCGAAACGATTCACCGCAGCCGGAAACCTACGTCATCATCGCCAATCAAAATGACACCGGCCTCCTCTCTTCAAGTGGCCAGCGGGAATGCATCATCGTCTGCGGCCAGACGACTGATAACGAAACGCAGATTTTTTTCAAAGACATGGAATACATGGCCAAACACAATGTCTCAATGCCGGGGCTTTTAGCCTTCCGGGATGACGAAGAATTCATTCCCATCAGCCCGTCAAGGATTCCCGATATGACGGACAAGCTGAAAGCCCAGCTTCAAGTGGGCGTGTCAAATTTGACGGTGCGTATTCAAGGGGCGGTTGGGCAATAAACTCATTCGGAAAATTCAATTGGAAACTTCGAGGCCAACAAATTGGCCCGTGGTTGCAGCCAATCAAATTGAGACGTCAATGGCTTTAAGCAGTTTCTTCAACACGGGCCAGCGGTTATCCCTCCAAATCATCGCTTCTTGAGCAGGAAGCTCCAACCAGACCGGCTTCTTTTGTTCAACGTAAGGAGATGGGGCGGTGTCAAAAAGGAATTCCTGCCAGACATTCACGCTCCGGCCATATTTATCAAAACCTTCTGGGGAATACTCGCACATGCAAAAACTGGTCCAAAAGTCGGTGAGGCCGAGCATTTGCGCATCAGTTTCGTCGCAAAATGGCACCGCTTTTATCCGGTCCAAAAAAAATTTACAGTCGTCTCTTGCATCAATTTGTGCACGAAATCCCTCATAGGATGCCTTGGCTTGGCGAAAAAAACTCTCCAACTCTTGCCCTTCCTTGGCGTCGCGATAGACGAAAAAAATAGTCGCTGCCGATTGTCCGCGTATAAATTTGATTAAGAAATCAACCATCCTTGGGTCGCTGGCAATGACGAAAGGCCGGCCCGTCCTCATTATCCAGGCTCGTTCACAAAATGCACTTTGCTCCAAGACTTCCTGCGTCGTGCGTGTCCGCATCATGACTTCAAAGATGTTGGCCCTCCCCTCCTCGACCAACTCGCCCTTGGGCTTTTCGTCAAAATGGCCGGATGCAATCAGATCCTTTAATTTCCGCAACTGGCGTTCCGGCGGCGGTGGCCGGAATTCACGCCCGCCTTCTTCCTCCTTTTCCCATCGAAACAACGACTGTGCGGAAATACCGAGAGCCTGTGCAACTTCTGTTGGGGAACCCAACTTAACACGCAATTTTTTCAGGTCTGCACGTTCAGCATTGCCCCATAAATCGTTTTTGCCAGCCGCAATGATTTTGTCCAATAACAACAGGTCTTTTGAGTCCATAATGGAGAGAGTTCAACTATTTAGAGTAAACACAAACGGCACCAACGGTTTCAAAATTCATAACGGGCAAAAATTGATAATGCATTGTAAGGCATGGTGCACAAAAAATACAGATAAATCGCATAAATAGTTGGAAAATAGCACAATAAACATGTTGACACACAATATGAGACATGCTAGATTTATCATGCAGACTCAAATAAATGAGCTGTGCGGTAACGTAAAAAAGTATGAAAAATAACGCCACAATCCTCGATGCTATGCAGACCGAAACCGAACTCTGCAACTTAAACGTGTGTGGAACCAACACGGGTTCGCCGGTTATTGACCTCCCGCAACAAGTCAGCCCGTCACGTGATTTTGCCTTCGGGTCGGACATGATCTCTCTCAACAAAATTGACCTCGTTGGGGAGGAAAAAGAAATATGAATGTCGCCAATTTGATTGATGATATTTTTGCCCAGGTTAAGAAGTCGCTGGTGGGTCTGCCATTCGGTGAAATGGCGGCTGGCAAAATTATCATCCCCGATGGGCCGGCCATAACGCGGGAGACTAAAATTTCAGGCAACGTTCAAAGCGTGGAAGTTTTTGGCCAATTTGATGTTGTTGTTGAAAAAGAGCAAACATTGAATGGAGAGGCTCAGATTCATGTGATAGCCTCCGAAAATGTCCAAAATATAATGGCTCTGTCTTCCAAGAACGGTGTCCTGCGCATCAGCTTGGAGAACAACACCAGCGTTAAAGGACCGGCTCCCAAGGTTCATGTGAAAGTGAGTGCTTTCAATGCGTTGACCTCTTTTGGGAATTCCACATTGGAAGTGCATGTTGGAAAATTTGATGATCTTCATTTGGGCTTGACCGGAAATTCAACCGTGAAATTGCGCGGCAATGGGGATCAGTTTGCGGTTAGCATAATGGGAATCTCTTTGGTGGATGCGGGTGGTTTGGAGGTAAACCGTGCAACGGTAGATGTTACCGGGAACAGCAGCATCGAGGGCATAACAGTCAATCAGAAGCTTTTTACCAAACTTCTTGGTGCGGCAACTGTGGCCTACAAAGGAACCCCACAAGTTGTGAATGCAACCACTCAAGGAGAAGTGCGTAAAATTTGACAACTGTGTGCGCGCCAGTAATTACAATGTCTATACGCGCATTGACCAAACTCGATATCTTATTACAAACACGGTGTCTGGGGCATTGGATTGCGTCCGCGCCGGCGTTGTTGAATTTCTCAAACAACACAAGCTTGCATTTCAGCCCTTGATAGGAGGATTCGTTGAAGATCCGGTTTCCGGCGCCTCCCCACAAATTTCCCACCGCGATCTACAGACGTTGGCCGCGCGTGGTTATCTGACTGAACTTACCCCGGAAGAAGAAGGGGGAACATTTCGGCAAATAGCGAACGCCATTCATCAAAAACAACAGAGGCCGAAGTTCGTGATAATGCCCACCTACGATTGCAATTGTCGCTGCTCCTATTGTTTTCAGGACTACATGAGGACCGGGACGACCAAGTTACCGATTGTCAATCATTCTTTGAGCGAGACCATGAGCGACAAAATTGTCGCGGCTTGCCTGGATATCGAAAAACGTTACGGCTTTCATTTCGAAAACCCCGCCTACACCAGACTTGTGTGTCTGTTCGGTGGCGAACCACTGCTTAAACGTAACAAAGACAGTATTCGGCATTTGCTTGACGTATTTTCGCGATATGGGAAAAACACATTTGTTGCGATTACGAATGCGACTGAATTGGAGTGGTTCCGAGACGAATTGGCTCCGCATCGTATTTCCCGGATTCAGGTCACTTTTGACGGAAGCCGAGAAATCCACGATAAAGTTCGAATCACGTCGGATGGCTCTGGAACTTATGATGTGATTTGCAGTAACATCGAATTGGCCCTGAACCGTGGCGTGCAGACTTCCATCAGGGTAAATGTGGACAAAAACAATATTGGGTCATTGCCGCAACTCTGTTCCGCATTTACTTCATACGGTTGGGCAGATCACCCTCTTTTTTCAATGTATGCAGCTCCGGTGGGATACAAGTCAACTCGGGTGACGGAATCCAATTTGTTAAATACGAAGGAGCTTTGTGAGAGTCTGGATGGGATGCGGATAAAATATCCAGTGCTGAAAATGATGCGCAAGCCGGATGATGGAATGAAAGACGATGTTCTCGCCGTCATTACTGGCAGACGGCAAATTTATCAGTCATACAAGGCGGCATTTTGCGGTGCCCACAACGGCATGTATGTTTTTGACGTTGTCGGAAACATTTTTACGTGCTGGGAACGAACAGGTGACAGCCGATTTCGAGTGGGCTTTATAGACCCCTGTAAGGGGCTTGTTTTAGAGGAAATGCAGTTGGAAGGATGGACGCACAGGCAAGTGGGAGCGCATCCGGTCTGTGGAAAGTGCCCATTCGGACTTGTTTGTGGTGGAGGTTGCGCTGTTTTTGCGGAAGCAAAAACTGGAGACAAGCAGAACAATTTCTGCAACGGCTTTGCACAAAGATTTAAGAAAGCGATGAGAGAAGCATTTCAAGAATGGGAATCTAAAGGATTTACATCTACCGCATCCAGCCCGGACGAATTCTGCGGTGTTTGAGATCGCGCCGCGCGCAACGTAAAATTCTTGACGGCATAACAAAAGGCCCCGGCCAAAATTGGTCGGGGGTGTTTTTTAATTGTAGAAGAAACCAAGTGCGCGAAGACTACTGTGACCACCGTTGCCAATGATGACGTGATCGAGCACTTCGATTTTCATCAACTGCCCGGCACGGATGAGATCGCGCGTCACCTTGATGTCGGCATCGGACGGTGACGGTTCTCCTGATGGGTGATTGTGCATCAGCACCACGGCTGCCGCTCGCATCGCGACCGCCACGTTGAACACCTCGCGCGGATGCACCAGCAGGGTGTCCATCGTGCCAATGGTGACAAGCTGATGCCCATACACGCGCTTGCGGGTGTTGAGCAGCAAAACCACCAAGCATTCGCAATGCGGATTGTAATAGGGGTTGGTGGCCACATTGAGCCGCCAGTAATCAGCAGCGGTTTCCGGGTTGTCGCAGATTTTCATCTGCTCCGGTAACGGACATTCCCGCAGCGCCACCACCTTGTATTCCTTGGCAGCGTATGGCTTGGTGGGCGCGTCGTTCATTTCCAGTTCGCTCGCCGGTGTGACCTGGAAATACGAACGTGGATCACTGCCGGCGCGTGGGCGAGGAACGCCGCACGGGTGCTGCCAGCATTTGCGCTGGCCGTTCCAATGGAAACCGAGCTTTTTCAAGTTGGCCCGGATTTCACCGACCGGCGGCACATTAAATTCCAGCCAGACCCACTTGCCGACAACCTGGGCTTGGCCCCAAATCTCCGGCATTTCCGTTTTCAATCGTTCCAGCAACGACAGGGTTGCATTGTTTTCTTTCACGGTTACTCTCTTTCTTGCCGTCCACCTGCTTCAACAGGCTGCTTCTGGTTTTGGTTACTCTCAACTGGAAGCGCGGACGGCACTTCAGAGAGAGAAGGGAAGTGCGCGATTCTTTTGGAAAGAACAAAATCCCGATTGCCAAGTATAACAGACAATTCCGAGATCCAGGTTGTGGAAAACAAAAAGCCCCTTCCGAAAACCGGAAGGGGTTGTGTTCAATAATCCTCCGGCAGCAAAACCGTCGTCGCCGAACGGTCGGCTTCCGTGATGATCCAGAACTTGACGCCGTTGGCGGCGCGATACACCGACAGGAGCCGAAAGCCCTGTTTCAGGGACAATTCGTTCTCCTGCCGGTCGAGTTCGTCCACTTCGCCCCAATCGCCGGCCTGATGCCGTTGAATGCCCATGAGTATGTCGTCCTGGGTCAACTGCGACAGGGCGTTGGGCGTGCTGACGATATGGCCCAGCCGGAATTTGGCCAGCGGAACCGATTTGGCACTCATACGCTGCCTCCCGCCGCAATTTCCGGCTCACGGATGCGTTCAAGTGCCTGATCAATCTCTCGGCTCGTCAGCGTCCAGCGTTGTTTTCGCGGCAGTTCGGCAATCACCGCCCATTTGAAACGTTGGTATGTGTCCAGCGCTTCCCGGTCGTTTGCCAGATGGTCGGCGAGCAGGGCCAGCGCCAGTTGCGCCGGGCCGCTGCCGCCGTAGCCCCATTCAAACCCGGTCAGACTGTGGTTATACAAGTCCAGCCGGGGATTGAGCGGACGGCCGTTGACGGTGACGATGACAGCGTGGCCTTGCCGCCGGCCTTCGTAGGTTTTCATCTGGCCTCCTTTCTGTTGGTTTTTCTGCGGGCGGTGACGATTTCCGCCTCGGCGTTGGCCGAGATGCGGAATATCCTGGGCGGAGGCTGGAACCGGACGGGCTTGTCAAAGCGCGTGCTGAATTCCCGCACCGGCTGGTTGACCATCACCACGGCGGCACAATCGCTCACACGGATGACCCGGCCCAACCTGCCGTCAATGCGGACAATGTCATTGACGCGCAACCGGAAGGGAGGACGGAAAGGCCGCCAGACAAGAGCAAATTGGCATTGCTCCTGCGCGGTGGCCGCCTCCTCCTTCAAGACGCCATCGCCCTTTCGATCCCGGCGGGATTCCAGCCAAACGGCCCAATAGGCGTCATGCCAGACGGCATGTTCCTTGGGCTGCGTGCGTTTGTCATACGGGTTGTCCCGTTCGCTGGCGCAAGTGTAGAGGACGTATTTGAGTTTGCGGCTCATGGGGCGTCCTCCATGATTTTCGCCAGGTCTTCGGCGGACAATTGGTCCGGTTGCATTTCCGGCTGGTCGAAGACGTGAACTTTCACAAAGGCGAACTTGGCCAGTCTGCCCGCGATTTTCTCGCGGGCTTCCTGACCCGCCTTGTCTTCGTCGAGCATGATGACGATGTGACCGGCCTTCGCGTGTTCACGGATCAATTCCTCCTGCGCTGGCGACATGAACCAGCCCATGAGGGCAACCGCCTTCTTGCAGCCAAGCTGGTGCAATTTGATGACATCGAAGAAGCCCTCGACGATCACCAACGGCCCAGGTTCCTTGCTGGCCCGGTCAAGGTTGAACACTTCCGACAATTTGTTGAACTTGGGCGGAAGTTTGTATTTTTCGGTATCTTCGGGCGGCTCGCCCGGCCAGCGTCCGGCATAGGCGACCAGTTCGCCTTCGACGTTGTGAATCGGGATGACGATGCGGCCGACCATCAAGCCTTTGTCCCCGGCGAAATAGCCGAGGCCAAAATCAACGATGGTTTCCAGTGTCAACCCGCGTTCCTGGGTGAGATACGGATGTTCGCGCTGCAACTTCTCCAACTTGAATTTTAATGGCGTATTGGGCTTGTTGTCCTCCGGCTTGGGCGCGGCGGCCGGTTGGGATACCGGTTTCGCCGGGCGTTTCGGCGTTGCCGCCGCTTCCTCCGGTTCGGCCTTCCCGCTGCTGGTTTTGACTTCATCAACGGGAATGTTGAACCACTCGCACGCTTTCAAGGCCGCGTCGTGAATCGAGCAACCTTCCATCTTGACTATGAAGTCCAGGGCGTTGCCGCCGTGCTTGCATTCGCTGAAACAATTCCAGATGTTTTTTTCGGTGTCCACCCGGAATTGCGTCGGGTTGGTGCCCTTGTGGATGGGGCACGGGCCGGACAGATTTTTGCCATTGCGTTTGAAGGTGCCGAGCACTCCGTAGTGTTCAAGCACCTGTTCCATGGTGATCCGGGAACGGATGTCCCGGAAATCAACGAAGGGTTTCTTGGGCATGGGATATTCTCCTTTCGAGGTTCAATGTGCGGTTCGGGAATCGAACCGCTTCTGATGGGGAATAATACCATGCCGCCCCGGACCGACCTAACTGTGGAAAACATTGGAAAACGCGACCAACGAATGGATCACGATAAGAATAAGAACCGCAAAGCAGGGTTTTACTTTTTTGCGGTTTGAATCCCTTTCCTTAAACCTTGCCGCTATACAAAAATCGCAACGCAGCACCTGAAACCCACTGCGTGTCCGGCTTCTGTTCCTTCGGGCTTACGACGACGTGAATCCGGCCTGTGTCCATTGAAGCCTCAACGGAAACGGTAAAAGGCGAGTCCACTGGAACCGGGCCTTCAATGATTTTCTTAATAGCTGCATTGTCCGTTGCCTCTTGGCTCGCAGTATGCTTTACTTGGGGCGAAGGGTGCCTTCCTGCTACTTGCGTGGTTGGTGGAACTCTTGAAACCTTGGTGACAGCCAAGGTTTCTTTATTTTCTGTCTCATTCATACGGTTTTTCTCCTTTCGTAAAATGGAATCTTCGCGAGGTTGGAAAAAAACAAAGTGCGGGCCACGCCAACCGCGATGAGAAAAAAAGACAAAAGGAAACAACAAGCAACCAAACGAAGAAAACAAATGCGGCTACCATGGTCATTTTTGTTGGTTTTAGCGTTTGAAACTCGCTCTGTTCTCTGGGGAGGCATTCACGCCACCGCATGAACCAACAAGTGAATTGACCGTCACGGCGTGCCGGGAAACGTTGGCAAATTCGCCGCCGCTCGCTAACGCGAGACTTAAACCAAGTCCAAAGAACAGTGCCCTTAAATGAAGGACAATTTACCATCGTCTGATTCTACGGAATGTCAAATGTTTTTCCCCGCCATTATTCCAACAAGCTAATCGCGTTGTCATTATGACAACCTCGCCAGCGCAGCGAGAAGAAATCAGGCTGATCCTGCAAAGTTTTAGTGTCGGTAAAAAGGAAAAGTCCCCGGCCCTGTTTCAAATGTCGGCACGCCTCAATCATGGCCTGCATCCGTCCTGAATTGGTCGTAACAGTCAAAACGCGGAAACGATGGATGCCCAAATTGCGCCGGTGGATGTTTTGTGTCCACGTCGATTCATAGGCCAGCAACTTCCGATAAAAGCTGGTTTGGTTCAAATGGCCGCGCGTCACCGGCATGGTGGCGCGGTCGGCCTCAAGGAAATACCAGCACAGCTCCCCATTGAATTCCAAGCCGAAAACGCGGTCGGGAATGACACCGCATTTTACACCGATGTTCACTTTCCACTGGAACGGCTCGCGCAATTTCGGAGTGTTCAAATCGTCCGCTGTCAGCAAGCGAACGTCTTTCCGGTTCCGGCACGCCACTTCAACGGCGACCATGACGTCGGAAACCAAAAGCGCGTGTTCAAGAAACAATCTGCCGACATGATTCTTCCGTTTCCAATCGAGCTGGTGATAGGGAAGTGACAAATCGCGTTTCAGCCATGCCGCCCCTTTATTTCCGAGTCCGTAGGCCATGCGGCGTGAGCCGCTTTGGTAGTGGTCAATCTGGCAGCGCGGCCGCTCCAAAAACCCGTGGTGATACAGTCGCTGCAAGCGCCGCAACATCTGTTGCGGGCTGCCGGTGGTCAACGCTGCCAGATGATCCGAGCGCAAAAATCGGTGACGATGGACATGATGAAGAATCTCCCGGTCGCGGGCGGTCAATTGAAATGCCGGGATTTCCGGCGAGCGTTTGAAACGGGGAAGTCGCCTCACCGCTTGATTTTACCATGAAGCAAAGCTAACGAGTCCCTGCCTTTGGCGTCGGCCTGAATGCTTTTTCGGATTCTTTGATCAAAGGCCACAATTCAATTTCCATCGCTTCGGCGATCCGCAGTAATGTGTCGAGTGTCGGCCTTCGTAACTCATGCTCCACACGGCTGATCATGCTGTGCGACAAACGCGCCTTTTTTGCAACTGCATTCATGGAAAGCCCCAGCGCCTCGCGTTTTTCACGGAGCAAACGGACGGCAATTGGGCCAACAATGTCAGCTTTGGATTTAGCCACGTCTTATAAATTACGCAAAAAAGGCTTGACAAACTATGTGCCTATAGGCACAAGTATGGCGTGAATTTTTTACGACGCATCGGCCCCGATCCCCACGTCAACGGCGCGAAAAGCGTTGGCGGCGACGGATGTCCCGACATATGGGAACTCGACAACGGCGATTTCGCCGTCATCGGCATAGACATCACGGATGCCGCCAAACCGAAGTTGCCGCCGACTGCCGGTTGTGGCCGGGATGAGCGGATTGTCCGCCTGCCGCGCAATCTGCTGGTGAACGCCAAGCAGGACATTCCCGACCGGCTCTGATTCGTGCTAGAATGGCGGCATGGAAATTTGGGGATGGGCTTCTCAAAACTGGTTCAATCTTTTCAGCGTCATCGGCATCATCGCCGGGCTGTCATTTACAGCCGTTTCATTGCGCTCCGACACCAAGACCCGGCGGATTGCCAATTTGTTGACCGTCACCGCCAACCACCGCGAAGTCTGGAAGGTATTTCTGAATGACAAAGAACTGGCGCGGGTGCGGGATGCCGGGGCGGATACAACCAAGCAGCCGATTACGGATGCGGAGCGGATATTTGTCACATTCGTCGTCTTTCACATGAACAGTGTATTTTATGCGATGAGCGATCAACTGGTCGTCAAGGTGGAAGGGTTGCGCCGGGACATCGCGCAATTCTTTTCGCTGCCGATTCCGCGCGAGATTTGGGAAAAGATCAAAGTCCTCCAGAACGATGATTTTGTCGCCTTTGTGGAATCGTGCCGGAATTGGAAATAGCATCATTGATATGGCTGAAAGATTTGTTGCTACCCCTGAAACGAGGGCGTAGCATCTTATACTGCAATCGGAAAAAGCGGATATGAAAACTTATGTTCTGAACGAAAAATCGGAACCGGCTTCAAATGAAATCGTCTGGGCCTTCGATCTCGGCAAAGGCTCCATCGGCGAGGCGGTGCGTCGCGGCAACGAATTTTTGCACAAGGCCTCGTTGCTCATCCCGGCAGAATTTGCCGAAACCAAAACTGCACGCGATCGACGGCGGATGCACCGCACCCGCGAGGCGCACAAGGCGCGGGAGAAATGGTTGCGCAGGGTTATGCAGGAGGCTGGGATTGAAATTTTGCACGGGCGCAACTATGACGCTGCGGGAAATTGGAAACCCGGTGAGTCGGCGGACAACCGACTGGAACAGGAATTCCCATCGGACGGCGACAAAACTTGTTACACATCCTGTCTCTTACGGATAAAATTACTGCGGGGTGAACAATTAGAACCGTGGCAGGTGTTCAAGGCGTTTCACTCGGCGATTCAGCGGCGCGGATACGACCCGAACATTCCGTGGAAAACTCGTGAGACGCGCAAGGTCAAAAATGGCGAAGATGATGAAGCCGGCACCATGCAGCGAATGCACAAATTTGAGCAAGACTTGGAAACGATGGCTCCCGGCAAGACGGATTATCATTTCCCAGCCTACTTTGATGCTTGGCAAATGGGTTTGTGGAATCCCGCAAAGCCAGACGAGTTAAAATTACGAAGTGATTGCCATGCCAAAACCACGCGCAATCAGATTGTCCCTCGCAAACTGGTGGAAGCGGAAATTCGCAAGATGGTTGAAGGCGCAGCAAGGCATTATCCGGCGCTCACGGGCAAGGCGGATTATCTCCTCTTTGGCCCGACGGAAAAACCTTACGCCTCTTTCGATCCGCAGTTACGGAAGCAACACGATTTGAAAGAGGGCGGCGAAAATGACTGGCAAGGAGTTGTTGGCCAAAAGATACCGCGTTTTGAAAACCGCATCATTGCCAAGTGCGCGCTGATTCCACGCCTGAATGTCTGCAAGATACGCGAAGGCGAAAAGGGACAGCCGCACGAAAAATCTTTGGTGGCCGTCGAAGTTGCCTTTTTAATGAAGCTAAAAAATCTTCGCGTCCAGCGTCCCGGCGGCGTTGGTTGGCTGACGGCTGACGAGATTCGCGAGATTTACAAAGACCCGAAACGCAAAGATTGGAAATTTACAAAGTCGGCCTGGAAAAAACATTGCGTGGGCATCGGCGCAGTTCCGCTTCCGGGGCATGAAGAAGTGGAAGCGCCTCGACTATCCGGTCGTAGCAGGTTTTGCCGACCGGCTTTAGAAATTCTCAAACGGCTCATTCTGTCTGGCAAACAGCCATCTGAATTTTTGCGCGATGAAATGGCCCGGTTGAACGGGAACATGGACCCACTGAAAGGTTTGGTGGAGTCGGATTTGAAATTTCTCGCGGACATGGCGGCACGGAATAACACTTGGGAAGGCATCTACGTTCCAAATCAACAATTGGACGCCATCGCTCAATCATCCAGTGATCCGAGCGAAGCCATCCGGCGGTTGATTGGCCAGCAAAACGACCCCGTGGTTCGGCATAGGCTGACGGTCTTTTACCAGCGGCTTTGTGAACTGGAAAAATCCACCGCCACGCGGCCTGATTCCGTGGTTTTGGAATTCGTCCGCGAAGACTTCATGGGTAAAAAGGCCAAGCTGGAATACAACAGTTTCATCAAAAAACGCGCTGAGGAACGCATTAAGGCTCGCGAAGAAGCCGCCAAAGTCGGGGCCACGGAGAAATCAGCGGGATTGAAGCTGGAATTGCTTCGAGCACAGGATGGATGCTGCCTCTACACCAACGAAGGATTGGTTCCATCCAAACTGGATGAATACCAGATTGAGCACATCGTCCCGCGCTCCCAAGGCGGACCAGACGCCGTGGTTAATTATGTTTTGACAACCCAAAAAGCAAACGAAGCCAAAGACGACCGCACACCTTACGAATGGTTTCATCAGGAAATGCCCGACAAATGGGATGCTTATGTCAATCGCGTGCGTGCTCGTGCAACACATTTGCGGAACAAAAAAGTTCAATTGCTCATTTCACCAAACGCTGCGGAATTGGCCGAACGTTACACCGCGCTGGCCGAAACAGCTTGGATCGCCAAACTTGCACAGACCATCGTGGGACTGCAATTCGGCTGGCGGAATGGTGTTGATGAAGGTGGCAACAAGCGGGTAACGGTGATTTCGGGTGGCCTGACAGGGCGCATCCGGCGCAAATACGCGCTGAATCAGGTCTTGAATTCAAACGCCAAGACCGAGGAGGAAGCCGAAACGAAAAACCGTGATGATGACCGGCATCACGCGCTGGATGCGATGGTGATCAGTTTCATTCCCGGCTGGGTGCGGGACGCGATGAAAGAAAACTTCTTTCGCTTTCCAGAACCTGTTCACCAAAATGCAAAAGGATTTTTTGAGAAGGAAATCCGGTCAGTGAAGCCGCGCAACATCGCCCTCCTAAAGCCCGTATTTGAAGAAACGATTTATGGCCAGCGAATGATTGACGGACACAAATTCATCGTTGGCAGAGAAAGTCTAGTTGGCCTCGCGGTCAAAAAGACGCAGAACAGCGAAAGCATCAAAAAAGTTTCCGACATCGAATTTGGGCGCGTAGTTGATGCTCGCATACAAAAAAATGTGAGGGTATTTTGGGAGGCAAACCCCGCCGCGACTTTGGAAGCGTGGAAACAATGGTGCGCTGATTATCGCCTCGGCGCAAATGGCCCGCCGGTCAAATTTATTTTGGTTACAAAATCAAAAGCGGATGCCGTTGACGAATACATGAATGTCACCAAAGCCGGAGATTCATCCGAACGCGGGCAATACAAGCGCGGGGCCAAACATCGGGGCTATTTTATTTATGAGCGCCCGTCTCCTACGCGCAAAGAGCCGGACAAAATGCAGATTGAAGTATGTCCTGTCTTTGTTTTTCAGAGCCAGAAGGCGGTGCAAGAGGATTTGCTAAAACAAGCCGGGATTAAAATGCACGGCTATTTTGAATCGGGATGCCAAGTGCGAACGCAGCGTGAATGGGAATTTCAAGGCGACAAATACCCGGCAGACGAATTTATATTAGGCAGCGTATGGGCAAATCGTAACGCCAAACTTTGGCACCCAATCCATCAGGAAATCGGCCCCGTTGGACTGCGCATCTTGCTTGATGCGGGATTTGAAAGAATTTAATTTATGAGCCATCATATCCTTCACGTTTTTCAGCACGGCGCGATTTTGGGCCGTGAACGTGGATTCATCACCTGCAAGGCTGACGGGCAGGACGAGCGGCGGCTGCCGCTGGACGACATCCGGGCGGTCATCATCGCGGCACGCGGGGTGACGCTCACGTCCAACTTTCTTTCCGGCCTGCTGGAAACGGATGCCATCGCGCTGCATTGCGACGAGCGGTATCAGCCCTGCGGCTGGACGGCGCCGCTGGCGCGCGTGGTGGATTTGAAGGCGTTTCAAAATCAAACGGCCCAGCCGCGCCGCCTGAATGAAAAGCTTTGGCACGAAATGTTGCGCGGCAAGACGCTCAATCAGTCGCGCGTGTTGCAGCACAAACAGCTTCGCTCGCCGCATCTGGAACTGGCTCTCAAGCAAGAGACGTTCGACGAAGCCAATTGCGCCCGCCGCTACTGGCAATTGTATTTTCCATCGATTGGCTGGTCGGCCACGAAGCGTGACCGCAAGGAGAACACCGCACCAAATCAGATGCTCAATTACGGTTACGCGGTGCTGACGGCGTTGTGTCACCGCAGCCTGCTGGTTCATGGCCTGTTGCCGCAACTGGGCGTGTTCCACAAGCCGCGTTACCGTTCCGAGCCGCTCGTCTATGATTTGATGGAGGCATTTCGCCCAGCGGTGGAATTGATGCTGGCGGAGTTCATGTTGGCACCGGAAGTTTCCATGAAGGCGTGGGCAAAGAAGGTGGGAACGGAATTGCGCGAGCGGCGGGTGAAGCATGAGGCTTACACGCTCAAGCTAATGGATGCAATTGACGCCTCGGCTAATTCGTTGGCGCGGGCGTATGAAGAAATGTCGGCACGGCCGTTTTGGGTGCCGGAACTGCCGATGTCCAATTGACCGAAATGAAGGGCATGAACGATGAACAATTCCCCTTTCAGCATGGGCTGGCTTATGGCCATGTTTGATTTGCCGGTGATGACCGACAAGGAACGGAAGACCGCGACACGTTTCCGCAACGATCTTATTGACCACGGTTTTTTGATGATTCAGTTTTCTGTTTATGCGCGGCCTTGTGTGAACTTCGAGCAGTTGGAGAAACACATGGGCATCATTCAAAAACTGGTGCCGGAAGCGGGCAATGTGCGGATGCTCTATATCACAGATGAGCAATGGTCGAAAAGCGTAACGGTGATTGGCCCAAACTATGACCAAGGCAGGCGGGCCAAAGACCCCAAAGTGCCGGATCAGGTGGAGTTCTGGGGGTAAGACAGAATCGAGTTGCCGTGTGCAAGCACAGTGGGCAACTCGATTCAATATCAGTTAAGCCTTCCCCCCGGAAGTGCGTTAATTGCGCTTCAATTCCATCACAACCAACGGCTTCTAGCAAGCCTATTTTATCTCACGCGCCTCTGGGGGGAAGGCAAAACTCGCAGGCGGTGGTGTTTGTCACCAACGAGATTTTATCTCACGCGCCTCTGGGGGGAAGGCAAAACGTGGACCCGCTGTTCGCCGCGCTGAACAGCATTTTATCTCACGCGCCTCTGGGGGGAAGGCAAAACACATCCTCGCCAAGAAGGCGCGTGGTGAAAATTTTATCTCACGCGCCTCTGGGGGGAAGGCAAAACTGTTCCAAACCATTATCGCATAACTTGCGAATTTTATCTCACGCGCCTCTGGGGGGAAGGCAAAACTGGACACAAAAGAATTGGATTCCGAGCTTTATTTTATCTCACGCGCCTCTGGGGGGAAGGCAAAACTGCTCACTCGTAACCAGCGCGAGGTGCTGCATTTTATCTCACGCGCCTCTGGGGGGAAGGCAAAACCGCCAAGGCGCTGGCCAATCGCGCTTACGGATTTTATCTCACGCGCCTCTGGGGGGAAGGCAAAACTGGAGTTCAACAACGGATATTTGACCTGTAATTTTATCTCACGCGCCTCTGGGGGGAAGGCAAAACCAACTTTTTTGCAGACAGCGCAATTGCAGGATTTTATCTCACGCGCCTCTGGGGGGAAGGCAAAACAGCGCCGTTTGCTGGATTTGATTGGTGGTGATTTTATCTCACGCGCCTCTGGGGGGAAGGCAAAACAATTGGCGC
>Ga0335074_10004417_pt1 | contig 19356 bp, 7 predicted proteins | sample Lox_Sample_23_FD_206715 | JGI IMG/M metagenome (GOLD analysis project Ga0335074, IMG submission 206715) | Soil microbial communities from Loxahatchee National Wildlife Refuge, Florida, United States - Lox_Sample_2.3 | ecosystem: Environmental > Terrestrial > Soil > Wetlands | place: USA: Florida... | reverse complement strand
GCGCCGCAGCGCATCCGCGCGTTCCTGGCCGCGCAGCCGCCCGATCCACTGGGACAAAATTCGCGGATCGTTCGGATTCAATTCGTAGGCGCGATGAAAATCCTCCACGGCCGTCTTGTTCATCGCACTGCACTCGGCCACGCGCCCCAGGCCCCACCAGGCCAGCGCGAAGCGCGGGTTCCATTCCAGCGCGGACTTGAATTCCGCGTCGGCCTCTCCGATTTCCCCCCGCCGGAACCGGACTTCGCCCGCGAACTCATGGGCCGCAGGCGACTGCGGTGCATCGTGCAGTGCCTGTTGCGCCAGCCTCCAAGCGGTGGCCACTCCGTCGTTCGCCAGCGCCTTCCGTCCCGTCGCGATGGCGTCTTCCACCGGCCCGGCGCACAGCGCGCACACACACAACAGCCACAAAACTCCGCTCTGGATGAATGCCCGCAAATACCAGTCTATCCCGCGATCCACGGTGAATTCACGCACCTCATATAATTGTCTGTGGCCCCGCGCTCGCTCCTTTATTCCCGTTCTAACGCCACGCTGCTCGAACATGCCGCCGCCTTTCTCGCCTCACAACCGGCTCACTCGGAAATGGTGGTCGTCGCGCCCACCCGGGCCGCTGCCGCAGAGATTGCAGCGCACGCTTTTCGCGTAGGCTGCCAGGGCGTGCACGCGCTCACTCTGGCTCAACTTGCCGCGCAACTCGCCGCTCAACCCATGGGACGTCTTGCGCTCGCGCCGATTTCGCGGCTGGGCATCGAGGCGCTGGCCGCGCGCATCGTTCACGCCTCCGCCACCGCCCAGCGCCTGTCTTATTTCACTCCCGTCGCCCAAACCCCCGGCTTCGCGCGCGCGCTCGCCAAGACCATCACCGAACTTCGCCTCCAAAATGTCGCAGCACCCGCGCTCGCTGACACCGGACCGCCGGGCCGCGACCTCGCTCATCTGCTCCGTCTTTATGAGCACGAGCTCGCCGAGCGGTCCGTCGCCGATCTTCCCATGCTTCTCCAACTCGCCTCGGACGAAGCCGCCCGCGGCGCTCACCGCTTCACGCGCCTTCCGCTTCTCCTGCTCGGCATTGCGGTCGAATCCGCGGCTCATGAGCGCCTTCTCGCGGCGCTCATCGAAAAATCGCCGGATGTTCTGGCCACCGCCGTCACCGATGACGACGTCATCCCCGCGCTCGAACGCGCGCTCGGCGTCTCTGCCGTCTCGGTCACCGCCGCGCCGCCCGCCACTACGCTCGAGCGCGTGCGCAACTGGCTCTTCTCTTCCGCGCCTCCACCATCCGCTCCTCCGGATCCCGCGCTGCTCTTCTCCGCCCCCGGCGAAAGCTTCGAGTGCGTCGAAATCGCCCGGCGTATTCTCGCGCTCGCCGACCAGGGCACGCCGTTCGATCGCATCGCCATCCTGCTCCGCAACGTGGATGCCTATCAGCCGCTGGTCGAAGAAGCGCTGCGCCGCGCGGGCATCGGCCATTACTTCAGCCGCGGCGCCGCCCGGCCCGATCCCGCAGGCCGCGCGTTTCTCGCTCTGCTCGCCTGCGCCGGCGAAGGCTGTTCCGCTTCCCGCTTCGCCGAATATCTTTCGCTCGGCCAGACACCGCCGCTCGATGCTGACGGCTCTCCGCTGGCCCGCCCCGTTCCATGGACCCCGGCGGACGACGATATCCTCACTGCTCTCGCCGTTCCCCCGCCCGGTTTCGCGCCCGGCGAGGCGCCGCTCGATGATCCGCCACCCCTCGACGTCCCCTTCGGCTGGGAGAAATTGCTGGTCGATGCCGCCGTGATCGGCGGCCGCGACCGTTGGGCCCGGCGATTGCGCGGGCTCGCGCGCGAGTTCGAAGCGCAACTCCGGCGCCTTGAAGACGAAGACGAATCGCGACGCGCTCATCTCGCCCGCCGCATTGAGCAGCTAAAACGTTTGGAACATTTTGCACTGCCCTTGATTGATTTGCTGGCGGCCCTTCCCTCCTCCGCAAAGTGGGACCTGTGGCTCGACCAACTGGCCCGCCTCGCTCAAGTCTCGCTCCGCCGTCCCGAACCCGTCTTGAGCCTTTTGAGCGAGCTCGAACCCATGCGCGACGTCGGCCCCGCTTCGCTCTACGAAGTCTACGACGTTCTCTCGGAGCGCCTGGGCTCGCTACGCGCGGATCCCCCCGTACGCCGCTACGGCCTCGTCTTCGTCGGTTCTATCGAGGAAGCGCGTGGCCGCCGCTTCGACGTCGTCTTCGTGCCCGGTCTCGCGGAAGGCCTCTTCCCTCGCCGGGCTCTCGAAGATCCGCTCCTGCTGGACGAACACCGCAAACCGCTCGCCGCCGGCCTTCTCACTCAGCCCGAACGAGTGGCCGCCGAGCGCTTGTTGCTTCGCTCCGCCGCCGCGGCCGCGGCCGATCGTCTGATCGTCTCCTACCCGCGCATGGACGTCACGCAATCCCGCCCCCGCGTGCCCTCGTTCTACGCGCTCGAAGTCATTCGCGCGGCCGAAGGCCGTCTGCCCTCGCTCCGCGAATTCGAAAAGCGCGCCGCCCGCGCCGCTTCCTCGCGCCTGGACTGGCCCGCGCCCGCGAACCCTCGCGACGCGATCGACGATGCCGAATACGATCTCGCTTCGCTCCAAACCGCCCTCCAGCTGCGCGGCCCGGAGTCCACCGGCACGGCGCGCTACTTGATGCAAACCGATCCCTCCCTCGCCCGTTCGCTCCGGACACGTTGGTTACGCTGGTGGCGGTCCTGGTCCACCGCCGACGGCCTGGTCGATCCCGATCTCGCCACCCGCGAGGCCCTCGACGCGCACCGCCTCGCCCGCCGCAGCTATTCGCCGTCCTCGCTCCAGCACTTCGCCGCCTGTCCTTATCGCTTCGCGCTCCACGCCGTCTTCCAGCTCCGCTCGCGCGAGCAGTCCGTTCCGCTCGAACAAATGGACCCTCTCACGCGCGGCGCACTGTTTCACTCCGCCCAATTCGAACTGTTCCGCGCGCTCGCGGGCAGGTTCCCCATCGTCGCCGACCGCGCCACGCTCGATCTCGCCGATCGCGTGCTCGACCGCGTAGCTGCAAGCTACGAGGACGATCTCGCCCCCGCTATTCCCCGCGTCTGGAAGAGCGAAATCGAAAACCTCCGCACCGATCTGCGGGGCTGGCTGCAGCACGTTGCCGCCACCGAGACCGAGTGGCTTCCCGTGCACTTCGAGTTCGCCTTCGGCCTCCCGCCCGATCCGAATCGCGACCCCGCCAGCACCGGGCAGGAAGCTGTCATTTTCGACGGCGTTCGGCTGCGCGGCTCCATCGATCTGATCGAGCGCCACGCTTCCACCAGCGCGCTTCGCATCACCGATCACAAAACCGGCAAAGCCCCCAAGGATCGCCCTCAATACCTGGGCGGCGGCGCTCTGCTTCAGCCGCTCCTCTACGCCCACGCCGCCGAAACATTATTGGGACAATCTGTTGAATCCGGCCGCCTCTCTTATTGCACCCAGCGCGGCGATTATTCCTCCATCGACATTCCCGTTAATCCCGAGGCCCGCGCCCGCCTGCGGCGCGTTCTGGAAACCATCGACCGTTCCATCGAACAAGGCTTCCTCCCCGCTGCCCCGCAACCCGGCGCCTGCGGGCTCTGCGATTACAACGCGGTCTGCGGGCCCTACGAAGAAACGCGAGTCAAGCGCAAGCCCGCCGATCGCCTGGATCCGCTCATCGAAATCCGGCACTCGCCTTGAGTTCGCCATGACTCCCGGCATTCAGCCTCAACTCGATGACACTCCGGCGCGCCAACGCATCCGCACCTCGCTCGCCGAAAGCCTGCTCGTCGAAGCGTCCGCCGGCACCGGCAAAACCACGGAGTTGATCGCCCGCATCGTCGCCGTTCTCGCCAGCGGCCTCACTACCATCGAGCACATCGTCGCCGTCACCTTCACCAACAAGGCCGCCGGCGAGCTGAAACTTCGTCTTCGCCAGGAGCTCGACCGCGCGCGGGGCACGGCCCGCACCCCTGCCGAACGCGCTCACATCGAGGATGCTCTCGAACATTTGGAGGAAGCCGCCATCGGCACCATCCATTCCTTCTGCGCTCAGATCCTGCGCGAACGGCCGGTGGAAGCCGTGGTCGATCCGGCTTTCGAAGAGCTCAATGAACTGCAGGCCGCGCGCATCTACGAACGCGCCTTCCGCGCCTGGACCGAATCGAAGCTCGGCGCGGGCGCTCCTGGCCTCCGGCGCGCTCTGGTACGCCTGGCCTCGCGCGATACTCTCGACGCCACTTCTCCCACCGAACAACTCCAAAACGCGGCGTGGAAGCTGATCGAGTGGCGCGATCATCCCGCGCCCTGGCGCACCGTCGAGTTTGATCGCGAGTCGGAGATCGACGCGCTGGTCGCCCAGGTTCGTCTGATCGCCGAAGCCGCCTCGCGTTGCAAGAAACGCAATGACAATCTGGTCAAGTCTCTCCGCCCCGCGCAGTCTCTCGTCTCCTGGATCGCGCGCTCCGAATCCGCCGGCCCCCGCGATTACGATTCGCTCGAAAGCCTGCTCATCCGCCTGATCCGCGATATCAATCGCAACCCGCAAAAAGGCTCCGGCTTTTTCGCGGAAGGCGTTCCTCGCGAACAGGTGGTCGAAGCCCGCCGCTGCCTGCTCGACCGCCTCGAGTCCTTTCAGCACGCCGCCGATGCCGACCTGGCCGCCGTCCTGCGCGGCGAAATGTGGGACCTGGTCGAACAATACGATCGCCTCAAGCGCCGTGCGGGCAAGCTCGATTTCGTCGATCTCCTCCTGCTCGCGCGCGATCTCGTCCGCGACAAGCCCGATGTCCGCCGTTATCTTCAGGACCGCTTCACGCACATCTTCATCGATGAATTTCAGGACACCGATCCGCTGCAGGCTGAAGTTTTGCTGCTGCTCGCCTCGGGCGATCCCTCCGAGTCGGACTGGCTGAAGATTGCGCCCAAACCCGGCAAGCTGTTCCTGGTCGGCGATCCCAAGCAGTCCATTTACAAGTTTCGCCGCGCCGATGTCACGTTGTACCGGCAGATTCGCGATTCGCTCGCCGAACGCGGAGTCGGCGTCGTCCAGCTCACCGCCAGCTTCCGCGCGCTCCGGCCGATCCAACATTTGGTCAATTCTGCGTTTCAAACCGAAATGAAGGATGATGTTTCATCCGGCCAGGCCGCCTACGCACCCCTCAATGGCGAAACTCCCGCCATCCCCGGCCAGCCGGGCATCATCGCCCTGCCCGCCCCGCGCCCCTATGGAAGCATGCGGATCAGCAAGGCCTCCATCGACGCCTGCCTGCCCGAAACGGTGGTCGCGTTCATCCAATTCCTGCTGAGCGAGAGCGGCTGGAAAGTCCGCGACCCCGAAAATCCGCGCGAGTTCCTCCCCGTTTCCCCGCGCCATATCTGCGTCCTCTTTCGCCGCTTCACCAATTTCGGAAAAGACATTACGCGCGATTATGTTCGAAGCCTCGAAGCACGCGAGATCCCGCACCTCCTCGTAGGTTCCAAGTCTTTTCATAGCCGCGAAGAAGTGGAGACCCTGCGCGCCGCCCTCACTGCCATCGAATGGCCGGACGACGAGCTTTCGGTCTTCGCCGCGCTCAAAGGCTCGCTCTTCGCCATCCCCGATAATCTGCTGCTCCGTTTCCATCACGAAATCGGCCGCCTCCATCCTTTCCGGACTCTGCCCGAAAATCTCCATCGGGATTTTCAGCCCATCGCCGCAGCCTTGACCCTGCTCGCTGGTCTCCATCGCGGCCGCAACCGGCGCCCCATGGCCGACACCGTCAACTCGCTTCTGGAAGCCGTTCGCGCCCACGCCGGATTCGCGTTGCGTCCAGCCGGCCATCAGGTCCTCGCCAATGTTTATCGCATCGCCGATCTCGCGCGCAGTTTCGAGCTCGCGGGCGGCGTGTCCTTTCGCGGTTTCGTCGAGGAGCTCGCCACGCAATCCGAGAAGGCCGAATCCGCCGAGGCGCCCGTGCTCGAGGAAGGCGCCGAAGGCATCCGGATCATGACCGTGCACGCCGCCAAGGGTCTCGAATTTCCCGTCGTGATTTTAGCCGACATGACCGCCAACATCGCGCCCGGCGACCCGGACCGTTACATCGATGCGCGCCAGCGGCTCTGCGCCACGCGTTTGCTGCGCTGCGCGCCTTGGGAGCTTCGCGAGCACGAATCCGAAGAACGCCTCCGGGAGCGCGCCGAAGGTGTCCGCGTGGCCTATGTCGCTGTCACCCGCGCCCGCGATCTGCTGGTCGTTCCCGCCGTCGGCGACGAACAACTCGACGGCTGGCTCGGCCCCTTGAACAAAGCCATTTATCCCGCGCCCGATCGTTTTCGCAACGCCACGCCAGCCGAAGGCTGCCCCCGGTTCGCCGACAGCTCCGTCCTCGACCGCCCGTTTTTCGTCCACGAAGAAACTTCGGTCCAGCCCGGCCTGCACACGCCGCAACATGGACCGCACGAAGTGGTTTGGTGGGATCCCAAGACCTTGAAACTCGCCCCGCCTGCAAATTTAGGCTTACGCCAGGAGGAAATACTCAAAGGCGATTCGAACGATGTCGATTCACCCAGCCTCGTTCAATACCGCGAATGGAAAGCCCTGCGCGAGAAAACGATCGGCTCAGGAGCCCAGAAAGAATTCGATGTGTTCACCGCCACCGATGCGCCCGGCGCCCCGCCCGATTTTTCTATTGCAGTGAAATTCGATGCACTGCCGAAAGCTTCCGGCCGCTCCTCCGGCGCGCGATTCGGAACGCTGGTTCACACCATTCTCCGCGATGTTTCTCTCGACGGAGCAAACCTCGACGAACTCGCGAAAGTTCACGGCCGCATCCTCGGCGCCAGCGATCCGGAAATTCAACATGCCGCCGAAGCCGTCGCCGCGGCCCTCAAACATCCGTTGCTCGAACGCGCGCGTCGATCCAAACTCTGCCGCCGCGAACTGCCGGTCCTGCTGAAACTCGATCTCAACCGAATTCTCGAAGGCGTCATCGACCTTGCGTTCGAAGAAAACGGAACCTGGCACATCGTGGATTTCAAGACCGATGCGGAACTCGGCCCCAGTCGCTCCCGCTATGAAAATCAGCTCCGCTGGTACGCGCTCGCGCTCGCCCGCCTGAACGACGCGCCCGTGGAAGCGCATCTGCTAGGCGTCTAAATCGAGAACATTCAGCTCGCCGCTCGCGTCGCCCAAAGAATCCACGCGCAGGCCCATGCGATCCAGCAGCGCCAGATGCAGATTGTTCATCGGCGTTTCGGGCGCGTACCGAATGTGCCTGCCGCCCGATCTTCCCGCCACCAGAATCGGCAGATTATCGTGCATGTGGCGATTGCCGTCGCTCAAACCGCTCCCATACACGATTTGACAATGATCCAGCAGCGTCCCCTCGCCATCCGTCGTCGCCTTGAGCCGCCCAAGAAAGTACGCGAACTGCTCCACGTGATACGTGTTGATGCGCACCACCTTCTCGATCAGCTCCGGATCGCCCCCGTGATGCGTGATGGGGTGATGGGCGTCCGAAATGCCGATCTCGCGATAGGTGCGTGTGCTGCCTTCGCGCCCGATCATGAATGTCGAAACGCGCGTAGCCCCGGTCTGGAACGCGGCCAGCATGAGATCGAACATCAGTTTCGCGTAATCGCCGAAATCCGCCGGCACGCCGCCGGGTTTTTCGAACGAAGGCGTCTGCCGATCCTCTTTTTCGGCGAATTGTATCCGGCGCTCGATTTCGCGAACCGCGGTCAGATATTCATCAATCTTGCGATGGTCCCCCGCCCCGAGCTCGGACGTCAGGCGTCGCGTGTCGTCCAAAACATAATCGAGAATGCTTGTCTCGGTTCCCAGCCGCGCCAGGCGGTCTTTCGGATTCTCGTCCAGAACGCCGAACAATCGCTCGAACACCACCCGCGGATTCACGTCCGGCGGCAGCGGCGTCGACGGCGTGCGCCAGGAGAGCGTGTTGCTGTAAGCGCAGCTGTAACCCGAATCGCAGTTCCCCACCAGCCGGCTCTCTTCACACGCCAGCTCGAGCGAAGGCAATCTTGTCGCCGCGCCGATGTGCGCTGCCGCCACCTGATCGGCCGAAACGCCCGCGCATATCCCCGAGCCGGCCGTTTTCCTGGGATGAACACCCGTTAAATAAGTCGCCGACGCGCGCGCGTGATCGCCGTCTGCATCGCCCAGCGGACGGCCGGTGTTTTGCGCGAGGTTCGAAAGCACGTGCACGTTCTTGCGATGCGGAGCGAGCGGCGCGAGAATCCGAGACAGCTCGAAATCCGCGCCCTCGGTCTGTGGCGTCCACTCCGGCATATAAACTCCGTTCGGGACGTAAATGAACGCCAGGCGGAGCGGCGCAGGCGTCGCAGCCATCGCATCGAGCAGCGGCAGGGCAATCGCCGCTCCGACGCCTCGCAGCAAGGTCCGCCGTGACAGATTACCTGGCATCAGTGATCACCTGCTCGACGAGCTGCGCGAACGTTTCGTTACCGGAAACTGAACTCAGCGACGCTTTGCGCCCCAGCGCATACGTGGCAAGCTTGGTGCCCAGGCAGCGCGCGAACCGGTCCTTTTCACTCAAAAGACGTCGCTGGAGCGCATCCGGCCCATCGCCCGCATCCACCGGCAAGCCGCCGTCCTGCACGCGCCACCGGCCGATCGCGTCGTAATTTTCCAGGCTGAACCCCAGCGGATCCATGCGCGAGTGGCAGCCGCTGCACGCCGGATTGGTGCGATGCTGCTCCAGCCGCTGGCGCATCGTCATCGCGCCGCCGAGCGAGGCTTCCACCAGCCGCGGCACATTCGCGGGCGGCGGAGGCGGTGGCGAATCGAACAGGTTTTCGAGGATCCACTTGCCGCGCAGCACCGGCGACGTGCGCGCCGGATACGACGACACGGTCAGCACGCTGGCCTCGGTCAGGATGCCGCCGCGATGCGAACCCGCCGCGAGTTCCACGCGCCGGAACTGGGGCCCCACCACATTGGGGATGCCGTAGAAAGCCGCCAGCCGCTCGTTCAGGAACGTGTAATCCGCCGCGAGAAAATCCGAGACCGGCCGATCGCCCCGCACAATCGATAGAAAGAAGCGCCGCGTCTCCTCCTGCATGTCGTGTCGCAGCGCGGGAGTGAATTCGGGAAATTTGTCAGGATCGGGCCGCGCGGCCGCAAGATTCCGCGTCTCCAGCCACTGGCCGGCGAAGTTTTCCGCCAGCGCGCGCGATTTGGGATCCAGCAGCATCCGATGGATCTCCTCGCGCAGCACCGCGGGCTCACGCAGGCGATGATCGGCAGCCAGCGCGAAAAGCCCATCGTCGGGCAAACTGCTCCACAGGAAATACGACAGGCGCGAGGCGAACTGAAAATCATCCAGCCCATCCCCCGGTTCCATGCGAAACAGGAACCTCGGCGAGACCAGGATCGCTTCGAGCGCCGTCTCCATGCCGTGATCGATCGAATCAGCCCGCTCAACGAAGCGCATCAGCCCGTCCATCTCTTCTTCCGTGACAGGCCTGCGATATGCGCGCCGCGCAAGTTCGGCGAGATTCGTGCGCGCGCATGCCAGCGTGTGCCGGCCGGGTAAATGCCCGCAGCGAAAAACACGCCGATAGCTTTCTGCAAGCGGCGGCTTCACTGGACTGTACGGGCCGCGCAGCTCGACATACGCAAGCTGCTGCGAATCGATCCAGATCCTCTGATCGCCTCGCCCGAAGTGTATGCGAAATTCGTTGGACCCCGTATCCACCGGCACTCCGTCAACCGAAAAGGTGGCCGGATCGGAGCCTTTGCGCAGCGCGATCACGACGTCGTAGTCGCCTTCGAAGTCCACCCGGAAGTGAAAATCGCTCGCGGCGATATGCTGCACCGAGGGCGTCGGAAGCGTGGGAGGGACAATCGCAGCGTGCGCGATTTTTTCCGCCGCCGCCAAATATCGCTCCATCAGCGCGGGCGAAACACTCAACACGTCGGCGATATTGTCAAACCCGTAACCGGAATCATCCGCCGGAAAATCCGCGGCCGGGTTGAACGGAACCGCGAGCAGGTCGCGAATCGTGGCCGAATATTCGTACCGGTTCAGCCGCCGCGCCGTTTGCGCGTGGAGCGACACGCAGAGCACCAGCAACACGGCAAAACGCACAATCTCAGTGTACCGGGCTGGGACTACGGGTTGGGACTGGTGGCCGATTGGATCGCGATTTTAGCGATCTTGAGGATCTGCCCGTCCCGGGAAACTGAAATCCCGGGCACGCGCCCCAGCGCCTGGCCGAGCGCCTTCGGGCTGCCGGGAAGCGTGGCCTGCGGCGCCAGAGTGCGGAGACTCGTGAGCAGACTGGCCGAGTTGCCGGTCCAACTCGCACTCGGCCCTAGAAGCGCGTAGACAGCCTCGCGCAGCGGATCGGTGCCCAGCCAGACCGCGTCGGGATCGGAAACAGCTTCGACGATCGCTTCAGGCGCAAGGCCCAGCGCCGGTGCCGCGGCCGCCACCCAGGCGGTCGAATCCGGAAGACGCGTGACGTGCGCCAGGTCGATATCCCGAATGTTGCGGAGCGCGGCCGAGGCTCCGTCGGCGAGCATGGCCAGCATCGGAGCCCGCAGCGCTTCAAAATCGGCCATCACGGCGGCTTCCGTGCGCGGCGCCTCAATCGCGGCCAGGTCCATCGCGATGCTGCGGTTCGCAAGCGACCGCGGTGCCGTAAACGGCGCCTGAGCCTCATCCAGCGGCGCGATCAACACCATGGGCCGCGCGATTTCGGCCACCGCCGGATCGCGAAAATCGGTTTGCGTGGTTTCGATCCCCTCGCCCGAGGAAATGGCGCACAGCGCCTCGCAAATCTTGATCGGAATGCGATGCACGTGATCGAAAACCAGCACCCAGTTGTGCTGGGCCCGGTGTGCCAGTTCGCGATCCGACGCGGGCAGCCGCCGCAGCGGCGCGCTCGAAGGATCGATCAGCATTCGTAACGCCCGCGCCAGCGTCGATTTGCCGCTTGAGGCTGGTCCGCGCAGCACCAGGATAGGGTACGGGCCGGAGGGACGCATCGAGGACGCGAGGAAGAAGAGCGCGCGCGTCCACGCCTGCGGGGACAGACGGAAGAGTGTGGAGAAGAAGAGGCCCGGATCGGCGGCCGGGGATTGGCGGCCGGCCGGAATCGGCAGCGGCAGCATTCCCGGCGCCTGCCGGAACGTGTGGCGCAGGTTGTCCGTTACTCGCCACCCCTGCGACGTGATCTCGAGGATTTCGCCCGCCTCATTGGCCAGGTCCAGAAAGATTTTCGACGGTGCGAACGGGTCGCCTTCGAAGCTCACCCGCGTGTCCACTTTTTGCGCCGCCGCGCTTCCCGCTTGTGCCCGTGCTTCCAGTGTCCGCAGCGCCGCGCGCAGCGCCACCGACGAGGGCGCCGTTTCGTACTCGGCATAGTAATTCGCCGTGAGCCAGTCGCGAAAATCGGCCGACCGCAGCGGCAGCACGCGGCGCGAATCGACGCTCGAAGGGATACTGGCGCACGGTTCGCCGCCTTGGGAGAAGAACGGCGTCGCGGCGCGGGCATGGTAAAGCAGCGCCAGCGCCTGGTCGGATTGCGTGATCCGTCTCGGCATCAATTTGGCTTCAGCGTAGCCGTTCATCCGCGCTGTCCAGCGCCGGCTTTGCGGAACCCGCTGAGAGCGCGAAGAAAACTTTGGGGATCGAGCGGTCATCGGCCCTCGAAGAAATCATAGATAATGGTGAAACTTGATGTTCATCGCGGGGCGTATAGCTTTAGTCTTCGTATCTTCCCTCCTCTGCGCCCAGGCGCAAATCATCACCACCATCGCCGGCACCGACTTCCCGTTTCCTCCCACGCCCATCGCCGCCGCCAACGCGCCCACCGGTCTCCTCACCGGCGTCGCCGTCGACCCCGCCGGAAATCTCTACCTCGGCAGTTCCGACATCGGCAACAACAACGTCATGAAAGTGACGCCGCAGGGCGTGCTCACCGTCATCGCGGGTAATGGCATCGTGGGATTCTCGGGCGACAACGGCCCCGCTGTCGACGCCGCGGTCTATTCTCCCGGCGGCATCACCATCGACGCCTTGGGCGACATCTATTTCATCGATGCTTACAACCAACGTGTCCGGATAATAACCCCCAGTGGACTCATCGGCACCGTGGCCGGTAACGGAACTGCCGGCTACTCCGGCGACGGCGGCTCCTCGCTCGATGCTTCCCTCAACCTCGCCACCGGCGACGCCGTATCGCTGGATGCCGGCCTCGCGATCGATGCGTTCGGAGATCTATTTATCGCCGATCAGGGGAACAATAGCATTCGCGAGGTAACTCCCGAAGGGCTCATCTATACCGTCGCCGGCACCGGCGCGCCGGGATTCTCTGGCGACGGCGGCCCCGCCACCAGCGCGAAATTGTCCGGCCCCAGCGGCGTAGCCGTCGACACGGCCGGAAATCTCTACATCGCCGACACGCTGAACAATTGCATCCGCAAGGTAACTGCCGACGGCACCATCAGCACTTTTGCGGGCACCGGCGCCCTGAATCCGTTGGGCGACGGAGGTCCCGCGACCAAGGCGGCCATCACCGAGCCCAGCAGCGTGGCGGTGGATGCGGCGGGCAACGTGTACATCGCCGACACCTTGAATGCCCGCGTCCGCAAGGTCGCGCCCGGCGGAATCATCAGCACCGTAGCCGGACACAGCGTCATCGGATATACCGGCGACGGCGGCCCCGCCACCAGCGCGGCACTCAGTCTAATCACCGGCCTGGCCGTGGATTCGAGCGGCAATCTCTTCATCGCCGACAGCGCCAACCATCGCGTCCGCAAAGTGAATCCATCCGGCATCATCAGCACCTTCGTCGGCAACGGATTGTTTCGCTTCTCCGGCGACGGCGGCCCCGCCACCAGCGCGACGTTCTACCTGCCGGAGAGCATCGCCGTCGACGCCATGAACAACATTTACGTGGCCGACACCAACAACGACCGCATCCGCAAAATCGACCCCTCCGGAATCATCAGCACCGTCGCCGGCAGCGGAACCTTGGGCTTCTCCGGCGACAAAGGCCCCGCTACCGCCGCCAGTATGCTCTTGCCGTTTGCCGTGGCCGTGGATCTCGCCGGAAATCTGTTCATCGCCGACACCGATAACAACCGCATCCGCATGGTCGCGCCCTCCGGCATCATCACCACCTACGCCGGCACTGGAACTTATGGCTACACCGGCGACGGCGGCCCGGCCACCAGCGCCACGCTGAAAAATCCGCTCGGCCTCGCCACCGACGCTTCCGGCAATCTCTACATCGCCGACAACCAGAACAGCGTCATCCGCAAGGTCACGCCCTCCGGCATCATCAGCACCATAGCCGGAACCGGAACGGCGGGATTTTCCGGCGACGGCGGCCCGGCGGCCAAAGCGAAGTTGAATCTTCCGGATGGACTCGCGGTGGATTCTGCGGGCGACCTGTTTATCGTCGATTGCGGTAACGATCTCATCCGCATGGTCACCCCGGACGGCGTCATCAGCACCGTCGCTGGAAACGGAACGTATGGATTCTCAGGCGACGGCGGGCCCGCCACCAGCGCCGCCCTCGGCCTCGACAACGGTACGCTGTTCGACGGCGTGGCGGTGGACGCGGCGGGAAATGTCTTCTTCGCCGACCGGCAAAACAACCGCATCCGCAGGGTCGCTCCGGATGGCATCATCAGCACCGTTGCCGGAAGCAGCTTCTACGGTTACTTCGGCGACGGCGGACTGGCCATCAACGCCGAGCTCAATCTCCCCGGGTCGGTGGCCCTGGACTCCGCGGGCGATCTCATCCTGTCCGATTTCGGCAATCATATCCGAGCCGTATTGGCCAGTCCCCCCGCCGTCAGTGTCTCGCCGCGGCAATTGCAGTTCACCGCATCGAGCAATGGTGCGCCCGCCAATCCGCAAAACCTCAGCCTCACTTCGCCGGTCGATGGACTCGCGTTCTCCGTCAGCGTCCCCGCCGGCGCCTCCTGGCTGCAAGTGAATCCGGCCCTCGGAGCCACGCCGCGCTTGATCCAGGTAACCGCCGACCCCGCCGGCCTCTCGCCGATGACCTACCAGGCCACCCTCACCATCAACATCCCCAACGGCAATCCCAGCGCCATCGCCGTCCCGGTCAGCTTTCAGGTCACCTCCGCGCTCCCGGCCGCCTTAGCGCTCGATAAAGCCAGCCTCTCGTTCCCCTTCCCCATCCAAGCCGCCTCTCGCACGCAAAGCATCACGGTTTCAAACATCGGCGGCGGCAGTCTGCCTTTCACGGCAGCAGCCACAACAACCAGCGGAGGATCCTGGCTCGCGGTCACACCAACCAGCGGACAAGCGCTGCCCGCCAATCCCGTGGCGCTCACCGTCACCGCGAACCCCGCCGGTCTCGCAGCCGGTACTTATTCCGGACAAGTCACCGTCTCCGCCGGGTCGCAAAATCAGACCGTGCCCGTCACCATGACCATCAGTTCGGTGAGCCAGGCCATCTTGCTCTCGCAAACCGGCTTGTCGTTCCTCGCCGTGCAAGGCGGCGGCGTGGTGCCCGCGCAAAGCTTCGCCGTCCAGAATATCGGAACGGGCGTGATCAACTGGACTACTTCCACGACCACGCTCTCCGGCGGTTCCCAGTGGTTGCAAGCTTCGCCCGCTTCCGGCAGCTCGGATGCCGCGGCCGACACCAGCCCGCGCGTCTTCGTCAGCGTGAATCCATCCGGACTCGCGGCCGGCGCCTACTACGGCTTGGTGCAAGTGTACGCGCCCGGCGCCGCCAACACGCCCCAGGTAGTCACGGTATTTCTGCAGGTGCTGCCCGCCAATTCCCAGGTATCCGGCGTCGTCCAGCCCGCCCAGCTGGTCTTCGTCGGAGTCTCCGGGTTTGAATCGCCCGGCTCCCAAACCGTCGAAGTGTACAACATCGCCGCCGCGCCCAAGAGCTTCGAAATTCAGGTGACCTCGAATGTGGTCAGCTTCCAGGTTCTGCCCCAGGACGGCACGCTCGATCCCCAGCAGCCCACCAGCATCGTGATCCAGCCCTACACCGCGCCCTTGAACCCGGGTATCTATGAGTCCTTCGTCACCTTGCGCTTCTCCGACGGCACCATCAGCCCCATCCGGGTCTTTACTTTTGTGTTCAGCCCCGAGGCAGCCAGCGCCCGAGCCCGCGGCGCTAAGGTTACCGGCTGCACGCCCACCAAGCTGCTGCCCGCCCTCACCACGCTCGATCAATCCTTCACCGTCTCGGCCGGCTGGCCCACCGCGCTGTCGGCCTTTGTCGCCGACGATTGCGGCAATGTGCTTTCCTCTTCGGGCTCGGTCACCGTCAATTTCTCCGACGGCGAGCAGGCGCTCGCGCTGCGCGCCCAGGGAGCAGGCAACTTCGAGAACACCTGGTCCACCGGCAATAGCTTCTCCGGCGTCACGCTGACCGTTCACGCCGCGACTCCCGACGGCCTCACCGGCGATGCACAGGTCACCGGTAACCTCGCATCGCAAGAGCAGCCGCCGTTATTCGCAGGCGCGGGCATCGTGAGCGCCGCAGCCGCGGTTTCCTACACCGCCCTGGCGCCCGGCTCTGCGATTTCGATTTATGGGACTCGTCTGGCCGAGAGTACCGCCCCGGCAGCCGCGCTGCCGCTGCCCGCGAAGCTGGTCGACACGCAGGTTTTCGTGACCGGCGCCACCGCCGCTGGAACCTCCACCGGCCTGATCCCCGCACCGCTCTATTACGTCAGCGAAAACCAGGTGAACGCGCTCATTCCCTACGAAGTCAGCGTCGATACTTCGCTGCAGCTCCTCATCCAGCGCGGTTCCACGCTCTCCAGCCCCGTGCAAATCAATATGGCGCAGGCTCAGCCCGCCGTCTTCAGCACCACGGGCGTGCCCGGATCCCCGGGCTTGATCCAGGTCTATCCGTCAGCCGGCGGCGCGCCCTACTTTTCCAGTTCCACCGCGCCCGCCCATCCCGGCGACACCATCGTTCTCTATTGCACCGGCCTGGGCCCCGTGAATCCAGCGGTGGCCGACGGCGCGCCGCCCGGTCAGCAACTTTCGAACACCGTCGCTAAACCCCAATTGTCGGTCGGAGGCCAGTCCGCCTCCATCGCCTTTGCCGGATTAACGCCCGGATTCGTCGGCTTGTACCAGGTGAACGCCGTGCTGCCGGCCGGGGTGAAAACCGGCGCCGGCGTGCCCGTAACCCTTGCCGTCAGCGGCCAAACCAGCCCCACCGTCACCCTCAACATTCAGTGACGGCCCGGTGAATTCGCGTTTCGCCCTAACGGAATTCTTCGAACAATTCGATTTATTAATGTTACTCTTGGTTTGACGAGCCCACGCATGCCTCCATCGCCGGAAAAGCTCCAAAATCAACCGCCGGCAAAAGAAGATGCGGAAGCCATCACCCGGCAGCCGCATCCTCACGGAATACGCCTCGGAGCCCTGGTAATCTCGCCCACCTGGGAGGTGGGTGTCGAAGCGCTCATTCTGGAATTCACGCCGGGCGAAGTCATTCTTCTTCTGGACGATCCCGTCACCGCCAAAACCCACGTCAGCGTTCAGGTCAACACCTGTTCGTTCTACGGCGAGATTCTGTTCTGTGAGCCGGAGGGCAGCCGCTGGAAAGCGCATATTTCCTTCGACGACACCGATGCCAGCGGCCTGCGCCGAACGCCCCGTTTTCCGGTGCGGATTCCCGCCCGCATTTTTACCCCTACCAACGACCTTCCCATCGAGGGGTTGATTCTGGACGTTTCCGGCGAAGGCCTGGGAATCGAGCTCGCGCAGCTCCTCCCGCCCAAGACCAACATCGCCGTCCAAAGCGACGAGAACATCGCGCTCGGCGAGGTTCGCCACTGCCGCGAGCTACCCTCCGGCTTCTATCGCGCCGGTGTGGTGCTGCGTCACATCATCCGCAAGGATCGCGACTTGCAAAAGGCCGAATCGGGCTGGATGAACAAGCTCGGCGCGCGCTTCGGCATCAAGCGTCCCGACCGTTCCAAGGGCTGATCGGCACTCTCCCTGCTGCCGTTGCCGGCCTTTATCCCATCAATCGATCCCCGTCAATCCGCCCTGAGCGCCTGGATCACATCCACTCGCGCCGCCCGCGCCGCGGGCAGGATCGACGCAACCACCGCCGCCGCCAGCAGCACCAGCGCCGACGCCATCACCGGCAGCCAGCCCGGCATGCGCACCTGCTCGAAATAACTGCCCGCGATGCGCGCCAGCGCCAGTCCGCACACCGTTCCTGCCACGATCCCCAAGGCCGCCATCAATGCGCCCTCGCGAATCACGCCCATCACCAGGCTGCGCGGCTCCGACCCCACCGCCAACCGTATGCCGAACTCGCGCGTCCGCCCGCTCACCGAAAACGCCAGCACCCCCGCCACGCCCACCACCGCGATCAGCAGCGCGACGCCCGCGAATCCGCCGAACACGATCGCGTTCAGCCGGTCCGGCGTCAGCACCTCCGCGCGCACATCTTCGAGCGTGGCCGCGCGTTCCACGATCTGATCCGCCGATATCTCTCGAATGATGCGCGTCACCGGCGTCACCAGCGCATAAGGATTCGAGCGCACGTGTATGAACAGGCGCCCGCCGATCAGCAGGCCGATCTCCTGGTCCATCGGATGATAAACGTTCATTACCGGCCCGGGCATCAAGTGGTCATCGTCCAGATCGGCCACCACGCCTACAATGCGCCGAGGCTTCGGGCTCACGCCGACGAACTTCATCACCGGATCGGTCCACATTAAGTGCCGGTTCACCGCATCCTGATTCGGAAACATGCGCTGCGCCAGGGTCTGGCTCACGATCACCACCTGCTCGCCGTCGGCGCGGTCTCTAGCGTCGAAATCGCGCCCCGCGATCAGCGGCACGCCCAGCGCGGCGAAAAACCCCGGCGATACCGTGCGAAACTGCGCCAGCGGATCCTCCTCGCCCGGCCCATGCACATGTCCCTCGGCGCTGAACCCGAAGCCCTGCCCGAGGATTCCGGCATCGCGCCACGGAACGGCGGTGCCCACCGCCACTTGCACCACGCCCGGCAGCGCAGTCAACCGCCGGATCGTCTCCTTATAAAAGTTCACCACTTGCTCCGGCGTTTTCCCGTACTCCATCGGCGGCACGTTGATCGCGAGCACGCGCTGGATATCGATGCCCGTCTGCACGGTTTGGAGCGATAGCAGCGTCTTCACCAGCATGCCGGCCCCCGCCAGCAGCACGAAGCACGCGGCGATCTGGGTCACCACGAAAACGCGCTGGCGCCGGCTGGTCCCGCTCGTCACGCGCACGCTCCCGCTCGCCAGATTCATTCCATGCGACGCCCCCGCCGTCGGAAGCCGCGGCACAAATGCCAGCAGCACCGCCGCCACAATCGCAAGGCCGGCGCCCACCCACAGCATGCTCGCATCCACCGTCAGATCCAAAGCCCGCACCGAAAACCGCGCTGCGTAGCGCGCCAATACCGCCACCATCGGCCCCGCGCTCAGCACTCCCAGCGCCGCGCCCGACACGCACAGCAGCAAACTCTCCGCCAGCAGCGTCCGCCGCAAAGCTCCCGCGCTCGCTCCCAGCGCCGCTCGAATCGCCAGTTCCCCTTCCCGCCGCACGGTCCGCGCCAGGATCAGATTCGCCACGTTCGAACACGCGATCACGAACACCAGAATCGATGCCGCCAGCAGCACCCACAACACCGTCCGCGCGCGCGCGGTGATCTGGTCGCGCAATCGCACCGCGCTGATCCGAAAATCAGCCTTCTTCGAGTACGCCTCGGGATGCGCCTTCATCATTGCGCCGTGCACCGTCGTGAGCTCGGCGCGCGCCTGCTCCAGCGTCGCCCCCGGCGCCAGCCGCCCGAATACCTCCGTCATCCGATGCACGCGCCCGGTCACCATCGTGGCCGACAGATGATGCGGGCTCGTCACGATATTCGCGATAATCTCCGTCTCCGCCGGATACGGCACCGAAGGCTCCAGCACTCCTACGATCGTCGCCGGCCTCGTCCCCAGCCGAATCGTCTTCCCCAGCACCGATGGATCGCTGTTGAGCTGCGTGCTCCAGAATCGATACGTCAGCACCACCGCTCCCGCCGCCGCGGCGCCATCATCGTGCGCGTCCAGCAGCCGCCCCAGCACCGGGTGCAATCCCATCACGTGAAAATACGATCCGCCCACCACGCCCGACCGCACCTCGCGCGGCTCTCCCAGCCCTACCATCGTGAAGCCGATTTGGGAAAAATCCCCAATTTCGCTGAAGCTCCGCAGGCTCGACTTGAGATCCTGAATCTCCGGCACCGAAAACGCGGCGTCATCCTCACCGATGCCCGGCGCGCTCTGCCGGATGTAGATCAGGCTATTCTCATCGCGATTGACCA
>Ga0335074_10004416_pt1 | contig 19358 bp, 12 predicted proteins | sample Lox_Sample_23_FD_206715 | JGI IMG/M metagenome (GOLD analysis project Ga0335074, IMG submission 206715) | Soil microbial communities from Loxahatchee National Wildlife Refuge, Florida, United States - Lox_Sample_2.3 | ecosystem: Environmental > Terrestrial > Soil > Wetlands | place: USA... | reverse complement strand
ACCTTACGCCGGTCATCCATTCGCTTGGCGATATCGCCGAATGGGATCGCCTGTCGCGTGAGCGCGGCATCACCGCCGATTATCACCTGAAGATCGACAGCGGCATGGGGCGCCTGGGTACCCGGGAGCCGCCCTCCGTCATTCTGGAGGCGATTCGCGCGGCCCCGCACATTCGCCTGGAAGGTTTGATGACGCACTTCGCTTCGGCCGCCAATTACGCCAGCCGCCAAACCGAAGAACAGTTGCGGGTGTTTCAAAGCGTCTGCTCGGACCTGGCGGCCGCTGGAGTGAATCCCCCTATTTTGCACCTGGCCAGCAGCATCCCGATCGCTTATGGCCGCCGCGACGCCTGGCAACGTATGGTGCGGCCGGGACACGCCGTTTACGGCTACGTGTCGCCGCTGGCGCAAAGTTCGCCTCTAGGCAGCCCGCAGCGGGTGCTGAGCGTACGTCCGGCCCTGACCTGGAAAACCGCGGTGCTGGCGGTCAAGGACCTCCCGGCCGGCGTTCTGGTGGGCTACGGCGGTATGTACCGAACCGCGCAACCCACCCGGATCGCGGTGCTCGCGGCCGGCTATGCCGACGGCATTCCACACCGCTTATCGAATAAAGGCCGCGTCATCGCCCGGGGCCACTTCGCGCCCATCATCGGCGCGGTCTCCATGGACCTCACCACCATTGATGTCACCCATTGCCCGCCGCTTGCGCCGGGCGACGCCGTCACCCTGCTCGGGTCCGAAGGCGCCCTGTCGATTGACGCGCAGCAGATTGCGCGCACAGCCGGCACTATTTCCTACAGCGTGCTGTGTGGCATCCACGCCCGGGTAAAGCGGATCTATATCGATGAAAGCGTCGAGGAAAGCTGATTGACTACGCGACACGCCGAATCACACGCGCCGGCAGTGTGACGATCGCCCAGACCAGTTCAAGCACGCCTCCCACCGCGATCCCAACAATGCGAAACGGGAGTAGAATCAGCCACACCACGGGATAGAGGAACAGCGCCGCCAGCGCTAAAGGCCAGCACAGGATGAAGAGAACGCACCACAGCAGAAAGCCAAGCATCCGAGGGTCTCCACTCTATCAGTACGAATCCGGGGGGGCCAAATGTTCAGGGGAATGGAGCGGGAGACGGGATTCGAACCCGCGACATCAACCTTGGCAAGGTTGCACTCTACCAGCTGAGTTACTCCCGCCAGTGGCGGTGTGTCTCACGGCCAAAAAGCCGGACGAACGAGATCATTGTCGCGCGCTGGCCCAAGAACTGTCAAACTGGCGGCCGGGCGCCCTCAGAAGCTTTCAACCGCATGCAACTCTCATCCGCTTGCGGATTTACCGAACGTTCACACTCGAATTAAGGGCCCACCCTAATCATTTTCATCCTAGAGTGTTTCAGATATACCATTGAAAACAAAGCGATTATAATTGGCTTTCCACAGCTGCTCCTTATGCTATCCTGGCTCTGCCTCACTAGTAGGACGTAGGTAGTTTTCCAGAGGGACCGCTCGGCATGGCTTCGGTCGGGCCGGCTCCTCCAAAAGATATAAAACCTGAATTCTAGCTTTTCCACAAGGTGTGGAAAACTTGTGCAAAAACTGCGCGGATTGTGATCGAGGAATGAACATCTGGGAACGCATTAAAGAACAGATCTCGGGCAAAATCAGCACCGAGGCTTTTGAGAATTGGTTATCTAAGGCGGCTTTCGTACGGGCGGAAAGGGATCGGCTTTGGGTATCGGTTCCAGACACCCACACGCGGGTTTGGATCCAACAGGAATATTCGGCCGAGATTTGGTCGGCTGTTCGGGAGATGAATCTATCGCTGCGCGAGATTGTGTATGAGATCGACGGAGCGGGACCGCTGAGCGGGAACCGGAGTCTTCTCGAGGAGCGGCCAGACTCCCTGTTTGCGCCCTCCATCACTCTCAACCCGCGCTTCACGTTCGACAGTTTCGTGGTTGGCTCATGCAATCAGTTCGCGCACGCCGCCGCGCAGGCGGTGGTGACGAATCCGTCGCGCACCTACAATCCCCTTTTCATCTATGGCGGCGTGGGCATGGGAAAGACGCATCTGATGCACGCCATCGGACGTTCGCTAGTGGACCATCATGCCAGTATGCGGATCATCTACACTTCGAGCGAGCGCTTCATGAACGAGATGATCACCTGTATCAAGAACGATCGCATGCAGCTCTTTCATCGCCATTACCGTTCCGCCGACGCGCTGCTCATCGACGATATTCAGATTCTGGCCGGCAAGGAGCGGACCATGGAGGAGTTCTTTCACACCTTCAACGACCTGTTCGAGCACCAGAAGCAAATCGTCATCTCCAGCGACACGCCGCCCAAGAACACACCAGGCCTGGTAGAGCGCTTGCGGTCCCGTTTCGAATGGGGCTTGATGGTGGACGTTCAGCCCCCTGATCTGGAAACCAAGATGGCCATTCTGGATAAGAAGGCGGAAGCGGAGGGAATCGTGCTTCCCGAAGAGGTCCGCATTTTCATCGCGACCAAAACCAAGCAAAACGTGCGCGAGCTGGAAGGCGCTTTGAACAAGCTGGTGGCTTACTCCTCGGTCACCGGATCGCCCATCAATCTTCCCATGGCGCACCAGGTTTTGAAACACCTGACAGCGAGCGGCGAACGCAGGATCAGCATCGAATCCATCGTCAAAGTGGTGGCTGAAAAGTTCAATCTGCAGCCCTCCCAACTCAAGCAAAAGACCAACGAACAGAAGATCGCCTACCCCCGCCAGATCGCCATGTATTTGGTCAAAGAGCTGACTCCCGCCTCGCTACCGGAGATCGGAAAAGCTTTCAACGGCAAACATCACACCACGGTCCTACACTCGGTCCAGAAGATCGACCGTCTGAGGCAGATCAGTCCAGATTTGAACAATCTGATCAACAGTCTAATCGATTCAATTCATTAGACTTATTTGTTTTATCCACAACCGGGCCCCGGGGAGCGCTGTGATCCGCTGTGGAAGAGTGCGGAAGAGGCGAATTTTCCTTCCTTCCGCGCCTCGGAATCCACAACTTCTTGTGGCAAGAAGTTTCTGATTTTTGTATAATTTAGAGAGAAATCAACATTTCAACAGACCCTACGATTACGGTTCTAGTTTAAAGACTCATTTACCAAGACCCTAAAGCTATTCAAGCGGTGGGGATAACGCAATCGAGGCAGGCGCATCTGAGCGAGGCAAAATGATGGAGTTTACAGTCAGCAAGACCGATCTGGTCCGGGAATTGAATCTTTCGCAGGGCGTCGTCGAGAAGAAAACCACCATACCGATTCTGTCGAACGTGCTGGTGGAAGCGGCCGGGGATCGCATTAATTTAACCGCTACCGATCTGGAACTGGGAATCCGGTCCTCCTGCCCGGCGCGGGTGAAGAAGCAGGGCGCCGGAACTATCCCGGCCAAGCGGCTGCTTGATTACGTACGTTTGCTGCCGGACGCGGATCTGGAAGTAAAGCTCCAGGAGAACCAATGGGCCAGCCTGGTATGCGGGCGGTCCCGGACCCGCATCGCCGGCATGTCGCGGGAAAGCTTCCCCGAGCTTCCGCAGATGCCCGACGTGCTGGCTCAGATACCCGTTTCCGTGCTGGCCTCGATGATCTCGCGCACCATTTTCGCGATTTCGATGGAAGAGTCGCGCTTCACGCTGAATGGATCGTTGCTGCTGCTGAAGAGCAGCGGATTGGCCATGGTGGCTACCGACGGCCATCGCCTGGCCATGGTGGAGCATCCCATCGAACTCCCCGGCGTAACCAGCGTGTATCGCGCGCTGCTGCCGCGCAAAGCCATGGGCGAGATTCTGAAGCTGGGCCAGGAATCGAACGCGGACGCGACGCTGGCGTTCTCCGGCGACGAAAATCACCTGTTCTTTCAATTTGGCGAGCGGCTGCTGTTGAGCCGCAAGCTCACCGGAAACTTTCCGGACTTCGAACGCGTGCTGCCCAAGGATCATCCGCATGCGGTGGTCCTGGAGCGTGAGGAACTGCGGAAATCCATTGAGCGCGTCGCGCAGTTTTCCGATGAGCGCTCGCGCGCCATTCGTCTGCGGGTTCAGGAAGGGGAGTTGCACATTCATTCCTCGTTGTCGGAGACCGGCGAAAGCGAAGAGAGCCTGCCGGCCGACTACGCCGAGAGCCCCGTGGAGATTGGATTCAACGCCAACTATCTGCTGGATTTTCTGAGGGCGTCCAGTGAGGACAAGGTAACTTTTCATTTCAAAGACGCCAACAGCGCCGGCGAACTGCGGCCCGCGGCGGATGGAGAAGCCGGCTATACGTATCGCTACATCGTAATGCCCATGCGGATTTGAGATCCCGAGGGCGCGGCCGAGATGAGCAAGCAAAAGGACTGAATTTTTCAATATGGCAACAAAAGAAGTCACTCCGATGGACACCTACGATTCCAGTAGCATCAAGGTGCTGGAAGGCCTGGAAGCGGTGCGTCTGCGGCCGGCGATGTATATCGGCTCCACCACCGAGAACGGTCTGCACCACCTGGTCTACGAAGTGGTGGACAATTCGGTGGACGAAGCGCTGGCCGGTTTTTGCGACCGCGTGGAAGTCATCGTCCACATCGATGACTCGATTACCGTGACGGACAACGGCCGCGGCATTCCCGTGGACATGCACGAAGAGGGCGTCTCCGCCGCCCAGGTGGTAATGACCAAGCTGCACGCGGGCGGTAAGTTCGATTCCAACAGCTACAAAGTATCCGGCGGCCTGCACGGCGTCGGGGTGAGCTGCGTGAACGCCCTGTCGGAATGGCTGCAACTGGAGATCTGGCGCGATGGTTACACCTGGGAGCAGGAGTATCACAAAGGCATTCCGGATGCGCCTCTCAAGCGCGAAGGCAAGGCCGGTAAGAAGACCGGCACCAAGGTCACCTTCAAGCCGGACACCACGATCATGGACGCGCATGTGTTCAACTACGACACTTTGGCGCAGCGTTTGCGCGAGCTGGCGTTCCTGAACAAGGGCCTCACCATCACGCTCACCGACGAGCGCGTGGATCCGGTGAAACAAAGCGAATTCCACTATAGCGGCGGCATCGCCGAGTTCATCAAGCACCTCAATCGCGGCAAGGCGGTGCTGCACGACAAGCCCATCTATTTCGAAGGCGAGCGCGAACTGCCCAACGGAGGCATGCTCAGCATGGAGGTGGCGCTGCAGTATAACGACGGATACTCGGAAAGCATCTTCAGCTTCGCGAACAACATCAATACCGTTGACGGTGGCTCCCACTTGAGCGGTTTTCGCACCGCGCTCACCCGAACCATCAATTACTACGGCCAGCAGGCGGGCCTCTTCAAAGACGTCAAAGAAAACCTGAGCGGCGACGACGTGCGCGAAGGGTTGACGGCGGTGGTCAGCGTGAAGCTTCCGCAGCCGCAGTTCGAAGGACAAACCAAAGGCAAGCTCAACAGCGATATCACGGGCGACGTCACGCGGCTGGTGAACGAAAAGCTGGGCGAATTCTTCGACAAGAACCCGTCGGTGATGAAGAAGATTGTAGGGAAGGCGATCGACGCCGCGCGCGCCCGGGAGGCCGCCAGGAAAGCACGAGATCTGACGCGCCGTAAGGGCGCCATGGATTCGGGCGGATTGCCCGGAAAGCTGGCCGATTGCCAGGAGAAAGATCCGGAGCGCTGCGAGCTGTTTTTAGTGGAGGGCGAATCGGCCGGCGGCACCGCGAAATCGGGCCGCGACCGCCGCTATCAGGCCATCCTCCCGCTCAAAGGCAAAATCCTGAACGTGGAAAAGGCGCGTTACGACAAAATGCTGGGGCATGAGGAAATCCGCTCCATGATCACCGCCATCGGTACCGGGATCGGGCTTACGGATTTCGACGTCACCAAGCTGCGCTATCACAAGATCATTATCATGACGGACGCGGATGTGGACGGGTCGCACATCCGCACGCTGCTGCTCACGTTTTTCTTCCGGCACATGCAGGAGCTGATCAAGCGCGGCAACGTGTTCGTCGCGCAGCCGCCGCTCTATCTGATCAAGAAGGGCAAAACGCAGAAGTACATCAAGGACGACAAGGAATTCACACGCGAAATCTTGCGCCGGGCCACGGAGAATCTATCCGTGGAAATTCAAGATGGCGTCAAACTGGAAGGAGCGGAGCTGCGCGCGTTCCTGGTCTCGCTGGATGAACTGCAGCAGATGGTGCGGCGCGTGGAAAGGCGCACGCGCGATCCCCGCGTCGTGGAGACGCTCGCCAATGTCGATTTCAAGCTCGACACCAAGGCCGATTTTCAGGAAAAGAGCAATCTGGAAGTGCTTCTGGCGGCGTTGAAGGCGGCGAAAGTGGAAGCCCGGCTGGAGCGCGAAGAAGAGCACGAAGCCTGGAAGATCGTCTACCACGATCCCATGAATGCCGAGCGCAATATTTCCGTGGATCTGGCGTTGCAGCCCGAGTTCCGCCGCATGCGCGCGCTGGCGCGCCAGGTGGCCAAGTTCAACCGGCCTCCGTTCAAGATGGTCAAGGAAGGGAAGGCCGAAACCGAGACGCGGTCCAACTGGCGCGAGTTGCTCGAATATGTGAAAGGCGAAGGTACCCGCGAAGTTTCCATCCAGCGTTATAAAGGGCTGGGTGAAATGAACGCCGAGCAGCTTTGGGCCACCACCATGAATGCCGAAACACGCACGCTGCTGAAGGTGGACTTGCAGGATCTGGCCGAAACCGAAGGAATTTTTTCGACGCTCATGGGCGAGGATGTCGAGAGCCGGCGCAAATTTATCGAAGAGAACGCGCTGGACGTGCGCAATCTGGACGTCTAGAGCAGCGTCCTTCGTTGATGGCATCCCTGATTTCTTTATCCGCGATCGGCTTAAAGCCCTTGCGCCTGCCCATCTCCTCACGCAGTTTGCGCATACTGTCCACGGCTCTGCGAACACGCTCGAGATCACGTCCTTCCGGTACGACCCGTGCCACGGGCTTGCCACGCCGCGTAATCACGATTTCTTCCCCTCGAGCAACACGTTCGAGAAGTTCACCGAACCGTTGCCTCGCTTCAGAACTGGAAAGCCTCACCACACTCTAAGATTACGTCCATCCGTACCGGCCGCTTACAATAGACCCATGGCTCGCTTCTCCGGCGTCGATTACATGCTGATCGACTCGCTCTTCTCCGAACAGGAACTGCTCGTCCGCCAGACCGCCCGGCAATTCGTCGAGGACCGCGTCATCCCGATCGTCCGCGATTGCTTCCGCGACGCGCGTTTTCCCAAAGAGCTGATCCCCGAGATCGGCCAACTCGGCTTCCTGGGCGCGAACCTGGAAGGTTACGGCTGCGCTGGCCTGAGCAATGTCGAATACGGGCTGATCATGCAGGAAATCGAGCGTGGCGATTCGGGACTGCGCAGCTTTGTTTCCGTGCAGGGCGCGCTGGTGATGTACCCGATCTTCACCTACGGGTCCGCCGAGCAAAAGGACCGCTGGCTGCCGAAAATGCAATCGGGCGAAGCGATCGGATGCTTCGGCCTCACCGAGCCCGGCTTCGGATCGAATCCCGCCGGCATGCAGACGCGCGCCAGGCAGGATGGCGATCATTGGATCATCAATGGCGAGAAAACCTGGATCACGAATGGCTCCATGGCCGACGTCGCCATCGTCTGGGCGCGCACCGACGCAGGAATTCGCGGCTTCCTGGTCGAGAAAGGCACTCCCGGGTTCACAACGTCGGAGATTCACGGCAAACTCTCCATGCGAGCCTCGGTGACCTCCAGCCTCGCGCTTTCCGATTGCCGTGTACCGGCCTGCGCTATGCTGCCCGGCGCGCAAGGGCTAAAGGCGCCGCTGAGCTGTCTTTCGCAGGCGCGCTTCGGCATCGGATGGGGTGTGCTGGGCGCGGCAATGGATTGCTACGAGACCGCCCGCCAGTATTCCATCGATCGCAAGCAGTTCGACAACCGGCCTATCGCCAGCCACCAGCTTGTCCAGGAAAAGCTGGCCTGGATGATCACGGAGATCACCAAGGGCCAGTTACTCGCCATCCAGGCCGGGCGTGTGAAGGACCAAGGCAAAATCGATCCGGCGCATATCTCCATGCTCAAGCGCAATAATGTCGCGATGGCGCTCGAATGCGCGCGCTTAAGCCGCGATCTGCTGGGCGCCAACGGCATCATGGACGAATATCCCATCATGCGGCACATGTGCAATCTGGAGACGGTCAAGACCTACGAAGGAACCGATCACATCCACACGCTGGTGATCGGCGAACGGGTTACCGGAGTGGCGGCGTATAAGTGACGGCGCGGGCGATCTGGCTTTCGGTCCGCGTAATCAGGCGCTCCCACAGGGCATCCGGATCGGCGTGAAACACTGTCGCGGCGTCGGCCGGCATGATATGCCAGGCGCCCAGCTCCACTTCATGCTCCAACTGTCCGGCGCCCCAGCCCGCGTAACCGATGTAGGTATGAAACACCGCCGCCGCGGCATTTGAACCCAGGGTCTGGGTCAGCAGATCTTTATCGCTGATCAGATACACATCGCCGAACACCCGGCTGGCGCCGTCGGGTTTGCTGGGCGATTTCAGCAACGCCATCACGGTGTCCAGCTCCACCGGTCCACCGATGTAAACCGGATCGTTGCGGCCCTTGGCTTCCTTCAGATCGTGAAACACCTTGCGAATCGGAACATCGGTGCGCTTATTGATCACCAGGCCGACGGCGCCCTTACCGTCGTCATAGCGCACCAGAAGGATCACGGTCTTGGCGAAATTCGGATCGCCCAGATCGCGGCTGGCCACCAGAAGCTTGCCGACGGCGAGCCCATCGGTTTGGCAGAATGCGGGCAGGGACGCCAGCAGGAACAGTGCGCCGATAGCCCGCGCGGCCATAACCCATTTTAGACCCGGTACAATGCGGCCGGGGCTACAATGTAGCTGAGGTTCTTCTCACATGATCCTGGAAGCGATTCCGTCGTCGGAAAAGGAAACCAATCCGTGGGTTTCCGCGGAGGCGCGCTTCGATGAAGCCGCCGAGCTGCTGGGCCTGGATGAAGGCCTGCGCAAGATTCTGCGGACGGCGGCGCTGGAGTTGAAGGTCAGCGTTCCAGTGATTCTGGACGACGGCCGTTACGAAGTTTTCACCGGATATCGCGTGCAGCATTCCATTGTGCGGGGCCCGGCCAAAGGCGGGATCCGTTTCGCGCCGGATGTCACGCTCGACGAAGTGCGGGCGCTCGCAGCCTGGATGACCTGGAAATGCGCGGTGGTGAACATCCCGTTCGGCGGCGCCAAGGGCGGCGTGATTTGCGATCCCGACGTTCTCTCGCCCGGCGAGCTGGAGCGCATCACGCGCCGCTACACATCGGAAATCATGGACATCATCGGACCCGAACGCGACGTGCCCGCGCCCGATATCAACACCAATCCGCAGACCATGGCGTGGGTGATGGACACTTACTCCATGCACACCCGACACACCGCGACGGCGGTTGTCACCGGCAAGCCTCTGGCGCTCGGCGGATCGCGCGGGCGAACCGAAGCTACCGGCCGGGGCTGCATGATCGTCACCATGCAAGCCTTACGGCGATTCGGCCTGGACGTTGCGAACACGCGCGTGGTGATCCAGGGCTTCGGCAATGTGGGCGGCATGTCGGCCCGGCTGATGGCGCGTTCCGGATTCAAGATCGTCTGCATCATCGAATACGACGGCGCGGTTTATAATCCCGAAGGCCTGGATATCGAAGCGCTCATGCAGCACCGGCATGACACCGGTTCGATTACCGGCTTTTCCGGCGGCCAGGATATCGACCGCGATTCCGCATTCTTCCTGGATTGCGATGTGCTGCTGCCGGCCGCCAAAGAAAATGTGATCACCACCGCCAACGCCGATCGCATCAAAGCCAAAATTATTTGCGAAGGCGCGAACGGCCCGACGACCTCGGAAGCCGACGCCATTCTGGCTGAGAAGAAAATCTTCGTCATTCCCGATATTCTCGCCAACGCCGGCGGAGTCACCGTGTCGTACTTCGAGTGGGTGCAGGATCGCCAGGGCTTCTTCTGGAACGAGCAACTGGTGAACGGGCGGCTGGAAGAGATCATGGTGAACAGTTTCCGCGACGTGGTGAGCTTCGCCGAGAAGCACAAGGTGAACAACCGGCTGGCGGCTTATATGCTGGCGATTGATCGTGTCGCTTCGGCCTTACAGACCCGCGGCCTGTATGCCTGAAGGCGACGCGCCGTCAGAACAAGCCGCGCCTGCCTCCACCCCGCTGATGCGGCAGTATCACGCCATCAAGCAGCAGGTCCCCAATGCGCTGCTCATGTTCCGGCTGGGCGATTTCTACGAGCTGTTCTATGACGACGCCGTCACCGCGGCGCGCGAACTGGAAATCACGCTCACCTCCCGCAATAAGGAAAAAGGCCAGGCCATCCCTATGTGCGGCGTGCCCTATCACGCTGCCGACGGGTACCTGGCGCGGCTGATTCAGAAGGGCTACCGCGTCGCCGTCTGCGATCAGATGGAGGAAGCGGGCGCGGGCAAGAAGCTGGTGAAACGTGAAGTAACGCGCGTGGTGACGCCCGGCACCGCAACCGAATCGTCGCTGCTGCGCTCGCATGAGAACAACTATCTGGCGGCCGTTTGCCGCAACGGCACACGCGCCGGATTCGCGCACGTGGATATTTCCACCGGCGAGTTTCACGCCACTGAGCTGGATCTCGCGGATGTGAATGCGGCGCTAGAGAACCTCAATGTCCGCGAAATCCTGGCAGCCGAATCGGTGACCGATTTGCCGGGATTGCGAACGCCGCTCGAAGACTGGATTTTCAGTTTGGATTATGCCGATCGCGGATTGCGCGAACATTTTCGCCTGCTGACGCTGGATGGCTGCGGACTGGCAGGCAAGCCGCTGGCGGTTTCCGCGGCCGGCGCCGTTCTGCATTACTTGCGGGACACGCAAAAATCGGCCCTCGCGCATCTGGACCGTCCGACCTATTACGACCGCTGCGAGTCCATGATTCTGGACGCGGTCACCGTACGAAATCTCGAGTTGCTGGAGCCGCTGTTCGCGGGCGAAAGCCGCGAGTCGACGTTAATCCACGTCTTGGACCAGACCTCCACGGGCATGGGCGGACGAATGTTGCGCGCTCGCTTATTGCGGCCCTGTCTGCAGCTTGAAGAGATTGAGGCCCGGCTGGACGCGGTGGAGGCTGCGTTCCAGGCGACCATCGCGCGCTCGGAAACGCGTAAACTACTCGGCAGCATTTTGGATCTGGAGCGGCTGCTGGCCAAGTTGACGCTCGGAACCGCCGGGCCGCGCGAGCTTGTGGCGCTCGGACGTTCGCTCGCGCTGGTCCCGAAAGTGAAGGAGCAAATGGCGGCGTTCGGATCCGCGCGGCTGCGGACCATCGCTGGAAATCTGGATGAGCTCCCCGAACTTCGCGATCGCATCCTGAACGCGATTGCCGAAGAGCCGCCCGCGAATCTCGCCGATGGCGGAACAATTCGCCCGGGTTTTCATGCCGGTCTCGATGAGTTGCGGGATATCAGCCGCAACAGCCGCCAGTACATCGCGCAGATCGAGCTGCGCGAGCGTGCGCGCACCGGCATCCAATCGCTCAAAGTGCGCTTCAACAATGTCTTCGGCTATTACATCGAAATCTCGAAACCCAATCTGCACCTCGCACCCGCTGATTTCGAGCGCAAGCAAACGTTGGTGAATGCCGAGCGCTTCACCACGCCGGAGCTCAAGGACCTGGAAAGTAAAGTTTTGGATGCCGAAGACAAGATCCTCACACTGGAGCGCGAGATCTTCCAGGAGCTGCGTGTCTTTGCCGCCGAGCACGCGGCGCGCATCCGCCAGACCGCGGCGGCCATTGCGGAACTGGATGTTACCTGCGCGCTGGCGCAAGTGGCGGCCGAAAACCGCTACGTTCGGCCGAGTTTTGCGGACTCTGGAGAGATTCGCATCGTCGCCGGCCGGCATCCGGCGATCGAAAAGCTGGCGGAAAAGGAAGCTTTGCGCTTCATCCCGAACGACCTGTACTTCAATTCCGAATCGCAGTTCATCGCGGTGATCACGGGCCCCAATATGGGCGGTAAATCCACGTATCTGCGGCAGGCTGCCGCGATCGTGATTCTGGCGCAGATGGGTTCGTTCGTGCCGGCCGATTCTGCCGCGCTCAGCATTGTCGATCGCGTGTTCACGCGGATCGGCGCGGCGGACAACCTGGCGCGCGGGCGATCCACATTCATGGTGGAGATGACCGAAGCCGCCGTGATTCTGAATACCGCGACATCGCGCAGTTTGGTGGTGCTGGATGAAATCGGGCGCGGCACCGCCACCTACGACGGACTGGCGCTGGCCTGGGCCGTGGTCGAGCACATCCATCAGCGCATCCGCGCGCGAACGCTATTTGCGACGCATTATCACGAGCTCACCGAGCTTGCGGATCAATTGCCGGGGGTCGCGAATCTGCACGTTTCGGTGAAGGAGGCGGGCGATCAGGTGATCTTCCTGCGCAAAGTGGAGCCGGGGCGGGCGGATCGCAGCTATGGGATCGAAGTAGCGCGATTGGCCGGATTGCCGATGTCGGTAGTGGAACGCGCGCGCGAGATTCTGGCGCTGCACGAACGCTCCGAACACGCGGTCACCGAAGAGCTGACGCCGCGCAGTTCCCAGCCCACGCAGATTCAGTTATTCGAGCCGGTGAATTATCAGATCGCCGAGCGCATCCGCAATCTGAAAGTGGACGAGCTGCGCCCGATTGATGCTTTGCAGTTACTGAACGAGCTCCAGCGGGAGTTGAAGCATTAGTGCGGGTAGCCGGCCTGATTAGCGGCACGTCGCTGGATGGCATCGACGTCGCGGTAGTCGATATTGGTGATACCATTCGCGTGGTCTCCGCCAGTACAGTCCCGTATCCCGCGGATGTGCGAACGGCGATTCTTTCGGTTTCCAATGCCGCCACCCATACGGCCACGATTGCGCGGCTGAATTTCTTGTTAGGCGAACTGTTTGCGGAAGCGGTCATTCACTGCGGCGTGCCGCTCGAAACGATCGAACTGATCGGATCGCACGGGCAGACGATTTTTCATGAAGGCGAGCCCGTGGAATTTTGCGGACGCAAGATCGCGAGCACGCTGCAGATCGGCGAAGCGGCGGTGATTGCGGAGCGCACCGGGATTGAGACCATCGCCGATTTTCGTCCTGGCGACATGGCCGCCGGGGGCAAGGGCGCGCCGCTGGTACCCTTTCTCGACTATCAACTTTTCCGGCATCCCGAGTACGGGCGCGTTGCGCTCAATATCGGAGGCATCGCCAACATCACCGTGATTCCGGCAAACGCCTCGCCGGATGATGTGATCGCTTTCGATACAGGTCCCGGCAATATGCTGATGGATGCCGTTGCGCCGCCGTTCGATCGGGACGGCGAGAAAGCGCGTGCGGGCCAAGTGAATCGAGCGCTGCTCGAGCGATTGCTCGCCGATCCGTATTACCAACGCGAACCGCCCAAGTCTTGCGGGCGCGAACAGTACGGTGAGGAATTCGTGCGCCAGACCGACATCGATATTGCCACTGCCACGGAGCTCACCGCGCGGACCATCGCCATGGCGATTGGCCGTTATCCGGCTACGCGCGAGGTAATCGTTTCCGGCGGGGGCGCGCACAACGGATACCTGATGGAGCGGCTGAGCACATTGTTACAAGCTCGCGTCACTACCAGCGCCGAGTTCGGAATCGCCGTAGATTCGAAAGAGGCAATTCTCTTCGCTTTGCTCGCCTATCGGACGTACCACGGCCGGCCCGGCAACCTGCCGTCCGCCACGGGTGCGCGGAAGGCCATGATTCTGGGCAAGATTTCCCGCCGAACAAAGCCGGAGAACGGCACGTAATTAAGAACAGGGGGAAGACGCTATGTTTTGCACAAAATGTGGTGCTGAGCTCAGGGAACAGGATAATTTCTGCTCCACTTGCGGAAATGCGACGGCGCGAGGCGCATCTCAAGGGGCGTGGCCGCGTCCAACCACCGGATTGAGCCGTCCGATGAGCGAAGCCAAAGTCGCTGGCGTGTGCGCGGGATTCGCGCGTTACTTTGCCGTAGACGTTACGCTGGTGCGGATCATCTGGGCCGCGCTGATGCTGTCCGGAGTAGGCATCATCGGCTACATCGTCGCGTGGATTTTAATGCCGAGGGACCCGGTGACTACCGCGGTCCAGGTTCGCGCCTCCAGTTAACGGAGCTGTTTTTCCACTTCCTCCAGCCAATCCGGGCGCTTGAGTACTTCTCGCGGTTTACTTCCATCGGGCGGTCCGATAATGCCTTCGTGCTGCATCATGTCGAGTATGCGGGCGGCGCGGCCGTAGCCTAGACGCAAGCGGCGCTGCAGCGTCGAAGTGGAAGCCTTGCCCATTTCGAGCACCACGCGCACGGCATCCTGATAGGCCGGATCGTCGCCGCCTTCGAACTCGGCTGCCTCGGCATCTTCGTCGTCCGCGGGCGGAGCTTGCAGGAAGGTTTGATCGTAGTCCGGACGCGCTTGCGCTTTCCAGCATTCGACTACCCGATTGATTTCGGCTTCGGTGACGAAGGCGCCATGCACGCGCGTCAAGCGGGACGATCCAGGCGGCAGGAACAGCATGTCGCCTTTACCCAGCAGATGCTCGGCGCCCATCACGTCCAGCACCGTGCGGGAGTCCACGCGCGTGGCCACGCGGAAGCTGATGCGGGAAGGGAAATTGGCCTTGATGAGGCCTGTGATCACATCCACGCTCGGCCGCTGCGTTGCCAGCACCAGGTGCATTCCCACCGCGCGCGCCATCTGGGCCAGCCTCGCCACGGCTTCTTCCACATTCGCGCGTTCCAACATCATCAGATCGGCCAGCTCGTCGATCACAATCAGGATAAACGGCAGCGGCTTCAAATCGTCTGGCGCGTTTTCGTCTTCTTCATCGAACAGGCTGCGCGGTTCGCTCGCGAGCGTCCGCACTTTTTTGTTGTACTGATCGATATTGCGGACGCCCTGCCCGGCCAGCAGTTTCAAGCGGCGTTCCATCTCGAGCACGGCGTTGCGCAACGCGTAGGTTGCCTTTTTGGGATCCGTGATCACCGGCGTCAGCAGATGCGGGATGCCCTCATACAGGCCCATTTCAAGCCGTTTGGGATCCACTAAGATCATGCGCACTTCGTCGGGCGTGGACTTATAGAGAATCGACATGATCATGGAATTGAGCATCACGCTCTTACCCGCGCCGGTGGATCCGGCGATCAACAGGTGAGGCATCGATTCGAGCGCCGTCACTTTGATGCGGCCGTTGATATCTTTGCCCAGGCATATGGTGAGGCGGGAGTGGGAGTCGATGAATTCCTCCGATTCCAGGATCTGGCGCAGGCTGATGACTTCGCGGCGCGTATTGGGAACTTCAATGCCCACGGTGGGCTTGCCGGGAATGCGTTCAATCAGGATGGATTCGGCCTGCAAGCCGAGACACAGGTCTTCGGTAAGCGTGGTGATGCGGCTGTATTTGACGCCGGCTTCGGGTTTGAACTCGAACGTGGTGACCACCGGGCCGGGGTTGATTTGCGCCACGGAGCCATGCACGTTGAACTCTTCAAATTTGGACTTGATGCGCGCCGCGATTTCTTTGAGCTCGATGGAATCGAAGGGATTGCGCCCCGGCACTTCGTTGAGCAACTCGGTGGACGGCAGTTGATAAGCCGGATGCTCCGCCATCTCCGGCGCCGGGCGTCTGGGCTTGCGAACGGGCTCGGGCTCGCGGGCCGGTTCCGGTTCGGGCATTGTTTCCCACGGCGGCCGCAGAGAGGATGGCGGCGGAGCCTGGTATTCGAGCTCGTGGATGGGGATCTCGTGCTCCACCGGCGGCTGTTCGACAACCGGAGCGTTTTGGACGGGGTCTGGCGGGAACTCGGCCGCGACGGGAATCTCCGGCTCGGGCGCCTCAGCCTGTTTCGCCGCTCGTTTTGCAGCCCTGCGTTCGGCGCGCTCGGCCGCGCGCTCGGAGGCTTTCTCCTCGGCCAGCGCGAGTTTACGTTCCCGCCAGGCGGCCAGACGCGAATACAGGCGTCCCAGAAAACCGAGAGGTCCGGCGAACCAGCGCGCGACGATGGCCATGGAGAATCTGGAAATCAGATACAGCGAAAGCATCAGGCAAATTCCCGTGACGAGCATCGTTCCCATGACATTGAGCGATGCTAGGAGCGAATCGGCAATCAAGACACCGATAACGCCGCCCGCCGAAAAGGCTCCGTCCCACGGCCGGTAGAAAGGGCGAATCGAAAGAGCAGTGGAGATGCTGAGGAACAGCACCACGGAACCGAATACTTTCACGGAGGCGGCTTCAATGGGCGCGGAGCGAATCCATTTCCAGGCCAACAGCCACAACAGAACCGGCAGGCTGAAGGCGCTCAAACCGAGTAATTGAAAGCAGAGGTCGGCGGTATAGGATCCGGCGAGGCCGGTGAGGTTGTGCGCGCGCGTCGCGCCGGTCACCGAATTCCAGGAGGGATCCTGCGGATGATAGGAGATCAGACTGAGGATCAAAAATAGCCCGGTGAATAGATACACTAATCCGCCGGCTTCATTGAGTCTGGAGAAGCGTGTAGGTCCTAAGATTCTCATCCCGCTGAGAAGCGGAAAAAAGCAGCCAGAGCGATTACTATTATGCCAAAAACAATTCGATAGTAAACGAACGGCATCAAACTGTCGCGGCGCAGGTAACGCAGGAAGAACGCGATGACGATAGCGCCCAGGGCGCCGGAGACAATAATGCCCACGATCATGGGCAGCTTCATGTCGGCGGGAACGCCGCCTTCCTTATGGATGTCCCAGAACTTCTTCGCGACCGCGGCCGCGATGGCGGGAGTGGAAAGCAGAAACGAGAAGCGGGCCGCCGTCTCCCGATTCATGTCGCGGAACAGCCCGGCGCTGATGGTGGAGCCGCTGCGCGAAGTGCCCGGAATCACGGCGACCGCTTGCGCCAGGCCCACCACGATCCCGTCGCTCCAATTGATCTTATCCATAGCCTTGCCCCCGATGCGCCGCCGTTCGGCGATCCACATAACGATGCCGACCACGATCAGCATGGTTCCGATCACATACGGCTGGCGCCAGACGGTGTCGGCCTGCTTGTCGAATTTGTATCCGACGATGCCGATAGGAATGGAAGCGGCGGCCAGCAGCCACAGGAGCTTGGGATTACGCTGGATTTCAGGATTTCCACCGATGTTCAGGCCGAAGCCCTCGGCGATGATCTGGATCCAATCGCGAAAGAAGTAGATGATGACAGCCAGCAGGGTTCCGGCATGCAGGGCGACGTCGAACGTTAAGCCGCCGTCGTTCCAGCCCAGGAGCCAGGGGATAAGGATCAGGTGCGCGGTGCTGCTGACGGGAATAAATTCCGTCAGGGCCTGGATGATGCCGAGGACAATCGCGTGGAAGATGGGCATGAACTAGCAGGGTACCAATTAACGAATTACTACCTTAGCGAGTCCCGCATTGTTGGCCGTATCGTAGGCGCGGACCACCAGCAAGTGCTCGCCGGGGCGAAGATGGTCGATCGCGATGTGATACTGTTCGCGCGGGGAGTCGGTAACGCCGTCGGCCGCTTCCACGGGGGTCCAGGGACCGGCGTCGAGGGAGTACTCGACGCGCCGCAACGGTGAGGTCTGATCGGCGGCATCGGCGTCCACTTCCACGTGGTCATCGGCACGGCGCGGCGCGCTCAAGGTAACTGTGGGCGGTGTGTTGTCGATCAGCACGGGAGAGGAGACCAATTCATCTGTGCGGGCGGCATTGGGAGGGTTAGAAGGAAGGTCCGAAGCCACCACCCGGAAAAAGTAGCGGCCATCGGCGAGTACGTCGCCGTCCAGGAGCAGCGAATTCTCGGCGATATTGGCGCGCAAGAGCTTCCATTCCCGTTCGTCTTCGCCGCGAAAATAGACTGAGTAGAGCAGACGGTCGCCATCGGGGTCGTCGGCTTGCCAGGTCACTTGAATCTGTGAGCCGGAGCCGTGGGATAGGGTCTGCGTGGGAGTGCCCGCCGGGGTGGATGTTTCGCCGGTATCTGTAACTGTGATGCTGTAGGCGGCGCTGGTAGAACTGGAGGCAGCGGCGGCTGAGGCGGCCTTCTGCGCCGAGTTCTGCATGGTCACGCTGATGCTGCGGACCATGGGCGGATTATTCTGCGGCAAGTAGGCGATGCTGACGTTTTCGATGGCGGCGCCCGGCCCTTCCAGGCTGGCGCGCCACTGGATGTAGCGGGCATTGGGGCTCGGAATCAACGAATCCCGCGAATTGGTTAGCGGCTCGGACCAATCGCTCCACGTCTTGTCGGGACGCGCGGAGTTGCCGGTGCGCGTCTGGAGCGCTACTTTCCCCCCTGGGGTTCCAGAAGGGCTGCCTTGGTTTCCAGAAGCACCGCGCCAGGAAATACGGCCCCAGCGGGAGACGGAACCCGAATCGTGCACCGGCGATTCATAGCTGCCGGCGGGCCCGGAAGCTTCCGCCAGCTTGAATACTTTGCCCATGTCGCCGGTGGCGGCCACGAGCCCGTCGGGGGATTCCAACAGGCGGGTTGCTTCGCCCTCATTGGTCTCCACCAGGAGCGCGGCTTTGCGATCGGGGCCCAGGCGATAGAGCCGGCCTTGACCATCGGTGGAGAAGTAGATAGATCCGTTCGGGCGGGCGGCCAAGCTGTAGACGTTCTCTTCTTTGGAACTCCACAGCGTCTCGACCGTGTCGTCGGGATTGATCTTGTAAACCGCGGATTTGTCGACGCCGGGGATTTCGGTCAAGGGACTGGCGCTTGCCACTTGCTGCACCGGCTGAACCACGGTTGTGCCCGCCGTTCCGGCTTTCGGTTTGATCTCGGTTTCTTCCTGCGAATTGGAGGAATCGGTGACGGTAATGGAGGTTCCCGGCACGCTCACCAATCCGCTTTGTGGAGTCGCGAGCGAAGTGGTTAGCGGCGCCGTGCGATTGGCGATGGAACCGCCCAGCGCAGCCGCGTATATCGTGCCATCAGGCAGCGGAACGATGGAGCGAATTTCGGGCAGGCTCGCGTTATAAAGCACGAACGCCTTGTCCTTGGCGCTGATGCGATACAGGATGCCGTTAGGCTCAGAGCCGGCGAGCAGATTGCCATGCGAATCAAACGCCAGAGCCGTCACGTGCGATTGCCCGGTCTCATAGTAAGTCTCGGCTTGGCCGGATTTGTCGACGCGATAAATGGTTCCGGGATTTCCCGCGCCCACGAACAGGCTTCCGTCCTTGGCGAACGCGAGCGACCAGATGTATTTGGCCTTGGGCGCAAAGAACTCGCTGGCTTTGCCTTTTTCGATGCGATACACCTTGCCGTCGGGCGAA
>Ga0335074_10004415_pt1 | contig 19371 bp, 17 predicted proteins | sample Lox_Sample_23_FD_206715 | JGI IMG/M metagenome (GOLD analysis project Ga0335074, IMG submission 206715) | Soil microbial communities from Loxahatchee National Wildlife Refuge, Florida, United States - Lox_Sample_2.3 | ecosystem: Environmental > Terrestrial > Soil > Wetlands | place: USA... | reverse complement strand
CCGAGCGCTACTCCGAGCAGATGCGCGGGCATCGCCTGAAGCGCGAGATCATCGCCACCGTGGTGGCCAATCAGCTCGTCGACCGGGCCGGCACCACGTTCGCGTTCCGCCTGCTCGAGGAGACCGGAACGCTGCCCGCGGTCCTGGCCCGAGCCTACGCCACGGCCCGCGAGGTCCTCGACATGCGCTCGTACTGGGAGGAGGTCCAGGCGCTCGACAACCAGGTCGCGGCGCAGACTCAGCTCGGGATGCTGATCGAGAGCCGGCGGCTGGTCGAGCGCGCCACGCGCTGGCTGGTTCGGGCCAACCCCTACCAGGTCAGCGTGGCGCAGACGATCCGGCGCTTCCGCCCCGGCGCGGAGCTGCTCGCGGCGGCGCTGCCCGGCGCGCTCGAGGGCGCCGACCGGGAGGCCTTCGACGCCCGCGCGGCCGAGCTCGAGGCCGCCGGCGTGCCGGCCGACCTGGCCCGCCGCGCGGCTGGGATGCCGTCGATGCTCGCGCTGTTCGACATCGTCGAGGTCGCGACGGCGACCGAGCGCGACCCCGCCGATGTGCTCGAGGTCTACTTCCGCGTGGGTTCGCGCCTGGAGCTCAATTGGCTGCGCGACCGGATCATCGACCTACCCCGGGCCAACCGCTGGCAGGCGCTCGCCCGAGCCTCGCTGCGCGACGACCTGTTCAACCTGTATCGCGAGCTGACGCGCAAGGTGCTCGACGCCGGCGCGCAGAGCGGTCCGGTCGGGGAGCAGATCCCGGGCGAGGCGGCGATCGAGGCCTGGTCGGAACGCAACGCGGAGACGCTCGAGCGGGCACTCGGGATGGTGGCGGAGATCCGCGCCTCGCGGATCTACGACAACACCACGTTGCCGGTGGCGCTGCGCGAGATCCGCGCCCTCCTGCGCGGGACGAGCCGCGTGGGCGGTCCCGTCGGGTCGGTCACGATGGGGGAATAGAGGCTGGGGGAATAGAGGCTCGCGCGCGGCTCAGCCGCCGCATCACACGCCACCGCGCGTAGGCGTACAGAAGCAGGCTGACGTCGAGGACGCCGGCCAGGAAAAAGGCAAGCGGTCCCGTCACCAGTCGCCCTGCGAGCCTGGAAACCACGGCCGCAAGCTATCGTCTCGAACCGCACGTTATGGCCGACACCGTCACAACCACCGTCACCGAGCTGCCCGACTCGCGCGTGCGGGTGCAGGCCGAGGTCGCCCCCGAGGAGGTCGAGCGCCGGATCCAGCAGGCCGCGCGCGAGCTGGGCCGCCAGCTGCGCGTGCCCGGCTTTCGCAAGGGTAAGGTCCCGGCGCAGGTCGTGATCCGCCGACTGGGCCGCGAGACGGTTCTCGACGAGGCCCTGCGGAGCTCGCTGGGCAGCTGGTACGCCGACGCGATCGAGGGCGCCGGGATCGCGCCGGTGGGAGAGCCCGACCTGGATGTTCCGAAGGAGCTCCCCGCCGAGGGGCAGCCCCTGTCGTTCTCGATCGAGATCGGGGTTCGCCCGACCGCCAAGCTGGGCCAGTACAAGGGGCTCGAGGTGGGACGGCGCGAGCCGCACGCAGAGGACTCGCAGATCGACGAGGAGATCGACCGGCTGCGCGACCGCCTGGCCACGCTCGAGACGGTCGACCGCCCGGCGCAGGACGGCGATCACGTGGTGATGGACTACGTCGGGACGGTCGACGGCGAGGAATTCGAGGGCGGCTCTGGCCGCGACCAGCTGCTCGAGCTCGGCTCGGGGCGGCTCGTGCCCGGGTTCGAGGAGCAGCTCACCGGAGCCGGCGCCGGCGAGGACCGGACGGTGACGATCACCTTCCCCGAGGACTACCCCGCCACGGAGCTCGCGGGCAAGCAGGCGCAGTTCGCGGTCACCGTCAACGAGGTCAAAGAGAAACGACTTCCCGAGCTCGACGACGAATTCGCCGCCGAGGCGGCCGGCTTTGACACGCTGGCCGAGCTGCGCGCCGACATCGCCGAGCGCCTCGGCCAGGCGGACGAGCGGGCGATCGAGCGCGAGTTCGACGACGCAGTGGTCGAAGCGGCCGTGGCCGAGGCTGACGTGGAGGTGCCAGAGAAGCTCGTTCACGCGCGCGCGCACGAGCTGCTCGAGGACACCTTCACGATGCTGGGCCGTCAGGGCATCTCGAAGGACGCCTACCTGCGGATCTCCGGCCGCGACGAGGAGACGCTGGCCCACGAGGCCGAGCCCGAGGCGGCGGCCGCGCTCAAGCGCGAGGCGGTACTGGCCGCGATCGTGGAAGCGGAAAACATCGAGCCAAGCGACGACGACGTCCGCGAGGCGCTTGCGCCGACGGCCGAGCGACAGGGCACGCCGGTCGACAAGCTGTTCGAGCGGCTGCGGTCGACCGGAAGCCTGGACCGGATCCGTCAGGAGGTCGCGATCCGCCAGGCGATCGAGCTGCTCGTGGCCGAGGCGACGCCGATCAGCGTTGAGCAGGCGAAGGCCCGCGAGAAGCTGTGGACCCCGGGCAAGGAAAGGGAATCCCACCCACCCGGGGATACCCACTCGCCTTCGGGACAGCTCTGGACCCCGGGTAACTGAGGCGCCGCCCAAGGCGCCGCCGTCAGGCGCCGCCGAACCTCTTCTTCAGGCGCCGCCCCCAGGCGCCGGCGACCGTCGTCCTACAACACAAAGACTGGACGGAAGTACGACCCACGCCCCCCAGCGGGGCCTGGCCGGTTGCTACAGTCGGCAGGATTCCGGCCGAGGAAGCGAAAGAAGCGAGGACGATGAGCCCACTCGTACCGATGGTTGTCGAGCAGACCTCCCGGGGGGAGCGTGCCTTCGACATATACAGCCGTCTACTCAACGAGCGGATCATCTTCCTGGGGACCCCGGTGGACGATCAGATCGCGAACCTCATCGTGGCTCAGCTCCTGCACCTGGAATCCGAAGACCCCGACAAGGACATCTCCGTGTACATCAACTCGCCCGGCGGGTCGGTGTATGCCGGGCTGGCGATCTACGACACGATGCAGTTCATCAAGCCCGACGTGCAGACGATCTGCGTGGGCATCGCGATGTCTATGGGGGCGCTGCTCCTGGCCGGCGGCGCGCACGGCAAGAGGATGGCGCTGCCCAACGCCAAGATCCTGATCCACCAAGTCTCCTCGGCGTTCCAGGGACAGGCGACCGATATCGAGATCCATGCCCGCGAGATCATCGACATCCGGCGCCGCCTGGACGAGATCATCGCCCACCACACCGGGCAGAACCTCGAGAAAGTCCGGGCCGACACCGAACGTGACTACTTCATGAGCTCTGAGGAGGCCAAGGAGTACGGAATCATCGACCGCGTCATCTCGCAGCACTGAGGGACTACCCTTAGGGCTCGGATAAGGCGGCGCGAGGCAACTCCGGGAGAGGGCAATACATGGCACGTCCGACCGATTCCAACGAACAGCTGCTTTGCAGCTTCTGCGGCAAGTCCCAGAGGCAGGTCAAGAAGCTGATCGCCGGTCCAGGCGTCTACATCTGCGACGAGTGCATCGATCTCTGTAACGAGATCATCGACGAGGAGCTCACCGCCCCGCCGAGCTTCGACATCGAGAACCTTCCCAAGCCGCGGGAAATCTACGACGTCCTCAACGAGTACGTCGTCGGGCAAGAGCAGGCCAAGCGGAGCTTGTCGGTGGCGGTCTACAACCACTACAAGCGCGTGCAGATGATGCAGTCCGATGAGAACGACATCGAGCTGCAGAAGTCGAACATCCTGCTGCTGGGGCCGACCGGGTGTGGCAAGACGCTGCTGGCCCAGACCCTGGCCAAGATCCTGAACGTCCCGTTCGCCATCGCCGACGCCACCGCGCTGACCGAAGCCGGGTATGTGGGCGAGGACGTCGAGAACATCCTCCTCAAACTGATCCAGGCCGCGGACTACGACGTCAAGAAGGCCGAGACCGGGATCATCTATATCGACGAGGTCGACAAGATCGCTCGCAAGGCCGACAACCCGTCGATCACCCGCGACGTGTCCGGAGAGGGCGTCCAGCAGGCTCTGCTGAAGATCCTCGAGGGGACCACCGCGAGCGTGCCGCCCCAGGGTGGGCGCAAGCACCCGCACCAGGAGTTCCTCTCGATCGACACGACCAACGTCCTGTTCATCTGCGGCGGGGCGTTCGCCAACCTGGACAAGGTCATCGAGCGACGGATCGGCCACCAGGGGGTCGGGTTCGGCGCCGCGATCCAGTCCAAGGACCAGCGCGATACCGGCGAGATCTTTGAGCACTGCCTGCCCGAGGACCTGATCCAGTACGGCTTGATCCCCGAGTTCATCGGCCGCCTGCCGGTGATGAGCGCGATCCACCAGCTCAGTCGCGACGAGCTCATGCAAATCCTCACCGAGCCGCGCAACGCGTTGGTCAAGCAGTTCCAGCGCTTCTTCCAGTTCGACGGGATCGAGCTGGTATTCGGCGAGGAGGCCCTGACCTCGATCGCCGACAAGGCGCTCGAGCGCGAGACGGGCGCTCGCGGCCTGCGCTCGATCATCGAGGAAGTGCTGCTCGAGGTCCAGTTCGAGCTGCCCTCGCGCCGGGACGTGCGCAAGTGTGTAGTAACCCGGGACACGATCGAGAAGGCCACCCCGCCCACGCTCGTGACTGTCCCGATTCCGGAGGAAGAGGCCGCTTAGACTGCACGGCGGCATGACTGACGCCGCCGACCGCAGCGAGCTAGAAGGCAAGACCCGCTACGACCCGTCCGAGGTCGAGCCGCGGATCGCCGAGGTCTGGCTGGACAGTGGGCTGTTCCACCCCGAGCCCGTCGGCGACCCGAGCGAGAACTACTCGATCGCGATTCCACTGCCCAATGTGACAGGCGTGCTGCACATGGGGCACGCGCTGAACGACTCGGTTCAGGACTGCCTGATCCGCTACCACCGGATGCGCGGCCAGCGCACCAAGTGGATCCTCGGGACCGACCACGCGGGGATCGCCACCCAGATCCAGGTGGAGCGCGCGGTAGTGGCGGAGGGGTCGAGCCGCGAGGAGCTGGGGCGCGAGGCGTTCGTCGAGCGGGTGTGGCGCTGGCGCGATGACTATGGCGGCCAGATCATCGAGCAGCTCAAGCGGCTCGGCGCGTCGCTCGACTACCAGGACGAGCGCTTCACGCTGGACGAGGGTTACGCGCGCGCGGTCCAGAAGGTGTTCGTCGAGCTATACGAGAAGGGCTATATCTACCGCGACCGGTACATGGTCAACTGGGATCCGGGCGAGCGCTCGGCCATCTCCGACCTCGAGGTGGAGGAGCACGAGGTCACCGACACGCTGTACTACGTCGACTATCCGCTGGCGGCCGGCTCGGGCTCGGTGACCGTGGCCACCGTGCGACCGGAGACGATGCTCGCCGACGTCGCGATCGCCGTCCATCCCGACGACGAGCGCTATCGCCGCCTGGTCGGGGAGAAGGCGATCCTGCCGCTGGTCGGACGCAAGCTCAAGATCATCGCCGACGACTACGTCAAGCCCGAGTTCGGCACCGGCGCGCTCAAGATCACCCCCGGCCACGACCCCAACGACTTCGAGATCGGCGCCCGCCACGGCCTTCAGCAGATCACCGTGATCGGCGAAGACGCCCGCATCACGGACGAGGCGCCCGAGCGCTTCCGGGGCCTGACCGTCGAGCAGGCGCGTGAGGCGGTGGTCACCGAGCTGCGCGAGCAGGGCTCGATCGCCCGCACCGAGCCCTACACGCACGAGGTGCCGTTCTCGCAGCGCTCGGGCGAGCGGATCGAGCCGCTGATCTCGCTGCAGTGGTTCATGCGCATGGATGAACTGGCCAGGCCGGCGATCGACGTCGTCCGCTCGGGGCAGGTCCGCTTCTGGCCCGCGAACTACACCCGCGTCTACATGAACTGGATGGAGAACATCCGGCCATGGGTGATCTCGCGCCAGCTGTGGTGGGGTCACCGGATCCCCGTCTGGTACCGCGGCGAAGAGATCTACGTGGGCACGAGCCAACCCGAGGGCGAGGGCTGGGAGCAGGACCCAGACGTGCTCGACACCTGGTTCAGCTCGGGTCTGTTCCCGTTCGCGGCGCTGGGCTGGCCGGACGACACGCCGGAGTTGCGGGCGTTCTATCCGACCGACGTCCTCGTCACGGGGAGGGACATCGTCTTCTTGTGGGTGGCGAGGATGATCATGCTGGGCATCGAGTTCCGGGGCCAGATCCCGTTTTCGGACGTATATGTCCACTCGATCATCCAGGCGCCCGACGGGCGACGGATGTCCAAGTCGCTCGGCACCGGGGTCGACCCGCTCGAGCTGATCGAGGGCGGACCGAGACCGCCGGTGTTCGAGGAACACGGCGAGTTCCCCGCCTACGGCGCGGACGCCGTGCGCTGGGGGCTGTACGTGATGTCCTCGGCCCAGGACGTTCGCTTCAGCGAAGAGCGGCTTGCCCAGGGCCAGCAGCTGACCAACAAGCTGTGGAATGCGGCGCGCCTCATCCTGCTCGGCGTCGGGGATCGGCGGGAATCCAATCTTCGCCCGGCGCCGGCGCCGACGGCGGTCGAAGACCGGTGGATTCTCTCCCGCCTGGAGCGGGCCAAGCTCGAGGTGGGTGCGCGGATCGAGGGCTACGACTTCGCCCACGCCGCCCTCGCTCTGTACGACTTCGTCTACGGTGAGCTGTGCGACTGGTACCTCGAGCTGGTCAAGCCGCGCCTGCGAGCCCGAGAGGGCGATCTCGAGGCCACGCTCCTCTACGTCCTGACCCAGACCCTGGCTATTGCCCACCCGATGATCCCGTTCGTGACCGAAGAGATCTACCGCTACGTGGGTGGGCGGGGGTCCAATCATTCCGGGCTGCTCGCGGCGGGTCTTCCGGATGCGCCAGAAGCCTCGCTGGACGAGGGGGCGGAGGCGAGCGTGGGGCGGGTGATCGAGGCCGTCCAGGCGCTGCGCGGCTGGCGCGATTTCGCCGGGGTCAAGGCGGCGGCGACGGTGCCCGCGCGCCTGGCCGCCGTCGGCTACGAGGACACCGGGCAGCATCTGGCGCGCCTTGGCCGCGTCTCCTTCACCGCCGACGGCGGAGACCCGGTGGCGAGTGTCCCCGTCCCGGGCGGCACGATCGAGATCCTGCCCAGCGAGGATGTCGACGTCGAGGGGGCGCAGCGGCGGTTGGCGGCGCGCCGGGCCAAGCTTCAGGAGGAGATCGAGCGCGCCGAGCGCAAGCTCGCCAACCAGGGGTTCGTGGACAAGGCGCCCGCCGCGGTCGTCCAGGCCGAGCGCGACAAGCTCGAGCGGCTACGAGCCGAGCTGGAGTCACTGTGACGCCGGAAGAGGCCGAGCGCTACATCCTGTCCCGCGAGCTGTTCGGGATGCGGTTCGGTCTGGACCGCATGCGGCGGCTGATGACCGCTCTGGGCAACCCCCAACTGCGCTTTCAGTCGATCCACGTCGTGGGTACGAATGGCAAGTCCTCCACGGTCCGAATGACAGCGGCGATCCTGCGCCGGCACGGGCTGCGCACCGGCGCCTACCTCTCGCCGCATCTCGTCTCGTTTGCCGAGCGGATTAGGATCGACGACCAGGACCTCGGGCCGGCCGAGTTCGCCGGCGCCATCCAGCGCGCGGCCCACGCCGCCGAGCTGGTCGACCGCTCGCTAGGCCCTGACGATCGCGTCACCCAGTTCGAACTACTCACCGCGGCGGCCTACTCCGAGCTCGCGCTGGGCGGCGTGGAGGTGGCGGTGATCGAGGCGGGGCTCGGCGGCCGCTACGACGCGACCAACGTGATCCCCTCGCGCGTCCAGGTGCTCACCAGCGTTGGCCTGGAGCACACCCGCTGGCTAGGGCCGACCATCACCGCGATCGCGACCGAGAAGCTCGACGTGGTTCAGCCCGGAGCAACCCTTGTCCTCGGCTACGGCCTGCATCCCGACGCGCTCGCCGTGGCCAAGCGCGTGGCGACCGAGCGGGGAGCGACGATCGTGCACGCCGGCGCCGATCCTGGCGTGCCGCTGACCGCGCTCGGCGCCTACCAGCGACGCAACTTCGCACTCGCCCGAGCCGCCGCCGAGGCCTACCTGGGCGAGCTCGACCCGAACGCGGTCGCGACCGCGGCGGCCGAGATCCTCGTGCCGGGCCGGTTGCAGGTGATCGACGAGAACCCGCTCACGCTGCTCGACGGCGCCCACAACCCGGACGGCATGGCGGCCCTGGCCGAATCGCTCGCCGACCCGTTCGCGGCCGGACGCCAGCCGGTCGTGGCCGTCATCTCGGTGCTCGACGACAAGGACGCGGCGGGAATGCTGGGAGCGCTGATCCCGATCTGCGACGCGCTGGTTCTGACGTCGAGCCAGAACCCGCGCGCGCTTCCGCCGCCGACGCTGCAATCGTTGGCCGGCCAGCTCGGTGGGCCGCCGTCGGAGGTGATCCGCGACCCGCGCGCTGCTCTCTCCCGCGCGCGCGAGCTGGCAGGTCCGAACGGGCTGGTCGTGGCGACCGGATCGATCTACCTCGTGGCCGATCTGCTACGCCCGGCCGGCGCCGGCCGCGCCTCGATGCTGTGAACCAGGAGGACAAGCAACCGCGATTGCTGGCCATGATGGGGCTCGTCGCCCTCGTCGTGGCGGTCGTGATCCTCGTCTTCTTCGGGATCGGATACCTGTTCGGCCGGGCTTATCTGTGAGCCAAGGAAGGATCTAGGGCCCCAACGGCCAATCAAGCGAGGTAGTAGGACCTTGGCCGGCCGGTCCATGTGAGGATCCACACGAACCCTGATGCTTGCTGCAACGTTCCCCTCTCGCCTACCACTACACTCGCTCCCTTAATGCTCGCGCTCGCGGTCTTCGGCATCAAGAACGGGACGATCAACGCCGCAGTCGAGCTGATCATCCTGTTTCTCGTGGTGATCTGGCTCGCGCTCGTGTACTGGACGTACGCTGACGCCAGGCGCCGGATCGCCGATCCGCTCCTCGTCGGCTGCGCGACCGCGGCGTCGCTGTTCCCGTTCGTGGGGACGATCGTCTACATGATCGTCCGCCCGCCCGAGTACCTCGACGACGTGCGCGAGCGGGAGCTCGAGATCCAAGCCGCCGAGGCGCGACTGGCCGAGCTGGGCTACCAGGTCTGCCCGTATTGCGACTTCGAGGTCGAGAAGGACTTCCTGCGCTGCCCGAACTGCATGCGCAAGCTCAAGGACCCGTGCAGCAACTGCGGCAAGCCGTTGGATCCGATGTGGAAGATCTGCCCGTTCTGCGAGGCCGAAATCGGAGGCGTGGCGCCCGCACCCCGGCGGACCCGCCGGCGTCGCGAGGGCACCGCCGAGCAGCCGGTGGCGGGCGCCGGCGTGCGCGCCGAGCGGAACACAGGGTCGGCGCCGTCGCCGGCCCCGGCCGAGCCGCGCACCGGGCGTGAGCAGCTGACCGATCCGCGTTCGCTCTAGGGCGCCGCTACAGTCCTCGCCGCCTTCCCCGAACAGCGTCACCGCGCGCCCCCGCCAAGGAGACCCATGGAGCGAACCCTGATACTCGTCAAGCCCGACGCCTTCGCGCGCAACCTGACCGGCGAGATCGTCGCCCGGTTCGAGCGCAAGGGGCTGCGGCTGGTCGCGATGAAGCTGATGACGATGAGCCGCGACCTGGCGGCCCAGCACTACGCCGAGCACGAGGGCAAAGGGTTCTACGACGAGCTCGTGACGTTCATCACATCGGGTCCGCTCGTAGCCATGGTGCTCGAGGGTGAGCAGGCGATCGTGGCGGCGCGCCAGGTGATCGGGGCCACGAACCCGGTCGAGGCGAACACGGGCTCGATTCGCGGCGACTACGCGATCGAGGTGGGCCAGAACATGGTCCACGGGTCGGATTCGCCCGAATCGGCCGCTCGCGAGGTCGGGCTCTTCTTCCCTGACCTCTGACGTCGGTGGGTCCGCTCGTCCTGGCCTCGCGCTCGCCGCAGCGTCGAGCCATCCTCGAACAGCTGGGCGTCGAGTTCTCGGTCGAGATCCCCGAGGTCGAGGAGCTGGAGGTGGGGCCGCCCCACGAGGTGGCGCTCGAGAACGCCTACCGCAAGGCGTCGGCAATCACGGTTGACGGCGGCCGGCCGGTTCTCGGCGTCGACACGGTCGTGTCGCTGGGCGCGCGGTTGTACGGGAAGCCGGCCGACGAGGAGGAGGCCCGCGCGACCCTCGTCGCGCTCGCGGGCCGGCGTCACGCGGTCATCAGCGGCGTCTGTCTGATCGAGGACGGCCAGGTACGAAGCGCGGCCGCCCAGACCTGGGTGCAGTTCCGCGCCCTGGACGATGGCCTGATCGGCTGGTATCTGTCGAGCGGCGAATGGCGCGAGCGGGCGGGCGGCTACGCGATCCAGGGACGCGGTGCGGCGCTGGTTGCGGGCATCGAGGGCGACTTCCTCAACGTGGTCGGACTGCCCGTGGCGACGCTGCTGGAGCTGGCGCCGGGGTTGCTCGTCCAATGACCCACCCGCTCGAGGCGCCAGCCTCCAGCGGCAGCAAGGATTTGACCGTTTTGGTGCGAGCCCACCTGAGACGAATCGAGCCCGTACAATCGTCCTCGGATGGCGCTGGCAGCGTGGCGTGGCCCCCGGCGCTCACATCGACGTCCGCTGCTTACCCCTACCTCTGTTGTCTATGGGCTTTTTTACGTACCTGACCGGTTTCGGTGGTCGCGACATGGCGGTCGACCTGGGGACCGCAAACACCCTGGTCTACGTCCGCGGGCGGGGAATCGTGCTGTCCGAGCCGAGCGTGGTCGCGGTCGACTCGCGCACCGGCGAGGTGCATGCCGTCGGGATCGAGGCCAAGCGGATGCTGGGTCGCACCCCGGGCACGATCCAGGCCATCCGCCCCCTCAAGGACGGCGTGATCGCCGACTTCGAGGTGACCGAGGAGATGCTCAGGCACTTCATCCAGAAGGTCCATCAGAACCGCTGGGCCCACCCGCGGGTCGTCGTCTGCGTGCCCTCGGGGGTGACCGGGGTCGAGAAGCGCGCGGTCGAGGAGGCCTGCCTTTCAGCTGGAGCTAGGCAGGCGTACCTGATCGAGGAACCGATGGCGGCCGCGATCGGCGCGGGCCTGCCCGTTGGCGAGCCGACGGGATCGATGGTCGTCGACATCGGCGGCGGCACCAGCGAGGTCGCGGTCATCTCGCTGGGCGGGATCGTGGTGTCGCAGTCGATCCGGGTCGGCGGCGACGAGCTGGACGAGTCGATCATGAACTACGTCAAGCGCGAGTACAAACTGCTGATCGGCCAGCAAACCGCCGAGGAGGTCAAGCTCGAGATCGGTTCGGCCTACCCGCTGGGGGAGGAGGTTCAGGCCGAGATCCGCGGGCGCGACATGGTCTCCGGCCTGCCCAAGACCGTCGTGCTGACCAGCGAGGAGATCCGAGGCGCCCTCGAAGAGCCAGTCACGCAGATCATCGACGCGGTCAAGGAGACGCTCGACCGCACGCCCCCCGAGCTTGCCTCCGACATCATGGACCGTGGCATCATGCTGGCAGGAGGTGGCTCGCTGCTACAGGGGCTTGACGAGCGACTGCGTCACGAGACGCAGATGCCCGCGCATCTGGCCGAGTCGCCGCTCACCTGCGTGGCGGTTGGCTCGGGGAGGTCGTTGGAGGAGTTCGAAGCGATCCACCGTTCGAGCAAGAATTCACGCAACCGGCGTCGTCGGTACTAGTTTCCGACCGGTACTTGACGGCGCGTACGGCAGGATGGGAACCGGCCCGCCCACGGCGTGCCCGGGCCCGACGAGACAATCTTGAGACGGCAAGCACGTGCATGACAAGCAAGTTAGGCGGCGACGAGCGGTCCTCGGATTGCTCGTGGCGGTCTCCCTGATTCTGCTCACGGCCTACTTCGGCGAGACGCCTAACAGTCCTCTCCACAACGTCCAGCGCGGTGTGGTCGAAGTCTTCTCGCCGATCGAGCAGGGGGCGAGCAAGGTGCTCTCGCCGGTGCGGTCGGTGACCAGCTGGTTCTCGAGCACGTTCCACGCCAAGTCTCAGGTGTCTCAGCTCCAGCAACAGGTGCAGCGGCTGACGGGCGAGCTGGCCGCGGCCAAGGGCGCCCAGATCCAGAACCAGCAGCTGCGCAAGGATGTCGGGCTGGACGACAGCATCGGGATCGATGCGTACCATCCGGTCACCGCTCAGGTAATCCTGCGCGATCCGACCCTCTGGTACCAGACCGTCAATATCGACAAGGGCTCAGACGACGGCGTGGCCCTCAACGACCCGGTGGTGGGCGACGGCGCGCTCGTGGGCGAGGTGACCGAGGTGTCGGCCAATGCGTCGGTCGTTTCGCTGATCACGGACCACACGGTGTCGGTAACCGCCCGCGTGACGGACGCCAACGGCGACACCGGCGAGCTCGTCCCGGCGGTTGGGAACCCCAACCAGCTCGTGCTCGAGTACCTGCAGGCACCCAATCCAGGCCAGACGCAGAACGGTCCGCAGGCGGGCCAGCTGGTGGAGACCGCCGGCTTCAAGTCGGGCCCGCTCGAGTCGTATTTCCCGGCCAACATCCCGATTGGCTGGGTGTCTCAGTTCGACGAGAACGAGCTGCTGAACAATGGCCAGGTTCCGGTGACGCCGGCCGCCGACCTGCAGCACTTCGACGTCGTCCAAGTCCTGACCCAAGCGCAACCCGGGACCGCCCGGGCGCAGGTGCCATGAGCGAGTTCCCTTTCTGGCTCAAGCTTTCGCTTCGTCTGCTCCCGCTCGCGTTCTTCGCCGTGCTGGTGCAGGAGACGGCCATCTCCCAGATCTCGATCTTCGGCGTCAGCGCGGACATCACGCCGCTCGTGGTGATGTCGGTCGGCCTGCTGTGCGGGTCGATGACGGGTGCGATCTTCGGCTTCGGGACCGGCCTGTTGATCGACCTGGTGCTCGTCCAGACGTTGGGCGTGACGTCGCTCCTGTACATCGCGATCGGTTACTGGGCCGGCCGCCTGCACGAGCTGCGTGACCCCTCGCACGAGCTCGTGCCGCTGGCCGCGGGTGCGCTGGCCTCGGCGTTCGCGGGACTCGGGATGGCCGTCATCCAGTTCCTGCTCGGGGTCGACGCGCCGGTCAGCCTGCTGCTTGTCCAGCAGATCTTCATCGTGGTCCTGGTTAACACGCTGATCGCGCTGCCCGTCTACGCGCTGGTCCGCCGCATCGTCCGGCCGGTGCTGCCCGAGGACCCGCGCCGGCGCCGGCGCCGCGCCTACACCACGGGCGGTCTCAGTCCCCTCCAGGCGGGAACCGCCCGCCGCGGTGGAATCACGGGTCCCCTGACCTGATGGCTCCGCTACCCGAAGACAAGCAGCTGCGGTTCGTCAAGCAGGAAGATCGCTCGCCGATGAGCCCTCAGCTGGCTCGACGGGTGGCGATGGTGGGGATGTTTGCCCTGGCCATGTTCGCGATCCTGTATTTCCGCCTGTGGTTCCTGCAGGTGCTCTCGAGCAACCAGTACTCGCGCGCCGCGAGCGTGAACTTCATCCGTGACGTCGACGTCCCCGCGCCGCGCGGCCAGATCCTCGCCAGCGACGGGCAGATCCTGGCCTCGAGCCAGCGCGCCTACGCGGTGGAAGTCTCCCCACCCGACCTGCCCGTGCCGATCACCGATCAGAACCTCGCGCACCCGCCCAAACGAGACGCGGCGCTGTACGACTGGCTGGGCGGCGTGCTCGGGGTGCCCACGAAGCGCGAAAAGTGCCCGGTGGACGGGCATGGGGTCCTGCACATCTCCGAGATCGCCTGTGACGTGGTGCAGGAGTACGTCCAGCTGCCCTACGCGACGGCCACCGTGGCCACCGACATCACCTCTCAGCAGCTCTGGTACATCTCCGAGCGTCAGGCGCAGCTCCCCGGCGTGAGCGTTCAGCAGACCTACCAGCGCGACTATCCGTTCGACGACCTGGCGGCGCAGCTGATCGGCAGCGTCGGGCGCATCAACGGGCAGGAGGTGAAGGAGTCGGAGTACAGCGGCGTGAATCAGAACGACATCGTCGGCCAATCCGGACTCGAGGCCTCCTATAACCGATACCTCCAAGGCGTGGACGGCGCCAACCGGGTGCAGGTCAACGCGCTGGGCAACTTCGAGGGCTACCTGTCCCAGAAGGCGCCGGTGCCGGGCAACAACCTGAAGACCTCGATCAACGTGGGCCTCCAGCAGGTCGGTCAGCAAGCACTCCAGCAGTCGGTCGAGGCGAACGGGGGGGACGGAGGCGCGTTCGTGGCCATGAACCCACAGAACGGCCAGGTCTACGCGATGGGCTCCTCGCCTACGTACAACGCCAACGTCTTCAATGGGTCGCCTATCCCGCAGTCGGTCTACGACCAGCTCAACAACGCGGCCAGCAACTACCCCCTGATCGACCGTGCCGACCAGAGCGTCGGCCCGACCGGATCGACGTTCAAGCCGATCACGGCCACCGCGGCTCTGGAGAGCGGGGTGTGGAGCGTCGGCGACACCTACGACGACACCGGTCAGTTCTGCATCGACGGCGAGTGCCGGCGGAACTCGGGCGGGGCGGCCAACGGCGTGCTCGACCTGGTCAACGCGATCCGCGTCTCCGACGACGTGTTCTTCTACAACCTCGGTGCCCTGACGAACTCGCCGGCGTCCCAGGGCGGGGCGCTACAGCACTGGGCGAGCCTCTACGGAATCGGGCGCAACACGGGTATCGACCTCCCGGACTCGGCCGACGGGACGCTGCCGACGCCCGCCTGGCGGGCGAACCGCAACCAGCTCGAGACCGAGTGCGAGGACGCGACCGGGCCGTTCAAGGGCCATCCGAAGCATCCCGCTTCGCAAGGTGGATGCGGGATCGCGATCGTGCCCGAGGAGACCTGGACGGTGGGCGACAACATCAACCTTGCCGTCGGTCAGGGCGACGTGCAGGTCAGCCCGCTGCAGCTGGCCGTCGTGTACTCGGCGATCGCCAACGGCGGCAGCATCGTGACCCCCCACATCGGCGAGGATGTCCAGTCCTCCGACGGGACGGTCCTTCAGAGCATCAACCCGCCGGCCAAGCGCCACCTCAACATCGACCCGCTTTACCTGGACACGATCCGCCAGGGGCTGCGCGACGCGGCCTCCGAGCCGGGCGGCACGTCTGACGACGTGATGGGCAACTTCCCCGAGCAGGTCTACGGCAAGACGGGGACCGCCCAGTACATCTCCTCCGACGGGGTGGAGGAGGACTACGCCTGGTACGCCTGCTTCGTGCCCGCCACCGCCACGAGCAAGCCAATCGTGACCGTCGTATGGGTCGAGCAGGGAGGGTTCGGTGACGTGGGAGCGGCGCCGGTGGCGCGCCAGATCCTGTCGGACTGGTTCTTCGGTAGCAAGGGCGCGTACATCACGGGGAGCTCGCGCACGCTGTGAGCGCCGTCGGAGCCAGCGCGATCCGGCCGGCCGACGAGGAGGCCGTCGCCCCACGCCCACGCGTGTGGCTGCGGATGGACCCGCTGCTGCTGCTCGGCCTGCTCGGGCTTGCGGCATGCTCGCTGATCACGCTCAAGGGTGTGGGTCGCTCCCTCAATCCGAGCAACCCCATGTATTACGCCGAGCGCCAGGCGATCTACTTCGGGATCGGGCTCGTGCTCCTGCTCGTGCTCACCCGGATCGACTACACGCGGCTACGCGAGTACAAGTACGTCTTCTACGGCCTGATGATCGCGCTCAACGTGGTCGTGCTCGGGATGCCCAAGGTCCAGGGCGCCTCGCGGTGGATCCCGCTGCCGTTCTTCCAGCTTCAGCCTTCGGAGTTCGGCAAGCTGTTCCTGATCCTCGCTCTGGCGGCTTACGCGGTCGACCGGTCGCGCCGTCTGCACGAGCGTCGCACCACGGGACGGATCATGCTGCTGGCCATCCTGCCGGCGATGATCGTGATTCCGCAGCCGGACCTGGGCACGGCGCTGGTGTACATCGCGATCGGGTTCGCCGTTCTGTTCTTCGCCGGCACGTCGTGGAAACAGCTGACTGCTTTGCTGGTGCTGTTCGTCACGGCGACCGTGCTGGTGCTGGTGGTGGCCCCCGCCACCGGCCATCACCTCCTCAAGCCCTACCAGGTCCAGCGCCTCACGGGCTTTCTGCATCCCTCGCACGACCCGAGCAACCAGACGTACAACATCACGGAGTCGCTGACCGCGATCGGCGCGGGAGGGAAGAGCGGCCAGGGCGTCGCGGGGGCGACGCAGGTGAACCTTCACTTCCTGCCTGCGCCCGACACAGACTTCATCTTTGCCGTCGTGGGCGAGACCTACGGGTTCCTCGGCGCGGCGGTCGTGCTTTCGCTGTATGCGCTGGTCATCTGGCGCACCCTGAGGATCCTGACCATGGCCAAGAATCTGTTCGGCACGGTAATCGCCGGCGGGGTGCTGGCCATGTTGATGTTTCAGGTATTCGTCAACGCGGGCATGACGATCGGCATCATGCCGATCACGGGAGTGCCCTTGCCGCTGCTGAGTTACGGCGGCTCCTCGGTGCTGGTGACGTTCATAGCCATCGGCCTTCTACAGTCAATCTATGTGCAGGCACGCATGACGAACGCGTCGAAAAGCCGAGGATTGGTATCGCAATGACCGCAGCCCCGCTAATTGGGGGTCCCACTCACCACCCCCAGCGAGTGGCTCCCGCCCACCCGCGGGACGTGTTCGCGTTCGCCCGGAGGACCGAGCTCCCAAAGCTCGCGCTTCCTCCGCGAACGTACCCAACTTTCCACAAAGGACTGACAAGCATTGAAGAAGCAAGTTTTGGTCAGCGTCGACCGGGGCGAGACCCGGGTGGCGCTGCTGGAGGCGACCGGAACGGTCGCCGCACGTAAGAGCGCGCCCAAGTCCGGGACGCGCCGACGTCGCCGGCCGGCCAAACCAGCCGCCGGCTACCACGTCGCCGAGCTGTATCTCGAGCGTCGCGGAGCGCGCTCGATCGTCGGAAACATTTACAAAGGTAGGGTCGACAACGTTTTGGGCGGGCTCGAGGCCGCGTTCGTCGACATCGGCCTCGAGAAGAACGGCTTCCTGCACGTCGATGAGATCGTGCTCCCCGGGGTCGAGGCGCCACGCCGGGGCCGCGGCTCCGGACGGGACAGCCGCCAGATCACGGAGATGTTGAAGCCGGGCCAGGAGATCGTGGTCCAGGTGGTCAAGGACCCGCTCAAGACCAAGGGTGCCCGGCTCTCGATGGACCTGACGATCGCGGGCCGCTACATGGTGTACGCGCCGTTCGGTGAGGGCGTCGGCGTCTCGCGCCGTCTCGACGACTCCGAGCGCGACCGCCTGCGCAAGGAGGCGGCGAAGCTGGATTTGAAGGGCGCCGGCGCGATCATCCGCACCGCCGCCCAGGGGGCCAAGCGAGCGGACCTCGAGCGTGAGCTTGTGTATCTGTTCAAGCTCAACGAGGTGCTCCAGAAGCGCGTGGCCGAGACGCCGGCCCCGGCGCTCGTCTTCCAGGAGGCCGACCTGTCGGTCCGGGTCGTGCGCGACATCTTCTCCTCGACGTTCGAGCGCGCGATCGTGGACGACCCCAAGCAGTTCCACCGGCTGGTGTCGTTCTTCACTCGCACCGCGCCCGAGCTCGTCGAGCACGTGGAGCTGTGGGAGGAGGACACGCCGCTGTTCGAGGCGTTCGGGGTCGAGCAGGTGCTCGACTCGACGCTGTCGCGGCGGGTCGACCTGCCGAGCGGCGGTTATCTGATGATCGACTATGCCGAGGCGCTGACGGTGATCGACGTCAACTCCGGCTCGTTCGTGGGTCGGGGCAAGGCCGCGCGGCTGGAGGACACGATCACGAAGACCAATCTCGAAGCTGCCGACGAGGTCGTGCGACAGCTGCGGCTGCGCGACATCGGCGGCATCATCGTGATCGACTTCATCGACATGGCGCGGGCCCGGAACCGGGACGCGGTCCTGAAGGCGTTGCGCTCGGCTCTCGACGAGGACCGGACCAAGACGTTCGTGGTCGAGATCTCGCCGCTCGGGCTGGTCGAGATGACGCGCCAGAACGTCACCGACGGAGTGCGCGAGATCATGACCCGGCCGTGCCCGACGTGCGGCGGCGACGGCGTGATCAAGTCCGAGGAGACGCTCGCGATCGAGTTCGAGCGGCGGATGCGCGACCTGGCGAAGGAGACCGACGCCGACGCGATCCTGCTCCAGATGAACCCGCGGGTCAGTGCCGAGTTCACGCGTGACGACGCCCGGACCTTGCGGGCGATCGAGGAGGAGACCGGCAAGTGGTTCCACTTCGAGGGCTCGGAGGGATTGCCGCTCGACCACTTCGCGGTCGTGCTCGAGTCCAGTCGCGAGAGGGTCCTGGAGCGGGCCGTGCCGTTCCGCGTCGGCGAGGAGGTCCACGTCGAGATCGTCGAGCCGCACATGTACAGCCCGGGCGACGCAGTGGCGAAGGTGGACGGCTACATGATCCAGATTACGGGTGCCGGCGACTACGTGGGCGAGAAGCACCTGGTGCGGATCGAGGAGGCCGGGCGAACGTCCGCGGTGGCCACGCTGCTGGACGCGCCGGCGCGGCCGGCCGAGGAGGATTCCGTGAGCGAAAACGGAGATGGCCTAGAATCGAAGCCCCGGCGTCGTGGCCGCAGAGGCGGACGGCGCCGTTCTGGTGCTAAGGCCGAGTCAGTGAGCTCTTCTGACTAAGGCGCCGCCGTCAGGCGCCGCCGATAATCTAAAAAAAATGACCTACGCAATCGTGAAAACCGGCGGCAAGCAGTACCGCGTCGAGCAGGGCCAGACCCTGCTCATCGAGCGGCTCCCCGTCGAGGACGGGGATTCCGTGACCCTGGAGCCTCTCCTGTTTGTGGACGGCTCTTCGGTGGTCGACGGCCCGGACCTGTCCGGGGTTTCGGTCACTGCCCGGGTGGTCGCGCACGAGCGCGGCCCGAAGCTGCGCGTCGTCAAGTTCAAGCCCAAGCGCGGCTACAAGCGGCGCACCGGCCACCGCCAGAATCTGACCCGGATCGAGGTTACGGAGGTCAAACATGGCGCATAAGAAAGGACTCGGCTCCTCGCGCAACGGGCGCGACTCGAAGCCCAAGTACCTCGGCGTGAAGGTGTTCGCCGGCCAGAACGTGACCGGCGGCGAGATCATCGTGCGCCAGCGCGGCACGAAGTTCAAGCCGGGCGACGGCGCCGGGATCGGCAAGGACGACACGATCTACGCCCGCTCGGCCGGGACCGTCGAGTTCACGCGCGGCCGGCGCGGACGAGTGATCTCGGTCCAGCCGGGCTCCGAGCACTCGGATTAGTCGGCCCCAGGGACGCCGAGCGAAGCGAGGCCCCTAGGCGGCGGTCTCGAGCTGCGAGGTGCAGAGGGGGCAGCGCTTCGCCTTGATCGGGATCGCGCTGGTGCACTCCGGACACTCCTTGGTGTCCGGATCGACCTTGGTCC
>Ga0335074_10004414_pt1 | contig 19372 bp, 15 predicted proteins | sample Lox_Sample_23_FD_206715 | JGI IMG/M metagenome (GOLD analysis project Ga0335074, IMG submission 206715) | Soil microbial communities from Loxahatchee National Wildlife Refuge, Florida, United States - Lox_Sample_2.3 | ecosystem: Environmental > Terrestrial > Soil > Wetlands | place: USA... | reverse complement strand
CCGATTGCCTTCGCAAGCATTCCGGGCCGTTCGTGCCGCGGGCGGCACAAAATAGGTTTGCCGCAGATGCACGCGGATGCAGCAGATGCACGCGGATGCATCGGACTGTTGGCAACTTCGGGGCCAGCTCAAGGATCACAACAATCTTTGCACGCCGTGGCGATTTCGATCATTAGCAATGCAGAGAGGGGGTATTGCTGATCCGTGCCCGTGAGCGGCGGTTTACATCAGCGCGCATGGACGCAGGCGCACCAGCCACGACTTTGCTAAATCCGCGACCTTGCTTCGAACGATGGATTGAGGTGTTCATGGGCCTCGTCGAACGATCCGAGGCCCGGCCGCCGCGTTGGGTCACGGCGCGACTCATACTACTTCGCTTCGGCCATGGCGCTTTCCACCACCCGGTCGGCCGGCGATTGCTCGTGCAGCGCATCGTAGATCTCACGCCAGTTGGCACAGCGCCCGCCGATCTCGCCGGTGAAAAACCCATAGATCTCGTCGAGCCAGGCGAGGAAACGGTCGAGATCCGCCCGGCTCCTGACATAGGGGGTATTGCCGGGCACCAACGACGGCGTGTGGTAGGTGAGCACGAAGACCTTGTGCCCGCGCGCCAGCATGTGGCGGATCAGCCGCTTGCCCTCGGGGATGGTAATGCCCTCCGGCGACAGCTTGATCCGCTCGAGCAAGCGCAGCCGCGCGGTGAGCGACGGCAGGCCCAGGTATTCGCTGGGCGGCGCAAACACCAGATGGCGCAGCGCGCTCGGCAATCCCGCCAACTGGCCCACGACCGCCGATGAAGCCGGCAGCTCGAGCAAATCGTTTGCTTCGTCCAGCCAATGCGGCTGCGCGGAGAAGCGGGTGAAACTGGGACCCTCCTGGGCGGTGAAGTCCCAGCCGGGCATCACGCTGGTGTCGGCGAGATAGCCCTGGTGCTTCAGGATGTCGGCGGTGCGCGTTCCGGCGCCGTAGCGTCCGGCCCGGTAGATGCGCGGACGCGTTCCCAAGGCATCCTCGATCGCCTCGGTCAGGCAGCGTACCTTTTCAAGCTCCAACCCGACCGACAAATTTCCCGGATACGAATTCCGATTATTGACCTGCTCCTCGAACGGCGGCGACACCCAGGCGTGAAGCTGGGTGCCGATATCGCAACGTCCCGCCTGCAGCATGTCCCGCAGCGGCGCCCGGCCGGCGTCATGGCTGACGACTGGATAGTCCACCATATAGGTAGGAACTGAATCGTAACGATCCAGGATGCGTTGCGCGGGCTCCTGGCAAAGCATTGACCCGACACCCGTGCTGGCGCGGGAGAACTGCGCGCTCCAGTCGAATTCCTCCTCCGCATCGATGATGGTTACCAGGCAGGGACGTTCGAGACGGTCGAGCGATGCCGGCGCATGCAGCCGCCGATTGACGATGCTTGCCGTGGAACCCAACGCGGCACGGGGCGGCGTTGGGGCGAACTCGGTCGCGACCGGTGCCGGTGCGAACCCGTATATTTCCAGATAGCGCCGTGCCGCGTGCGCCATGTCGAATTCGCGGATCGCGCGATCGCGGCCACAGGCGCCGAGTTGGCGCCGCAATTCCGGCTGGCGCAGCAGCCGCGAGACGGCGTCGAGATAGCCGGCATCGTCGGAAAAGAAGCAGCCGTTTTCGCCGTCCCGGACGAAGAAGTCATTGACGCCGGGCAGTCGTCGCACGACCACCGGCAGGGCATGCGCCATGGCTTCCGGCACGACGGTGCCGAGTCCTTCAAGGTGAGACGGGAACGCCATGATGTCGGCGGCATCGAAATAGGGGTGCGGATCCCGCACCTCGCCGGTGAAGATCACATGGCGCTCGATGCCCTTGACGCTGATGAATTGCAGCATCTCGGTCACGTAGTCCGGCTCGAGCTCCGGCCCGACCAGCAACAGGTGGATGTGCGGATCGATCTCGAGCAAGTCGGGCAGATGGCGCACCAGCAGGAACGGGTCCTTCCGCTGACACAGTCCGCCGACGAAGATCAGCACGGGAGCGCCGGGCGGGATGCCGAGGCGTTGACGCACGCGACGGCCGCCTTCCACGTCGATGGGCGGGCAATCGATGCCGCAGGGCAGCAGATGACATTTATCCGCCGCCATCACGGCCGCGGTTTCGTGCTGCAGCTTCGGACTGATCGAGACCAGGCCGTCGAATTTGCGGAACATGCGCAGCGCCGTCGGCCGCAGGCTGGGGCGATAACGGCTGACGACGACCGGCACGCTGTCGTCCAGCGTCGCCGAAAGAATGACGCGCCGGCCCATCAGCTTGGCGATAGCGAAACCCGCGAAGTACCAATCGACATGCACGTGGAAATGCAGCGTCTGGTAACGGTGCAGGTGCGTGATGAACCACCATGCGAGCGCCAGTTGGCGCCGCAACTCGCTGACCTGACTGTCGCACAGATAGAACACGTCCCCCAGTGTGGAGCAAACGCGGGGCAGCGGATCGGGACGCGGAACGTTGGTCACCAGCAGATCATGCGCCACGTGCGGCGCGATCGTCTGCATGAGGACCGTGCAGCGTTCGATGAAGACGCCTTCGCCGGCGAACACCGGCCGATAGAGCTTGTTGACGTGCAGCACCCGCGCCGGAGCAGGGTTCGAGTCCGGGGCGGCGGCTTGTGTCTTCCTGCGGTGCAGCCAGCGGAGGATTCCGGGGCGCATCAGACGCCACCGGGGCGCGTCGGCGTGGCGGAAACGGGCGCGGGCGGTGTCACGCTGCTCCGATGCTCGGCCCTAGCCATGCCGCACCGGATCGCCGAGCATGGTCCGGTACAGGTACTTCAGTGGCCGCTTGATCCCGAAATCCTCCGCCGCGCGCCGGAACAATGGTATGACGCGGTAGTTCATCGCGGCTTCGAGATAGTAGCGCGACATGCCCAGCGGGTTGCGCAGGAAGTAGCGTGCCAGGAAGCGCCGGTACTGCGTCTGCGTGTGGACCTTGGCGTTGCCGCCGACCTTGGCGACCAGCGGAGTGAAACGGGGATACAGCGCGGTGTTGATCAGCCGCACGCGCATGAAGTTGCCGATCAGCAGGTCATCGAGATAGCCGTATTCCACCGTGGTCAGCAGCGACTGTCGCGGCACGATGAAAGCCACGCCGCGGCGCCGGTGCTCGGGCCTGGTTCCGGCGGGATTGAGGTCGAAGCGACGGATCTCGTCGCCGACGGTGAACTCGACGAAGTCCACGTAGGCGCGCACCATCTCGAACCGGCGGATGAACGCTTCGACGCGCGTCCATTCCTCGGCTGACAACGTCGCCTGCCAATCATCATCTCCGGTCGTCGGGCTGATCTGGCTGGTGTCCGATTCCTGGCTGGGATGATTCCGCGTGATGCTGCCATCATCAAGATCGACGGTAACGAACGGCTCAACCAGCCTCACGTCAGGGCGCGACCAATGGCGCTGCATGTCGCGCCAGCCGATGCGGTACGGGTTGGCCCAGATCGAGTCCGCGCGGACATAGATGTGCTGCGACGAGGAGCAACAGAAATTGCCGACGCCGAGACGGTCGGCGGTGCGGGCCACGCCCCAGATGGCACCGGGTTTGCGTTCCTCGGGCGGACCGACCAGCGAGTGGCCCGCGGCATCGACAAAGTTGAACATGTCGGCGTCGACCGAGCAAAGCGCCAACAGGTAGGTGTTCTGCCGCGGATAGGCCCGCACCAGCCGGTGCAGAAAGTGGAATTCGCCGCACAGCGGTGAGTCATTGAGGTTCAAAATGAGCGAGCCGTCGGCCTCGATCGCCAGGATCGCGTCCTGGTTCACATTGTCGACGCACAGCACGCGCACACGCGGCGACAGGCGGAACCATGAACGGTACGGCAGGACGGTGACGTCGAAGCCAAGCTGCTTCAGATGAGTGGCGATTTCGTCGCAATAGTGGTCGGGCAGCAGCACGCGCTTGCCGCGCGGCAGCAGCGCGAGTGATTCATCGTGCAGATGATCGGGATGGCCGTGCGAAATCCACAGATAGTCGGCGTTGCGGAAATTCTCGATTTGCTCCGGCGTCAGCGCATGATCCAGCGCCCAACTGCCGAAATAGCATGTGCCCACGAACCACGGGTCGGTGGCCAGCACCGGATGATCTTCGTCGAAGACCATAACGGAAGCGTTACCGAGGGTTTCGAAACGGAGGCCCATTCGGTGTCCTTGCGCAAGCGTCTTGAATTTCCTGAGTTCATTGCATGCTAAATCCAATAGCCGATTATCGCAAGCAAAAGCGCTGCCGGCAGCGGAATTGCCTCGGCGCAGCGCTGCCGGTGGCGGAAACGCCTTGGTGCAGCCTGGCCGGGAGGCATGGCGGCGCGAGGAACCGCGAGAGTCTCTCAGCCGACCGTTGGATATTGCGCCGCGGTTCGGAGTTACGCGACGGCCCGCACCGGGGCGATGCCGAGCAAGCCGGCGAAGTAGCCGACCGTGCGGGTGAGACCGTCATCCAGGCCGGTGGTCGGCGCCCAGCCAAGCTGCGTCCTGGCCAGCGTGATGTCAGGGCAGCGCTGCATGGGATCATCCGCCGGCAGCGGCCGCAGCACGATCTTCGAGTTCGATCCGGTCAGGCGGATCACGCGTTCCGCGAGCTCGCGCACCGGAATTTCCTGCGGGTTGCCGATGTTGATCGGACCGGTGACGCTGTCCTCGCTCGCCATCAGCCGCATCAGCCCGTCGACCAGGTCGTCGACGTAGCAGAAGGCGCGGGTCTGGCTGCCGTCGCCATACAGCGTGATGTCGGCGCCGCGCAGCGCCTGGACGATGAAGTTGGAAACCACGCGCCCGTCATTCGGATGCATGCGCGGGCCATAGGTGTTGAAGATCCGCGCCACCTTGATCTTGACGCGATGCTGGCGGAGGTAGTCGAAGAACAACGTCTCGGCGCAGCGCTTGCCCTCGTCGTAGCAGGCACGCGGGCCCAGCGGGTTGACGTTGCCTCGATAGTCCTCGGTCTGCGGATGCACCGTGGGATCGCCGTAGATCTCGCTGGTGGAGGCTTGCAGAATCCTCGCGCCGATGCGCTTGGCGAGGCCGAGCATATTGATCGCGCCGATCACGCTGGTCTTGGTCGTCTGCACCGGATCGAACTGGTAATGCACCGGCGAGGCGGGGCAGGCGAGATTGTAGATCTCGTCCACCTCGACATAGAGCGGGAAGGTAATGTCGTGGCGCATCGCCTCGAAATGCGGGTCGCCGATCAGGTGGGCGATATTGTCCTTGCGGCCGGTGAAGTAGTTGTCGACGCACAGCACGTCGTCGCCATTGGCCAGCAGGCGTTCGCAGAGATGCGAGCCGAGAAAGCCGGCCCCCCCTGTGACCAGGACGCGCTTGCGGGTCAGTGACATCGATTGTTCGACTCCTGGCGGTTGGCGCAACGGACGGTCGGCAAACTGTCAAATGCCGCCCGGGGAAGCAAGGCCGATCGCCGTGGCGCGCGAGCCGGGCCGGGCTTCCAACAGGTCGCCGAAGCCGGCGCGGATGATGGCGCGGTAGGTGGCGATCAGCCCGTCCGGCATGCGGCTGTCGCGGAGCCTCCGCATGGCGGTCACCTGGGCGGCGTAGCGCGCCGGATCGGGCGCATCCACCAGCCCGGCAATGGCGGCGCGCATTGCATCGGCATCCGCGCACAGGTAGCCGATCTCGCCGAACTGGCGGAACATGTTGGCCACAAGCGGCAGGCTGGTGGCGATCACCGGTTTCAGCCAGGTGATGGCGTCGATCAGCGCGCCGCTGGCCGAGAGGCTGTAGTAGCCGGGCTGTAGCGGCAGGCAGACGTAATGCATGCCGGCGAGCCGCTGCTGGAAGGCGGCGCGGGACAGGTGATCGGCCGACACCGGGCCGACAAGATCGGCGAACCGTGCCGGGTCGTCGCCCGGCATCAGGCGGCCGACGAGATGGAATTCCGCCTTGCCGGGATGGGTGGCGCGGAAATGCCGCGCCAGCGCGAGGAAAGGGGCGGTGCCCTTGGCCTCGGTCGCCTGGCCGACCAGGGCGATCCGCACCGGCACGGAGAACGGGATCTCGCGGGCGAGCGCCACCTCGGCGAGGTTGGCCGGCAGCGGCAGCACATCGGTGACGGCGGCGGCGCGGGGGATCAGGCGGGCAACCTCGTCGCGAATGGCATCGTCCAGCACCAGGAAGCGGACCCGGCCGCCATGCCGGGCCTGCATCGCCGCCGGCAGGTCGGCGGCGCGCAGCAGAGGGTTGCGGGAGCGCCAGCCGGTCAGCTCGTTGAGGTTGCCGTGCAGCCCCACCTGCACAGCGATGCGGCGGCGTGCGACGCGGGCGAGCAAGGAGGCGGCCCAGATCGCCGTGGGGGTGGCGGAGATCAGCATCACCAGGCATGGCTCGCCGGCCGGGACCGAGCGCAGGGCAGAACGCAGGACGGCGAATTCCTGGCGGAAGCGCTGGGCGGAAACGACGTGGGTCTTCCCAGGGAACAGTGGCGAGACGCCGGTGCCGTGCAGCGTGACGCTGGGGTGGGCGGCAAGCGCCTGGTCGGCGCGCAGCTCGTGCAGGTGCGTCGCCTCCGCGTAGACGCGAACCGCCTGGTCCGGAAACGCCCCGGCGATGGTCTGGATGGTGACGCTGTTGCCGGGCGCGTGGTGCGTGCCGGTCCAGAGCGGCTCGTAGACCAGGATCATGACTGGCCGAGGCAGGTGGCACGATCGGCGGGCGGGCCGAAATCGCGCGGGCGCAGGCCGGCGTGCAGCCAGGTGACCAGGGAAAAGATGTCGTAGATTGGCAGCCCCAGCACCTCGCGCAGGGCGTGCGCGTAGGGCGGCATGTTGGTGCATTCCAGCACGATGGCGCCGATCTCTGGATGGCGGGCGACCAGGCGGCGGCCCGCATCCAGGATGTCGGCGGCGGCAAGCCCGATATCCATGTCCTGCTTCTCGCCCAGGATCAGGACGCGGAAGAACTCGCGCCCGTCCTCGGTGCCGATCACGGGGGTGTCCGGCGCCACGCCGGCGGCTGCGAGGTGGCGCGGGGTCAGCGACGGCGCCGAGACGGTGATGATGCCGACGCGTTTCCCCGGCGGCAGCGTCGCCTCCACCCAGGGCACCTGCAACAGCGCACTGGTCGCCACCGGCACCCGGACATGCGCCGCCAGCTCGCGCTGGAAGAGGGACAGAAAACCGCAGTTGGTGGTGATCGCCTCGGCGCCCTGGGCAACAAGATCCGCGGCGGCGCCGAGGAAATCGTCCAGCAGCCCGGCGGCCGCGTTCAGCACCACCCGTTCGGGGCTGGCGCCCCGCACCACACGATACAGCACGGGGAACGGCCAGGTGGCGGCGTTGCCCATGTCGCCGGGGATGCGGGGGAATTTCGCCTCCAGCATCAGGATGCCGAGCGGGGCGCCATAGATGGCCTTGCCGCCACGGGCGATCACGGGGTGGCGCGAGACGCTTTCCATGGCCGCCACCTTGCCCGAACCCGCTCGCGCGCGCGAGAGTGGGGCCGCGATCCGTATGCGACAGGAGACCCAGATGGCAGACCGGCCCTTCACCCAGGCAGACCTCGACTTGCTCGCCACGTGGGATACCCCCACCATCTGCAATGGGCTCGAGCTCACCAATCCGGACCGCCGCCGCTTCGGCTATACCGTGGAGCCGATCGTCTGCATCAACCCCAAGGCGAAGCCGATCGTCGGCTTGGCGCGGGTCGGCATGATCCGCTCAACAGAAATGCCGCGCGGCAAGGTGACGGACCGGGCGGACTGGTACGACTACGTCCATGCCACGGAGTTCCCGACCATCGCGATCATCCAGGATATCGACAGCCAGGTCGGCTACGGTGCCTATTGGGGCGAGGTGCAGTCCAACATCCACAAGGCGCTGGGCTGCATCGGCTGCGTCACCAACGGATCGTTCCGCGACATGGACATGTGGGCCGAGGGCTTCCAGATGCTGGGCGGCCGCATCGGGCCGAGCCATGCGCATGTCCACATGGTCACCTTCGGCCAGCCGGTGAGCATTTTCGGCATGCAGGTCGGGCATGACGACGTGATCCACGCCGACTACCACGGCGCGGTGGTGGTGCCGGCCGACGCCGTGCGCAAGCTGCCGGCGGCAATCGACCTGGTATCGCGGCGGGAGAAGGTAATCCTCGATGTGTGCCGTGGCCCCGACTTCACGCCCGCCAAGCTGCGCGACGCGCTGAAGCGCTCCGGCGAAATCCATTGAGGCGAGGCGCGCACCGATGAATGTCCTGGCTCATCCCTCGCCCCGCCTGGTGGTTTCCGATCAGGAATGGCAGCTCCGCTGCGACCTCGCCGCGTTGTACCGGCTGGTTGCGCACCATCGCTGGACCGATTTCGTCTACACTCATATCAGCGCGCGCCTGCCCGGTCCGGATCACCATTTCCTCATCAACCAGTACGGCGTGCTGTTTGATGAAATGCGCGCCTCCGACCTGGTGAAGATCGACCTCCACGGCAATGTGGTGGAGGCAGGTGACATCTCCTCGCGGCGGGTGAATGCCGCCGGCTTCACCATCCATTCGGCAATTCACCTGGCACGGCCGGACCTGCAATGCGTGGTGCACACGCATACCCAGGCCGGCATTGCCGTCTCGGCGATGCAAGAGGGGCTGCTGCCGCTGTCGCAACATGCGCTGAAATTCTACGGCCGGCTGGCGTATCACGGCTATGAGGGCATCGCGCTGGACCTCGACGAGCGCGAACGGCTGGTCCGCGACCTGGGCGAGCATAAGGCCATGATCCTGCGCAATCATGGGCTACTGGTCGGGGGTACCTGCATCCCCGAGGCTTTCCACATGATCTACATGCTGGAACGTGCCTGTGCGGCGCAGGTGGCCGCCCTGTCCTGCGGACGCGAGGTGATCCTGCCGCCACATGACGTGTGCGCTCACACCGCGGAGCAATTCCGCGCGCAGGAGAACGACACGCATTATTCCTGGATGTGGCAATCGGCGCTGCGAATCATCGAAGACGGGCGACCGGACTATCGGACCTGAATGGAATTTCATGCATCCGCATCACGGCGGCAAACCCGATTTCCGACAATATCCGCCGTGCCACCAATCCCGCCTGCGAGGATGCCGATGAAGACTCTGCGCAATGCCCTGCTTGGCGCCTGCCTGGCCCTGCCGATGCTCGCCGCGACGGGACAGGCGCAGAGTATTGAAACCCAGGGCCGCACGATCACCGTGCCGCCTGGTGCCGTGGTGCTGATCCTGCCTGGCTCGGGCACTGCCATTGCTCCGACCGTGATTGCTCCCGCCACTGCGCCGGCCGCGACCGGCGCCGGCACGCCGATCATGCAACTGATCGCACAACAGCAGGCAGCCATGCAGCGCATGATGGCGCAGATGAACGCGCTTCTGCCGCCGCTGCCGGATCCCTCGCAGATTTTCCGCGCCGCCTTCGGCGCCGGCGGGCCAATGCTGACCCTGCCCGGCGGCCCCGGCATGTGCAGCGAGAGCGTCAGCATCGTACAGCACGGCAACGCGGCACCGGTGATGACACGCACCGCCAGCGGCGACTGCGGCGGCCCGGCCGCTGACGCGCCGCACGGCATGCAGCAGATGCGCGCGCCTGTCCCGCCACCGGTGATGCGGGCGCACGGCCCGCGGGTGCTCGACGTGAGCAACCCGCCGCAGCCGACCGCCAAGGTCCCGCCGCGCACCTGACCGGAAAGGCCCTCCGTTCCTGGTCCCGTTGCGAACCCGCCGCGGCGATGCGGCGCGTTCGTGGTTGCGCTATGCGTGGCAAGTGCCAGCAGGGAACCAGACCATGAGCGACGCGGAGCAAGTGAGCGTGCGCCAGGACGCGCGCGGCGTGGCCTGGGTCACGATCGAGAACGCCCCGAAGCTGAACACGCTGAATCGCGCGACCATGACCGCGCTGATCGCGGCCGTGGAGCGCCTCGTCGGCGATGATCGGCTTCGTGCCGTCGTACTATGCGGTACCGGCGAGCGTGCCTTCATCGGCGGTGCCGACATCGCGGAAATGGCGACGCTCGATTCCGCCTCCGCGCGCGACTTCATCACCCTGGTGCACCGAAGCTGCGACGCCTTTCGCCGCCTGCCCGTGCCGGCGATCGCCTGCATTCGGGGCTGGACGCTCGGTGCGGGGCTGGAACTCGCCGCCGCCTGCGACCTGCGCGTCGCCGCCAACACCGCGCGGTTCGGCATGCCGGAGGTGCGGGTCGGGATTCCGTCGGTGGTCGAGGCGGCGCTGCTGCCGGGCCTGATCGGCTGGGGCCGGACGCGGCGCCTGCTGCTGACGGGCGAGACTATCGACGCTGCGACGGCGCTCGCCTGGGGCCTGGTGGAGGAAGTGGTGCCGCCGGCGCAACTGGACGCGGCGGTGGAGAAGGCGCTGGCCGGCATCGTCGCCTCCGGCCCGCGTGCCATACGTCTGCAAAAATCGTTGCTCGCCGATTGGGAAACATTGCCGGTCGGCGCCGCAATTCAGCGCGGCGTCGACTGCTTCGCCGCCGCGTGGGAAACCGACGAGCCACGCGAGCTGATGAGCCGCTTTCTCGAATTCCAGCGCCAGCGCAAGCGCTGACGTGGGCGTGAGCACCCGACGCGCGACGAGCGGACGCGCGAAGATCAGTCAGCCGCCAGGCGCGTGGCAACCGGCGGTTGCGCCTCCAGCATCGCCTGGCCGCGCGGCGTCAGCACCACCGTGCGCTCGGCATCCCCGGCGAAGCGCACCAGTCCGCCGATCATCGCATCCTCCCAAATCGACAGCCGTGGACAGGAGCTTTGCCAGGTTGCCATGACATCGTCATGCGTGCGCCGGCCGCTGGCGATCCAATCGAGGAATTGTCCCGTCAAGAGCTGTGCCGCCGAGGACATGTTCGCCTCCACTCCCCAAGACCCATGGACGTTAGCGCAAGCCAATGTGAGCGCAAGATAGTTCGCGGATAGGTCGCCGCCGCCGCGGCATTGTCGCGCCCGCATCCCGCACCTACAGTCCTGGCCAATGCCAGCGGAGGAAACGGGCATGGCAACAGAGCAATTGACCGGTGCCGAATGGCTGGCCCGCAGCTTGGCCGCCAACGGCACCACGCATGTGTTCTTCATCGACGCGGTGATCCGTCGCACATTGATCGAACTCGGCACGCTGAACGTGCAGCGCGTGCTGGGACACAGCGAGAAGGCCGTCGCATACATGGCCGACGGTTACGCGCGCGTTGCCGGCCGTCCCGGCATCTGCTTCGCGCAATCGGTCGGCGCGGCGAATCTCGCCTCCGGGTTGCAGGACGCGTTCCTCGGTTACAGCCCGGTGATCGCCATCACCGGCCACAAGCCGCCGGCGCACCAACATCGCAATGCCTATCAGGAGATTGCACATCATCCGATGTTCTCCGCAGTGACCAAGTTCACAGCGGAGGTTGATGCCGCCGCCGACCTGCCGCGTTTGCTCCGCCAGGCCTGGCGTGCGGCGATGACGGGGACGCCGCGTCCCGCGCATCTCGACATCAACGGATTGCAAGGCGACATCATCGAAACCGGCAGCGTGTCCGAACCAGCCGGCGTTGACCCCGCCTTCCAATTGCGCATGCCGCCGTTCCGTCCCACGCCGGCGGATGACGAAATAGAGCGTGCCGCCGCCGCGCTGCGCGGATCGAAGCGCTTGGCGATCGTTGCCGGCGCGGGCGTCGCGGCGTCGCAGGCGGGGCCGGAACTGCTGGCACTGGGCCGCGCGCTGGCGGCGCCGATCGGCACTTCATTGGGTGCGCGCGGCACCATCCCGACGCGCGACCGTCTTTCGATTGGTTGCGTCGGCAACTATGGCGCGCCGCCCGCCAACCAGATCGTGCACGAAGCCGACATGGTATTGTTCGTCGGCTGCCACACTGGCGACCAGGTCACGCATACTTGGCGCATTCCGAAACTCGACACGCAGTGTGTACAGATCGACATCGATCCGCTGGAACTGGGGCGATCCTATCCGCATACGCTCGGGCTGATGGGCGATCCCAAGGCGACGCTGGCCAAGCTGCTGACGGCACTTGGTTCCTCCGGGTCAGGTGCAGGCACAGGTCGCGCGCGCGACACCGCGTTTGCCGACCGCGCCGCCGGGATCGTCGCCGCCTGGCGCGAGGCGCGTGCGCCCTCGCTGGCACAGAATTCGGTGCCGATCTATCCAGACCGGCTATGCTCCGAGATCACCCGCGCGCTGCCGGAAGACGGCATCCTGGTGGCCGACACCGGCTATTCCGGCATCTGGACATCCACGCTGATCGAACTGAACGGTACCGCGCAGACCTACCTGCGTGCCGCGGGTTCGCTGGGCTGGTCGTTCCCGGCCGCACTGGGAGCGAAATGCGCGGCACCGGGGAGAAAAGTGATCTGCTGGTCGGGCGACGGCGCGATCTACTACCACCTGACGGAACTTGAAACGGCGCGGCGGCGCGGCATCGCGGTGGTGCTGGTGATCAACAACAACTCGGGCTTCGGCCAGGGCTGGCCGAACATCCAGCGCCAGCAAGGCAACAAGCCCGGCGACGTGCGCGAGCTGGTGCGGTTCGGGCCGACGAATTTCGCGGATGTGGCGCGGGTGTTCGGGCTGCGGGGGATCCGGGTAGATCAACCATCGCAGCTCGCACCGGCGTTGCAGGAGGCGCTGGCGTCGGACGAGACGGTGGTGGTGGATGTCGCGACCGACATCGATTGCCGCGCGCCGGAGCCGTGGCTGCCGGGGTGAGCGGGCGGCGGGAAGCGAAGGTTTGGTGCCGACCTTCCCTACGGTGCGTTGCAATTGCGGCAGACTGCGAACCCGGCCATGGCTCGGCACGACCGCCGCCCTGATCTGAATGCGTCGTTTCAAAGCGACGCATGCATTTGCGTGCGCTGTCGATTTATCTTGCCATTTGTGGACCGAGTTGCAACGATCGGGACAGCCATAGGACTCGCAGGGGAGAGAAATATGCCAATTGCCAAGTTCGTGTCTCTCGGAGCAGCCGTTCTCCTCACGGCAGGGCTGATGTCCACCTGCCTGCCGCGGCAGGCTGCCGCTCAGCAGATTCCAGACGCACTCAAGAATCAGTCCAGAACTGTCAGATTTATTGTTATGGCTCAGGAACGAGACCCCGACTGCCGCGTTGGAATTGAGTCAATGTATAAGGATCGCCACTGCAAGCTCAGTATTGATGAATGTCTGTCTATGCCGGGCGGGCATATCGTGCAGCTCTCTGGCGGGAGCTGGGCCTGCCGCAAATAGCGCCATTCCTCGTTGGTTGAGCTGCCCGTGGGATGGTGGTCGCGCCACCATGGCGATGCGGCGCCTTCGGGCGCCGCTGCCGCAGGTGACAGCGCAGCATCGACCGCATCGCAGACACCACAGCCTGCGGGATAGGCACTCCGCTGTTGCCCGAGATTGACCGGCCGGCACGTCGCAGGCGGCGGTACCGCGTGGTGCCCGCCGCCGGATTCGAACCGGCACGCCTTTCGGCTTCGGATTTTAAGTCCGCTGCGTCTACCATTTCGCCAGGCGGGCACGGCCGACGCTTATAGCAGTCCCGCCATCACGCGACATTGCCGCCTGTGAAGATATCGGTCGCTGCGTCCAAGACTGGCGGCCAGCCGCCGGTGCACGATCCCGCCACTGCCCCACCCATCGACCGCCATCGCCCCAATGATGGACCGATCAAGTCGCTCAGGAGCCAATGGCATGACCGTCCCCGGCCTCATCACCCACCGCAGCGCGTTCGACCCGAGGCAGACCGCCGACCGTCTCGTTGCGGCGATCCAGGCGCGCGGCCTGACCCTGTTCGCCCGCGTGGACCATGCCGCCGGCGCCGCCACGGTCGGCCTGCCCCTGCGCCCGACCGAGCTGCTGATATTCGGCAACGCCAAGGGCGGCACGCCGCTGATGCAGGCGGCGCAGACCATCGGCATCGACCTGCCATTGCGCGCTCTGGTCTGGCAGGACGAGGCAGGCGTCACCTGGCTCGGCAGCAACGATCCCGCCTGGCTGGCGCAACGGCACGGCGTCGGCGCGGAAGGCGATGCGACCGTGACTGCCATGCGCATGCTGCTGGGTACGCTCGCCCGCGAGGCCACCGCAACAGCGCCCTGAGAACGCGGCCACCCTGCCGCGCGCTGAGCGAGATGGTCGCGGGATCAGCCTGCGACCTCGCGCTGCCCTCCACGGTGCCCGCCACGGTACCGGTTGGCTCCCGCTTGTTGCACTCCCACGCATAACGGCTAGACAGCAGCTCGGCGGCGCGACCTCGCCACGCCGCGGGGCGCGAGCCTGGAGGCATAGCCATGGCCAACGTGACGGTGATCGGCGCCCAATGGGGCGACGAGGGCAAGGGCAAGGTGGTGGACTGGCTCGCCAGCCGCGCCGATATCGTCGTGCGCTTCCAGGGTGGCCATAATGCCGGGCACACCCTCGTGGTCGGCAACCAGACCTACAAGCTGTCCTTGCTCCCCTCCGGCCTGGTACGGGGAAAACTCGGAATCATCGGCAACGGCGTGGTGGTGGATCCCGAGGCGCTGCTGGCCGAGATCGACAAGGTGCGGGCCCAGGGTCTGACCGTCACGCCCGACACCCTGCGCATCGCCGAGAACGCCGCACTGATCCTGCCGCTGCACCCGGCGATCGACCGCGCCCGCGAGGCCGCGCGCGGCGCCCGCCAGATCGGCACCACCGGCCGCGGCATCGGCCCCGCCTATGAGGACAAGGTGGCGCGCCGCGCCATCCGCCTCGCCGACCTCGCCGAGCCGGACACCGTGGCGGCCAAGCTCGACGAACTGCTGTTGCATCACAACACGCTGCTGGCCGGCCTCGGCGCGCCCACCTTCGAGAAAGCGGACTTGCTCCACCGGCTGATGGCGCTGGCGCCCCGTCTGCTGCCCTTCGCCGAGCCGGTCTGGGAGCGCCTCGACGAGGCCCGTCGCGCCGGGCGCCGCATCCTGTTCGAGGGCGCCCAGGCGGTGATGCTGGATGTGGACCACGGCACCTATCCCTACGTCACGTCGTCCAACACCGTCGCGGCGACCGCGGCTTCGGGGTCAGGCATGGCGCCGTCCTCGGTCGGGTTCGTGCTCGGTATCGCCAAGGCCTATTCCACGCGCGTCGGCTCTGGCCCGTTCCCGACGGAGCTCAGCGACGCGACCGGCCAATTGCTCGGCGACCGCGGGGTGGAGTTCGGCACGAACACGGGCCGGCGCCGCCGCTGCGGCTGGTTCGATGCGGTGCTGGTGCGGCAGGCGGTGAAGGTGGGCGGCATTCAGGGCCTCGCGCTCACCAAGCTCGACGTGCTGGACGGGTTGCCGGAACTGAAGCTCTGCGTCGGCTATCACATCGCAGAAAAGCCAATGCGGCACCTGCCCGCCGCGCCCGGTGCCCAGGCAGCAGCGCAGCCCGAATACGAGACACTGGAAGGCTGGGCGGGCTCGACCCGCGGCGCGCGCTCGGTCGCGGACCTGCCGGCGCAGGCGGTGAAATACGTCCGCCGCATCGAGGAACTGGTCGAGGCCCCCGTCACCTTGCTCTCCACCAGCCCCGAGCGCGACGACACGATCCTGATGAAGGACCCGTTCGAGGGGTAATCCACCGAAGCATCCGCCCCGCCGTCAAACGCCCGACGGTCCCGGCAACGCCGTCCTCGCGCCACCAGCCGGGTCGCCGCGGACCCATACCGGCCGGGTCGCCGCCGACCCAGATCCTACCTGTTGGCGCCGCGGGATGGCGGTGCTGGGCAAGCTTGCTCGGCGGTTGCCGGACACGATCGCCGGGCCCGTCCCTGGCGGCGCGTCTCCGCGGGGAGTATCCCGCACCGCAACAAATCCGCGGAGACTCCGCCATGACCGAGATTGTCCCCATTTGCCGCGCGCTGCTTTCCGTCTCCGACAAGGCGGGACTGGTGCCGTTCGCGGTGGCGCTGGCGGGGCAGGGGGTGGAAATCCTGTCCACCGGCGGCACGGCGCGCACATTGCGAGAGGCAGGCGTGCCGGTGACCGAGGTCTCCGACCATACCGGCTTTCCCGAGATCCTGGACGGGCGGGTGAAGACCTTGGTGCCGCAGATCCACGGCGGCATCCTGGGCCGCCGCGATGTGGCGGAACATGTCGCGCAGATGCAGGCGCATGACATTGCACCGATCGATCTGGTGGTGGTGAACCTCTATCCGTTTGAGGCCACGGTTGCCTGCCGCGCTCCACCGGACGACTGCATCGAGAACATCGACATCGGCGGCCCCGCCCTGATCCGCGCCGCCGCCAAGAACCACGACTTCGTCACCGTGCTGACCGAGCCCGCGCAGTACGACGCCGTGCTGGCGGAGATTGCCGCCCAGGGTGGCACGACACTGGCAACGCGCCGCCGCCTGGCCGGCGAGGCCTATGCGTGCACCGCCGCATACGACGCCGCCATCGCCGCCTGGTTCGCGGCGCAGCGGGGTGACATGTTGCCGCACCGCCTCGCCATCGCCGGCACGCTGCGCCAGACGCTGCGCTATGGCGAGAACCCGCATCAGCAGGCGGCCTTCTATGTCAACGGCACGCGGCCTGGTGTCGCGACCATGCGGCAGGTGCAGGGCAAGGAGCTGTCGTACAACAACCTGGCCGACACCGATGCCGCCTTGGAATGCGTCGCCGAGTTCGACGCCCCCACGGTGGCGATCATCAAGCACGCCAACCCATGCGGTGTGGCCTCGGCGGCGACGCTGGCCGAGGCCTGGGATCTGGCCTTCCGCTGCGATCCGGTCTCGCCGTTTGGCGGCATCGTCGCGCTGAACCGGACGCTCGACCTGGCGGCGGCGGAGAAGATCGCGGCGATCCTGACCGAGGTGATCGTCGCCCCCGATGCTGACACGGCGGCGATCGCCGCGGTGGCGCGGCGCAGGAACCTGCGGCTGCTGCTGACCGGCGGAATGCCGGACCCGCTGGCGAGCGGGATGACCTTCCGCAGCCTCGCGGGCGGCTTTCTGGTGCAGACGCGCGATGCGGGGCGGGTGACCGCGGCCGAGCTGAAAATCGTGACGCGCCGCGCTCCCACCGGCACCGAGCTGGCCGACCTGCTGTTCGCTCTCAAGGTCTGCAAGCACGTCAAGTCGAACGCCATCGTCTTCGCAAAGGACAGCGCGACGGTGGGCATCGGAGCAGGCCAGCCGAACCGGGTGGACCCCGCCCGCATCGCCGCGTGGCGGTCCGCCGACGCCGCGAAAGCCGCCGGGGTGGACGCGCCGCTGACGCAGGGCAGCGTCGCTGCCTCCGATGCGTTCTTTCCCTTCGCCGACGGGTTGGAGGCAGTGGTGGCCGCCGGCGCCACGGCGGTGATCCAGCCGGGTGGGTCGGTGCGGGATGCCGATGTGATCGCCGCCGCCGATGCCGCCGGGATAGCAATGGTGTTCACCGGCATGCGGCATTTCCGGCACTGAGGGGCGGTTGCCTGCGGGCCCCGCAATGACAATCGACGCGCGGGTCGCAATTCATTGCGCCTATCCGGTTTGCGCAATTCATTGCGCCTATCCGGTTTGCGCAGGAAACCGCGCCGCGATCGGCTGGCCGGCGCCGGCCAGGTCATGAACCTGCACTAACCGGATAGGCACGCTTCTCATGGTTGGGTGCTAATATCCCAACGTGATGTCGACTTCCTGCAATGGCCGCCCCCCGGCTTCGAGGCTTTTTATGTTCGCCGCGATCTCGGTCACGAGCTGAGCAACTGTCGGCCGCCGTGCCACGTGAGGCATCACGGTGACCTTGGGGTGCAACCAAAGCGGACTGGTCGGCGGCAGAGGCTCGGGCCACAGCGCGTCCAACGCGGCGTAGGCCAACTGTCCGGAATCGAGCGCGTCGATCAGATCCGCCGCAATCACATGCTTGCCGCGCCCGACATTCACCAGCATCGCCCCGCGCGGCATCATGGCAAAGGTGCGGGCGCAGAAGATGCCCTCGGTTTCCCGGGTCAGCGGCAGCAGGCAAACGGCGATGTCGGTCTGCGCCAGAAACGGCTCAAGTTGCTCAGGGCCGTGCCAGATGGCAACTTGTTCTTCGTGCCGCGGGTTGCGCACCCAGGCGGAGACCTTGAAGCCGAGCGACTGCAATATCAGCGCCGGCGCCTTCGCCATCATGCCGAAGCCGAGGAAGCCGACGCGCCTTTGCTCGGGCCGGACGATGGTGGTGCGGCGCCACTCTTTCCTGGCCTGTGCCGCCGCGTAGCCGGGCATGTCGCGATGCAAGCGCAGCACGTGCATGACGACGTATTCCGTCATCATCGGGTCGCCGCCTGGTGGTTCGATCTTGCATAGGGCAGCCTTCGGCAGCCTGGGATGATCGACGAAGGACTCGACCCCGGCTGCGCGGCTGAACATGGCTTTCAGCTCCGGAAAGGTGGGAAGGGCATCGAAATCGGGATGCATGAAGGCGAGGTAGTCGATATCCGCCAGGTTGCCCGCCGCGGGCCAAATGCGGATTTCCAGGTCGGGAAGCTGCTGGGCGAACGTGTCGCGCCATGCCTCGGCGCTGCCGATATTTTTGTGGAGATCGACGATGAGCAACGCCATGACCGGCTCCTGAAGGTGAGGCGGGCAGTGTAGCGAAGGCGCGGTTGTGGCCAAAGATTGGCCGGCAAGGATCGGGCTGCCCCCATTGCGACCCCGACCTACGGTCAGAGCACAACTTTGCTCAGGTGGTATTTGGTTAACAGGTCCATGGGATTTTTTAACTCGATCATGCGGTCAATTTTTCCGAATCTTTCTATCGCAATGAGATATCTCTTGTATGGAGCATGGCCGGATTGGGAGGGTGGTCAAATTCGATCCGTACCTCGGCATTCTGGCAGGTGGGGTTTATTTTGTGACCCGCCGGCCGATTGTCTCTCGCGGGCGATGTTCCGAGCGGACGGCAGAAGCGGTTTCCCAATTGTTAACATGCGAGTTCCGGAGTTGTACCAGCCTGAACAATTGCTGGACTGGTGCGGCAGGATATGCAACTAATGCCGGTGCGGGACAGCGTGACGTGACACCTCCCATGGTGAGTCTTGAACGAGAGGCGACCATCGAAGAGATCGTTGCCGCGCTGCGCGCAATACGCCCAGGCGCAGAAAATGCGTTGTCGCATATCTCCCCCGGCAGTGGGGCTGGGGTTGATCCAACATCCGGTCGGCGGTCAGCGACTAACGGCGGCGCGCTGGCCTACCAATCGGGTGTGGCCGATCGCGATGGGGATGGCGCCACGGCGGCGGTAGATATTGCGCGGCTGCGAGACCGTGAAATCGATCGCCTTCTCGCTGAGAATGCCAAGCTGAACCAGCGTGTCATGTTTTTGCTCAAGGTGATTGAGCGAACGCGAATGCAACCGGAGTCTGCGATCGCGAGTGCGGCATCAGGGCAGGCACAGAGCGAGGTCTACCATGCAGTACGGATCGCGGT